>ERZ1740062.1175-NODE-1175-length-11114-cov-10.195678_pt1 | contig 11114 bp, 8 predicted proteins | sample MGYA00581741_ERZ1740062 | MGnify/ENA primary metagenome ERZ1740062 (study PRJEB43018, sample SAMN04849747) | marine metagenome | isolation source: floating plastic debris | place: Pacific Ocean | collected 2008-09-01 | study: EMG produced TPA metagenomics... | reverse complement strand
AGTTACCCCAACGTTTTCCTTAGGCGTTGGGGTGGGCGTCTGGCCATACCCCAACGCCGTTGGGGACCGCTGGGGCCTCACAACACCACTGTGAGATAGACTGATTGGCTAAGGTGTCCATTAACACCAAAAATTTCAGAGCTTGATTGGCTATAACTATAAAAAAAAAATTAAATTTGATTTCAAATACTGAAGTGTAAATGCATGAGTTGTAATATCACCCATCAGATTTTTAGTTCAGTCCAAAGAAGCTGGGACTTGCTTTTGTCCGTTTTACAGACTAGAGCATCCTAATTTGCTAAAATTTGAAGTTTTGGACTACACTAATGAGAAGAAAACAAGTACTGGAACCTAATCTGAGCAGATGATCCAAATCATTCATCCGCAGCAAACACTAGTCACAAAGTATTAATGATTTACCAGCAGCTTACCTTCCACTTGTCAAACAGATCAGTTAGGAAGCCGCTGACAGCTTTCTCAAAGTAGAGATCTCCGTAGCTGTCGTACTCCCACATCTCCGCACTCATCTGTATGAATATGTGTAACACTGCTGATGATGATCTAAAACATATCTACAAACAAATAATAAATAAATATTTAAAACAATTACCTTAGCCTAGAGCACTTAAATTTTTGCTCCACTCATAGTTTCATCATTTCTCTAATATGGCCATTCAGCTTAAATCAAAATACGGTGACAGCGAAATCTGATAATGAGACAAATATTATGAGAACATTTTAAAAAATTAGCAATCGTCAAAATAAAAGTGCACTAAAAATAACCTACAGGGTCACTGGTGAAAACTCAAAGTTGGAGTATGTGATTATCGAACATGTACCATATCCATGTTTTTGCAGGAATAGCAATCAGATGTACTTGTACCTACATGTATGTTTTTGCACTCAGCGGATAAGATCAAGCATGGTAAAGTCTACAACGTCATTGTTGGTGGTATAACAGGAACGTGCATGACAGATTAATTAGCAGAACTGAACCGGGCATTCAATTTGCTGAATTGACATGTCATCTAATGTAAAAGAAGTTAAGCATCAATACTAACCCTGGTGTTTTCAGATATGTAGCCACATGTCAGCGTCTCGCCTTTTGACCAGATTTCCGTGACAGATATCTGCATCTTCATTCCTATATATGTAAGTCTTTTATCTACATACACACATGTGTTCTCCTACAAACATGAATATCAACTTGATGGTACACCTCATCCTTTGATAGGAGAATGATGTAGTACACGGTTGTATTTAATTGATAATGCCACGAATTGAATTATTTAGTGTATTATGTTATTAAATCATGCAAGGAAAATTCCAACTAACATAATTGTGCTTACTTGGAGTTGTTACCTCCCTGACTTTATGGGTCAATGAGTTGACAACTCCTGTGTCCATTTAGGAAGACTTTCCCACTGAGCTCAGGCCTCCCTGATGATATATGCACTATCATGGATCGTATTTCTAATGGTTATAGTAAATCACAAGACCATCAACTGCAGTGGCTGTTAAGTGTACTCTTTCGATATTGGCGCACAAAGGGCGTTTTTAAAATTCAAATTTGCTAATAATGCCGTTAATTTCACCTTTTTGCACTATTTACTGACAAACAACAGCTTCGCTGCCTTAAATCAAAACCAATGTCGTTATACCAGGAAAATTTGTCAATGAATGATACAGAAGAAAGCTTACTAGATGCTGCTTCATTATCCACATATCACTCCTACTAAGATATGTATCCTTACATGTCAGTACAACAAGATCTACAGGCTGCAAAACACAAACAAAATCGCATAACAAAGCTCTGTGCAACCATAAATATTAATAACAAAGGAAGCAACTTTATGCAAATTCACTAGAAGGACCAAAATTTGTATATCGTCTATACCAGTAATAATGATACTCCTTACTATTATGCATGGTGCATAAAATATCCCATCAAAGTAGTAGGGACAGGACAGTGCAAGTGTTTCTCACCTGGGGCACAACTTTCTTCATGTAAACTTTCTGAAAAGCTTTGAAGTTGAAATGTTTGTTGGCACATATTGTGTCTGCAATACTAACTGTATCTGCAAAGGAAAACAAAACGAAAAATCAGACATCCAAATGCAGCTTAGCTACAACAGACTATGATAAAGACGGCGTAGCTTGCAAACATACTTGCATTTGGTGGTTCTTTAGCTCCTTGTTTAGCTGGAACTGGGGATGGACCTGAGACATTTAATGAAAAACATACTAGACTATACAAGGACAGTGATGCTAAATAAATCTTGGTAAGACAAACCTACCCTTTGCTTTCATATGTTCATCGCTGATAGTTATCTTCAATAATATGTGGCTGAAAAAGATACAAGCAAAATTAGTGCAAAACAAATTGCAATCAAAAATAAAAGCTTATCAAATGTTCTGGCAGTAGTAATACCAAGGAGTTGGTAATACTTATAACAGAAAAGCTAGCATCTGGTTAAAGTGAAGCAAACACTTAAAATCATAATTATGACAACAATAGAGCTTAGCACCATGAGATGTGAGAATTACTCTACTCACCTGCTCCCATCATTCTCTTCTTTGTAAATCTCGACAACATCACCATCTCTGATCTCCGCTCCAACCTGAGGTCCTGTTATAACGTCATGCTCTAAAATCACAGCAAGATAGAAACGTGAAAATATAAGCAAAATCAAAATGACAAACAAAATAACACCACATACTAATATGGCAGACAAGGTGCATCAGAAAAAAATGGGCTTTTTTGGTTTATTCTAGAAACCTAACACACAACTGGAAAAACAAATAATTAACATAGCGTGACACACAATGATAATCCCGTTTAGATGGACTAGGTTTATAGCTAATACTACGCATTGTGCAGTTTGAATACATGTGGACTGCAGCTGACCCGCCACGCCTGACACATCACCACATTATTGCATTTTGGGACTGGACCCGGTCAATGGAACGAATGTGGCTAGTTAGGTACAAATTTATGAGTTTCAGTGGACCATATGCGGAATCAATTTTAACATTCATGGTGGTTACCGATATTAGAAGCCTGATGATGCCTGAGTGAGAAGAGCTTTGCAGAAGGTTCTCCTGATGAAGCCATCTTCAAAAATAAGTCTCCTTACTGTTCTCCTTGGTTCTAATCATTTAATTATTCAGTGGTTTTCTTCCTCCCTACTAGAGCATATTTAGCACACTTCTCGCCTCTCATCTGCAAAAGATTTATTTAATTCACTATGTAATGACTGAGCTGAGGAATAGGCCCGGCTTTTGGGGTGACCGCTCCCTTCACAGGAGCACTGAAGACTCAGACCTGCCAACCTCAGACGGGGCAATTGAGTGAGATTTGAAAATACGGCAATTTTTTTCAAAATTTTGCTCAATCATAACATACATGTATATAAAGCTGGTTGAAATTGGGGCAATTTTTCACTGTCCAGTGAGGCCTGCTTTCAGATGGGCAATTGTTTGAGTCTCACTCTGAATGAGTGAGAGGTTGGCAGGTCTGACTGAGGTAGACTGACTCTCAGTTCTACCTGGTGGTCGGTTGGACAGAGATTCCATCTAACATTAATAAATAAGGGCTGAATAAATAATAGTGCAAGCAGTCAATCTCCACTCACTATCTATTATATTATTATGATTTCTATTATCAAGGAGTGTATTATGACTAGAAACTAATGTGTTTGAATACTACATTTATAAATGATAAATAAGTTGGTTGATGTTACTGTCTACTGGCTTTATGCAATGTATGCATGGCATCATGGTATATGAAATGGGAAGATCTAGTGCTGCTGTCTGCCACTAGCAGTGTCTTGTTGTTGTTGCTTCACTTCAATCTTCTTTGCTCAGTGTGACTATTGGGCTGATGTCTTTTTACTGAGGTCTAATGTTGATTGGCCAATTCACCAATGCACAACATATGATTGGATGATTACAATGTTACCATACAGCTACTGTTCTATCACAGTTCAAGGAAAAAAGAAAAAAATGTGAACCTGGCTGTAAAAAAAGTGTATTTAAATCAAAAAAAGGTAAGCTGCCTAAGCTCCTAACTCTTTGATGTGTCTCAGATAGTTAATTAGGCCTGGAGCGCTCCTAAGGTGATTTGGGACAGGACAGGACCTGGACAGCCTGGAGCAATGGAAAGTACATTTCCATTTAAATAAAAAAAACCTCTCACTCTGGCTATCTCTCTTCTTCTGTATTTGTTACACACTACACTGGTAAGGGACAACCCCTACCCCAGGCGTGCCAACCTCAGATGGGGCAATTGAGTGACTGTGGGATTTGAAAATGGGGTATTTTTTTTTCAAACAAGTATGTAAATTGTTCAATGATATGATTATGATAACATGATATGAAGCTGGTTGAAGCAATGGGGGCAACTCTGAGACCTGATTTTAGATGGGGAAATTGCTTTCTTGAGTCTCACTCTAAATGTGTGACAGTTGGTTGGCAAGCCTGCCCTATCCTGGCACTTCAAGGAGTAATAAATATTACTCCTCATCCTCACCCCAACCAACAAAACAACGCACAACATAGGTTATTCATGGTCACAAACTTTAAGCTAGCTTTGATCACCTGCACCTGTGGAGCCAAAAAACATTCAACAGCAATCTCCCCTCTTGGGACGGGTGTTTGGAGAGGGATTGACTGATAGGACATCCCATAAGTATCTGTTGGGGATTGACAGTGAGTCAGGGACTTTGTATCTCTAGACCATGAAAATGCTTTCAAATCAAATGCTTTGAAATCCATATTAGACAGAATAAGTCGGAAGTCAGTGTGCATAGAGGAGAAAGGCTCATAAATAATTCTATATGAGGTAGCCACATATGCATGCATGCCTTTATGTTCCACAAACGTCACTTATTTCCACATATAAAGCTGCACACGTAGGCCTATTTATTCACTGATGTTTCAGGTATACAGATCATGTTTGTTGTTTGTATTATGCATTCTTTAGTTTTCCCTATTTTACTTGGCTATTGACTTTCGATTCAATCACTTAACCGCAAAAAATAATGATCAGATCATTGCCTAGAAACTCATGAACTGTTGCTAACTGCTGGTACCTTTTACCCTTCCTTTAGAGGAACTGTTATCACTGGTTATACAGAACAGTGCCTATGTTTTAACATGTGGTAGTGGACTCTGCAACACCTGTATGCTGCCAGTATTGATTTTTTCTGAATCCCAGGAGTGACCGAGAAAAAGATTTCAGCAACGGGTACCAACTGGTCGCTGCAAAGACAAGGTATTTTTATATTAGTATTTTTACTCAGTATATAACAAACATCATTCTGCTGTATTTCTTTAAGTCTGATAATTATGTTGATATGTATGCTTCGAGGGACTCCAAATCAGCTCTGTTGTAAGACATAGTTTATGCCGTTCTCCCATAGACCTGCTCAGCTCTGACCCAGCGCACAGTGCACGATGTTTTAATCCATTTATTATTATTATTTATTAATCCTTTAAATGAAGTTCTTGGTGCAACCTTTTATCAGCGATTTCAAATTCAATATTTAGATTAAACCATGGATTAACACTGATCAGAAACAGTTTCATTATTAGAGAGTTGTCACCCCGGGCAGTATTGACAAATTCATAAACCAAACTACTACTAGGGTAAGGGTTTATTCAGAAATTTTTTTCACAAGGTCATGCTTGATATTTCATGAATTTAGAAAATGCTTTCTACCTGATCTTTATAGGTACACTCTTGCATAAGAAAAAATTCAGTGGTGCATTCTCGGAAAGCAATTATGGCTGCTAGCAACAGGCACAGTGTTGACCCAGCCACACACATGTTTCTCGTACCACGTAAGGAGCTGACACAGCCAGATCAAATTCCCCTCTGGGAAAAAAGCCAGGCATATGCTGATGTCTTAGGGTTTATTTTTGCTATGAATGAGGCAGTGAGAGACAAAAAACTTCGTGATGAGTACACTATATCAGGGCCTGTAGAGAAGATCTCTACATTGTTTGATACATTTGACACTTGGATTGCAGAGATTGCTCCTATAGATCAACCTCAGAGGTTCGGTAATAAAGCATTCAAACAGTTTTACGATAAACTTGTTGCTGATTCCTCCGGACTGCTAGAAAATATTCTCGGAGAGAAATACTTCAATAGCATACCTGAGATTAGCATCTACTTGAATGAATCCTTCGGAAACTCGACCAGAATAGATTACGGTACTGGTCATGAGTTAGCATTCATAGCATTCTTATGCTGCCTGTATAAGATTGGATTCCTGAAGGAGCCAGATGCTGTGGCTACAGTGTTTCATGTCTTCATGAGGTACATGAGCATTTGCAGAAAGCTTCAAGCTACATACATGATGGAGCCAGCTGGGAGTCATGGTGTGTGGTCTCTCGATGACTTTCACTTCATTCAGTTCATATGGGGCAGTTCTCAGCTTATGGGTCATAAGCGAATTACCCCAGCTAGAGCCGTCCAGGAGGATTATTATAGGAGCTTTGACAAAGATTACATGTACTTGGCTGCTATAAAACATATATGCAGTGTGAAAACCGGACCTTTTGCAGAGCATTCCAATCAACTGTGGAATATTAGTGGAGTGCCGCTGTGGAGCAAAGTCAACAGTGGCCTGATCAAGATGTACAAAGCAGAACTGCTCGCTAAATTTCCAGTCATTCAGCACTTCCTGTTTGGTAGTCTTCTAACCCTAGAACCCGAGCAAGAGGAACAGCAGGGCGCATGATGAAACATCCCGTCACACATGATGTATGTCATAAACTGTGGTTGAGTGAATATCAGTGTCTGAAACCCTTGATTAGACTTCAGTTAAGTCATTTTAAACACTTTCAGATCGTATTGCAAAGTGGAGTGATCAAATAAAATTAGAATAGAATATTTCTTCCGTTCTGTGAATGATTCTAGTGATTTTGATGGCATGGTAATGGAATAAATTCTACAGGCTATTTATTTATTTGACATCCTTAGCATAACTGTGGGGAAAGGAATTGATTTCAGTTCAAAAAACTGGTGGCATACGTCAAAAAGTAGATCGAAAAAAACCATTATCAGATGTCTTTGGACTTCTGGATCAACTGTGTATTTATAATATGAATGCCCTGTTAGACCCTAGAGTAAAAGAAGAAGTAAAATTTAGTGATTTCAACCCTGGCAAGTAGAAGCTAAAACTGCGATGCTATAGTTAGCTAAATTTATACCCAACATGTCATTGCGAACTGCTAAAATAACGAAGCAGCAATTATCATGATAGGGAGACATACGATCAGAACGGAACTCCAGTAATTGATGATTACCCACATAGGCCTAAAGATTATTTTGATTGCCGGAATCAACACAAAGCTAGCATTGCCATGCCTTCTATTGGAGGCACTTACCGACAGTTGGCTTTGGACAGGCTAACGCACATAGTATGTAACAATTTTTTTTAAATAAAAAACTTTGTATTTTTGATGAGTGAAAGTAACAGTCAAATCAGACATGGAAAAAAATAGGAGACATGAAGATTTCTCATTGGTACAATACAATCCTAGTTACAATTATAATACCATGCTTATAAAGATTAGTTTCCAAAACTTCATTGGAAAATGGGGTCAATTATGTAAACTGGCCACTAAGACTTGGACTAGAGTTAAAATGAAAAGAGGTGCAAGGCATCATTACTCCAAATGAAACATAGTGAAGTAGGGTAAATCAAAGGGAGTGTACATTGTACATGCCATTTTGTAACTATCACCATTTATAAATATTAAGCTATATTGTGCTATATAACCATATTTGCATGTAGGTCTACAGCTCATCAAAGTCAACTTGCCATATCTTAAATAATAATACTGTGTTTGGACCTAGAAGCTGGCCTTTGCCTGCAACAGCCAGAGTATAAGGTAACACAGAAATAGACCAGGGGCATTCCATATCCAGAACCCCGACTCGTGTTATGACATCGCCTGCATAGTCAAATATAACCACACATCGGTTGTTTGGATCAGACTCGCACACATACACTTTTGTCCAGTCACAGTCAATTCCGGCAGGTTTGCTGCATGTGGTATCATCACGCCATATCAGCATCCCATCGTCATCATCATCATACGCCCCTACCTGGCCCTCATTAAGCAGTGTGAAAAATATGGTTCCTGTTTGCTGACCAACACAGAATCGATATTCGGAGGGTGGAATACTAGTGACACCTCCGTTAAACTCGCGTACGCTTACGGATTTGTTCCACCGTCGCTCCCCTACATTCCAGTATTCCAAACCATACATATCCCCGAGTATATACACCCAACTACCATGTTTACGAACAGAACATGCTGAAAAGAAGGCACTGTTGCCTCCATTGTTGGTATTTTGACGAAGTGTGAATACAGGTGCGTTGAGAAAAAGATCATTAGTCTTGTGTATATCAACTTCATCGTCAGTAAGAACAATCTGCTTGTTATATGCTGCTTCGCACACATCCTTGATATTCATACCTTCGAGGAGTGGTCCACGAGTTTCTGGCTCTCCACCATTGGCTACCACAAATGTAATCCCGTCTCTGGTGGCAACCTGGAAGATTCCCCCGACAAACGAAATTCCATTGATAAATTCACCTATATCATAGCGAGCTTGAAGTTCAAGTTGTGGATGCTCTGGTCTCGAAGATACAGGTCGTAATAAAGAGATCCGCTCCTCCAATGATTGAATAAGACTCATTACTCCAGACGTATTGAGCCACTGATCCATTAGGTTTCCTAAATAAACAAAGATAAAATGGTTCATAACAATTGTTGAAACAGAAATCATTCAGTAACATTATGTTTGCAACATTCTTGGGGACTGAAAATTTCAACTCTTCCTAGACCGCTAATCTCAAGAAAAGATAACTCCTGGTCACCTTATAGGAACCAAAATGTATTTTCCCATTGTAATAAGTCTGGTGTTATTAGTTTGACATTAAGTTTCTTGGTGTGCCATTACATTTCATTATGGAAAGTCTGTTGAAGATGCTGTGGAAGATGTTTGGGCAATCTATTGGCATCATTCCTGATACTGCATCACTTAATATGTACGTTATGATGAAGTCTTTAGCAGTGCATTTTGCCTTAAAATTTAGAGGCAAACCAATAAGAAAAGGGACCATCGTGATACACGTTTTAGGTACAATAACCCCATTAATTTTCAGAAGCAACCTAAGTAAATAAGGGATTTCAGGTTCAACAGGAATTATATGCCCACAAAGATCACTAGTTTTCTCTGTAGTGCAAATAAATACTTACCACTCGCAGCTGCTGCCGAGTCTCCAGATGCTCCACTATTACTGCTCTTCTTTCCTTCTGTCGGTCTCTTGTTTTCTTTGAGTATTTTTTTCAGCTTGTCAGCGATAGATTTCAGGTCAGAGTGAACAGAGTTACAGACAACACTGACGGATTCCAGTTTACCTTGAGATTCAGCTGACATTGAGAGATTCTTAATCTTAGAGCGCTCCATCACAACACTCGAGTTGCTGGATAGTTCTATCGCATCAACTCTGCTGATGAACTTTGTACATTCCTGCATAAGACATGACAAAGTTACTTCATTTTTATAATCCTCAATACTTACACGTTCCAATTGCAATTGACTGACAACAGCTCTCACTCACAATCAAGTCTGCTCTTATCAAACCATGCTTATCGCTAGACTACGGCAGAAAATGGCGGAGGATGCTGCTAACAAGACTTGAACATTATTGTTGCTACTTGACTTACTGTGGTGTGCTCATCAAGCAAGTCTTTTCTGAGCTTATGCACTTGCTCCAGTAAAAAGGGCAAATCATCCTCCAGAAGTTTGGTAGAATCTGCTGCATCATCCGTCCTGTTCTTTAAAACACCCAGCTCTTCTGTCACCTTGCCCTTCTTTGAAGCCAATACTGATCTCAAATGTACAGCCATATCATCTATCTCTTCAGTGTTGTGCCCTGACTTGCTGCATTTCTTCATGAAACAAGTAAGGCATTTCACATCCTTACAGTTGTGACAGTAAAGCTGATGTGGCTTGTTGTGTACTTTACACCTGGTTGGTTTGGCGATCGGTTTCTCTTGAACAGCTGAGACTATGTTTCTAAGTTTCAAGTTAACTGGCATATTCTTGATTTTAGTTTCAGTTGTAAACAGTCTCTTCCTACACACTGGACAATCGACATGCTCTCTGTTGGTAGATCTTTCAGGATTGCTACAAGCGGCATGGAAAGCGGACACAACACATTCTCGACAGAAGTTATGTCCGCATGTGAGGTCCACTGGATCAGTGTACCATTCCTGACAGACAGGACATTCCAGCTCAGCATTGAGCTCGCCTTCATCTACTGCCGCAGCCATACCGGCTGACTAGCTACTCTAGATCAGCCTTCCCTGCAATCAAAACGACGGACACCCATATAAATGTTGTTGTGAGATGATGACACACAGAGCTAGAATTTATTACACATATTTTTCACACAAAACATAATGTTGACTGACTGCTTTTGCCGGGAGTAGAGATTAAATTTCTTTAGACTTGACAGCAAGGGGACCTCTATCCGGCCTTTCTCTCATTTTATCTACCCAACTTTTCCTTTTCTAATAACACTAGTGGATGGAACCTATCCCCATACCCAGCAATTAAGGGCTATCTACGACTTCAAAGCAAAGCAATCAATTGAATCATGATGATGAATAAATCACAATTACAATACAAATTAAATTCAAAGACTGAACTCAAAGGGTAGAGAGTTGGCCAGAGGGGCCCATGCCACTACAAAAGTGCAACTCTAACTCTGTATTGGTTAGAAACAGAAGAATATATATTCAATACATAAAATTAGAATGGCAACAGTCAACAATCAGTGAATGTGATATGAGACTGAGAATAAGTTGGCTGAAGTGAATGACTATGAGGGTAAAATACCGAGGCACACAAATGCATAATCAATAAGTATCATACTATAAAAGATATGGTGCATATACATACTTTCTGCTCCACTGCCGCTGCAAAATCTGTTACCTTTGAGTTAACCTTGAGCTGATTTCTCCCCACCTCAGGCTGCCTTTTATGATTTTAGTTTTTTCCAGGATTTTTTCCCCTCAACTTG
>ERZ1740062.1174-NODE-1174-length-11118-cov-3.557715_pt1 | contig 11118 bp, 6 predicted proteins | sample MGYA00581741_ERZ1740062 | MGnify/ENA primary metagenome ERZ1740062 (study PRJEB43018, sample SAMN04849747) | marine metagenome | isolation source: floating plastic debris | place: Pacific Ocean | collected 2008-09-01 | study: EMG produced TPA metagenomics... | reverse complement strand
TGGGTATTCGTGGGCAGCGCTTCGCGATTGTCGTCGATGATGGCAAAGCGACCATCGTTGCCGTAGAGGGGCCTGGGGAGTTCAAGGTCAGCGCGGCAGAGGCCGTACTCGAGCAGCTCTGAGCGACGCGTATCAACGCCCGATAAGCGTTTCATCGCATGTTGGTTTGGTTCGGGTTGCTTGCCGCACTGGCTTGGTGTGTTGCGGCGCTGCGACTGATGGTCGACTCGATCTGGCTGACGCAGCACACACGTGCCCTGCGTGAGCGCCAGCGGGTGGCGCTACGTATGCGAGTGACTAACAGCGTCTTGCTGGTATGTCTGACGCTGATGTTACTTGCCGGTGGTTTGTCGTTCGGCGACTATGATCGATTCCCCTTTATGCGCAGTATCCCACTCAAGCCGCTCTTGGCGATTTTTGGCCTGGGCTATCTGGTGCTCGTCGTCATTACGTTATTATTTCGGGAGCTGCCAGGGCGGCGTCTGCTACGTCGCGCGGAGAACGTGGGCGCTATCTTGATTGCCATGGCGTTAGCCGCACTTGGTGTCATCGCAGTTCGACAGATCTCGTGGCAGCTCGTTCATAACTATGCGGTCGGTGCGCTATTACTGGCGTTGATGTTCGGTTTTTTTCTGGCTGGACGCGGCTATTTGCGAGGCGCATTGGTCGTTGCAGAGCACATCGTTGGCCATGGGACACACCCGACTCGCGAAGCGACCCTGAAACGACTCATGCGGCGATTTCGTCCGTTCGTCGCTGGGAGTTTGTGCGCTGTTTTGCTCGCCATTCCATTGATGCAATAAAAAAGGCGCCACACCTTCCGGTGTGGCGCCTGTGTCCGCGCTGCCCGCAGACGGTTAGCCGAGAGCGGCTTCCAGCTCAGGAATGACCTTGAACAAGTCGCCAACGAGTCCGATATCTGCCACCTCGAAAATCGGAGCATCTTCGTCCTTGTTGATCGCAACAATGGTACCGGCATCCTTGATGCCGGTCAGGTGCTGGATAGCGCCCGAGATGCCGATCGCAATGTAGAGCTCAGGCGCGATGATCTTTCCGGTTTGCCCAACCTGTAGTTCATTCGGGACATAACCTGCGTCCACCGCGGCGCGAGAGGCGCCAACACCAGCACCGAGCTTGTCCGCCAGATCGAAAATAATCTTGAAATTCTCTTCGCTGCCCAGCGCCCGTCCGCCCGAAACAACTTTGGGCGCGGTTTGTAGGTCCGGACGATCCGAACTGCCTGTTTGAACAGAGACGAAACGGCTGTGGTCCGGTGTTTCTGCGGTACAAGCAAACGCTTCCACCGGCGCCGGCGTTTGATCTCCAACCGCTTTATAAGATGCGGCTCGCACTGTCGCGACCACTTTATAGTCGGGTTTGACAGATACGGTTGTAATCGCATTGCCAGCGTAGATCGGGCGTTTGAAAGTGCGTGCGTCAACCACGTCCATAATGTCAGACAACTGATTGACGTCGAGCAATGCGGCTACGCGCGGCACGAGATCTTTGCCGAATGTCGTCGATGGCCCAAACACGTAATCATAGTCGGCGGCAAGCTCAGCGATTTGAGGTGCCAGCACTGCTGCCAACGGTGCTGCGTTGTGTGCGGCTTCTACGGTCAACACCTTGCTGACGCCTTCGAGAGCGGCGGCTTGCGCCGCGATCGCCGCGACATCATCGCCCAGCACCATGACATGGATCTCTGCGCCGGAGATAGATGATGCGCAGGCAACGCATTTGGCGACTGCAGCGTTGAGTGAACCCTCGCTGTGCTCACCGATAATCAGAATATTGCTCATTACAGGAGTCCTTTATCTTTCAGCGCGCTAACCAGTGCTGCCGTATCTTCGACCATGATGCCTTTGCTGCGTTGTTCCGGCGGTGCATAGGCGGTTGTTGTGAATGCATCGTCAATGGCGATGCCCAGTTCGGCGAACGGCTTGGTATCCAACGGCTTTTTCTTTGCCTTCATGATATCGGGCAGTTTCACGTAGCGCGGTTCGTTCAATCGAAGATCGACGGTCACGACGGCGGGAAGGTCGACCTCGATCGTTTCCAGTCCGGCATCCACTTCGCGCGTGACTTTCGCAGTGTCGCCATCCAGGGCTACCTCAGAGGCAAATGTTGCTTGCGGGCGCTGCCACAGCGCTGCGATCATCTGCCCGGTTTGATTGTTGTCGTTGTCGATGGCTTGTTTACCGAGGATCACGAGACCAGGAGATTCGTCCTCAATCAATTTGACGAACGCCTTGGCGGCAGACAACGGGTCGACTGCGCTATCGGTTTCTAACAGGATGGCGCGGTCAGCGCCCATAGCCAGGCCGGTTCGAAGCTGTTGCTGAGATTCGCTGGTCCCGATGGAGACGACAACGACCTCCGAAGCCTCACCGCGCTCCTTAATGCGCAGCGCTTCTTCGAGCGCGATTTCGTCGAACGGGTTGATCGACATCTTGACGCCATCTGTTTCGATGCCGCTGCCGTCGCCTTTGACGCGGATCCGCACGTTGTAATCTACAACTCGCTTGAGTCCCACTAATATCTTGTCCAAGGTGTGCTCCTGATACAGCTGCGAACAGCCGCTTTGTTACGCTAATTCAGGTAGATCGGCGGCACCGGTGCCAAGTACCGGTATGTCGCCGTTCAGCCGGGTATTGTCGCCGACCATGGCGAGCCAGACAAGCGGGCAGGTCACCAAACCATCGGTTTGGGACGTATTTTAGACAACCGGTGCGGCGCAATATGAGGTCACAATGGCAACTTCGCGCTGGCGCCTCTAGCCGCTTACTACGATTTTTTTGCCCAAAGTATTATTATTTAAAACAATGAGAAAGGGCAGAATCCTAAAGTTAAATATCGATTATGATCGCTAATTTGGGTGGACGACACCGTGGGGACTGCTAGGCTTAGTCATCGCCGCGAGGGCACGTCGCGATAGGGCATGATTCAGAGCCGCTGCAAGTGCTGGCCTCCATCTGCCAACAGCGCCAGCAAATCCGCGCAACGACTAGCCACGCAAATATCAGGCAACCGACGCGGTCGTTATTGCCAACGAACGCGTCAAACGCATCCGTACTTCTCCGTGCGGACCCAGACCCGGACGATTTCGGTCGTTCGGGTCTTTTTTTCGTTTCGATCTTGCGACGATCGCGTTATTGTTCGAAAAACCGTTTGCAGAGAAGCCCCGAAATGCCAAGCCCCAGCCACCGTCTCGAACACGTTCGCTATGAAATTCGTGGTGCACTGGCACGACGCGCCCATGAGATGGAGAAGCGTGGCCATGAAATTGTGCACTTAAATATTGGTAATCCTGGTCGGTTCGGATTCCGTACGCCGGAGACCATGCGGCTCGCCATGATAGAGAACCTGCCTGCGGCGGAGGGTTACTGCCATCAGAAGGGGATTTTCCCTGCGCGAGAAGCTGTGGTCATGCAGCAACAGAGCCGCGGTGTCATGGATGTCAGTGTTGATGAGGTGTTTATCGGCAATGGCGTCTCTGAGCTCATCGATCTGACGCTGCGGGGGTTGTTGAATCCAGGGGATGAAGTGCTGGTGCCGAGCCCGACCTATCCCTTATGGACTGCGTCCGTCGTCTTGAACGGCGGCCAACCAGTGCACTACGACTGTCTGCCGGAGAATGCATTCCTGCCGGATATTGAAGCGATGGAGAGTCAGGTCACGGAAAAGACGCGTGCCATTGTACTGATCAACCCGAACATTCTGACGGGTGCGGTTTATCCGGAGGCATTGCTGAAAGACATCGCAGCGCTGGCGCGACGCCATGGCTTGGTACTGATGTCCGATGAAATCTACGACAGCATGTTATATGACGGGGCCGCGTTTGTGCCGATGGCGACGCTCGCCGATGGCGCGCTCTGTATTACATACAGTGGCCTGTCAAAGGTGTACAGAGCCTGCGGGTATCGCGTGGGTTGGTGTTCGATTAGTGGCACGAGCGCGGAGAGCGTCGGTTATTTGCAAGGCCTGGAATTGTTGGCAGCGTTGCGGCTCTGCAGCAATGTGCCTGCGCAATGGGCCGTGCAGACCGCACTGGGTGGTTACCAGAGTATTCATGAACTGACGGCACCCAGTGGACGGTTGTACCAGAGTCGTCAGGCAGTGCTCGACGCGGTTGCAGCCAGTGATGTGCTCAATGTCGCAGCGCCAGGTGGTTCCATGTATGCCTTTGTCGGTGTCGATCAGAATATCGTGCCTGACTTTGACGATGAGCAGTTCGCGTTGCAGCTGCTCGAAGAGCAACACGTCTTGCTTGCACCAGGCAGCAGTTTCAATACGCCTTACAAGAACCACTTTCGAATCACGCTGCTACCAGAAGCGCCGCAGCTGACGCAGGTGTTCGACAAGATTCACACGGTGCTTGCGGATCATTGGCGCGGGGCGCGCGCGGCTAGCGGCTGACCTATGGCGCGTCGGATAGCGCGTGATCTCGAGGATCTGATCGCGAGAACGACGTTCGATGTCATCGTGACAGCGAGCCAGCGTTTGTCGCGCGCGGTGCATGAGGCGATCGCGACCCGCCATACAGCACGCGGGGACGCTGCCTGGCGGACGCCGAAGGTGATGCCCTGGGCAAGCTGGTTGCAGGCGCAGTTCATGCAGGCGGCATTGACAGATCCGAACGGCAATGTAGCGGCGTGGCAACTGCTGGACAGTTTCCAGGTTGCGAGTGTCTGGCGTGGCATCGTCGCGTCGGAGCTGACCGACAGTGACACCGCAGTATTTGGCTTGGCCGCGCTGTCGCGTGAGGTCTCGCGGGCCTTTTCCATGCTCTGCCGTTGGCAGATTTCAGAAGATCAGTTGGCCGAGTGCGTGCAGGATGACGAGAGCCGTTTTCTCTGGCGTTGTCTGCGCGCTTATCGCGAGCAACAAGCGGTGCAGCACTGGCTGACGATCGACGAAGTTTCTCTGCATGTTGATTTGACTGCAACTGCTGCCGGTCAACGTATTCTGTTTGCCGGCTTTACCGAACCCTATCCGTCACAGCATGCGGTGATCGCCGGTCTTGGCACGTCCGCGTCGGTTTGGGTGCCAGCGGTACCAGACCATCCTACAAGCACGTCGAGTATGCGTCCCGCCAGCGACGACGCGTTGTTGGTCGCCGCCGGTGATTGGGCGAGACAGTGCTTGCAAGCGGACCCGTCGGCTCAGCTTGCGATCGTTCTACCAGCGCTGAGTGAGCATCGACAGGCCGCGGTCAATGGCATTTTGCGGGGTTTGTATCCGAATCTCGCGCATGAGCGCGGCCAGATTGCCGCCGATGCGCTGTCAGTCAGTCTCGGACAGTCTCTCGACCAATATCCAGCGATGCATGTGGTCTTGAGTCTGTTGGCATTCGCGTCGCGCGGCGGGCGATTCGATGAGGTTTCCCAACTGCTGCGATCGCCACTCCTCGGGAGTTCCGCGGACAGCGTTGACGTGGAGCTCGCGTTGCGGCGCTTACCGGACCGCCAGTGGCGCTGGCAGACGCTGTTGCGATGGGTGAATGACCAACCGTTCACACCACCCGTCTGGCTGTCCGCGTTAGCAGAGGAGGAGGGGCTTGATGACCGGACGCAACAGTCCCCCGCTGACTGGGCGGCAGTGTTTAGTCGCGTGTTGACCGCCAGTCGTTGGCTGGAAAATATCGAGATCGACAGCACCGTGTTTCAATTACGCGATGCGATCTATCAGGCTTTGAATCGCCTGGCGGATTTATCGCGAATCAGTCCGCGTTTATCGCTGAAGGACGCGGTTGATGCGTTAGCGCGCGCCGCCGGGGATACTATTTTTCAACCGGAGCAAGCCGAGAGTCCGGTCTTGTTAGCCGGCCCGCTGGAGACCATTGGTCTCGCGTTTGATGGCCTGTTCCTCGGCGGCCGCGACCATCAATCATGGCCACCACAGGCAAAGGCATCCAGTCTGATTCCCTGGTCGCTACAACGCCGGTTTGGTATGCCAGATTCTTCTGCCGATCAGGTGTATCGGTTTTGGCAATCCCAACTCGCTCGCAACCTCGCTAGTGCCGACTCGGTTTGTGTGGCGGTAGCGGCGACGCGCGATGAGATGCCACTTATCCCCTCTGTCATGCTCTCGACGGTGCTGGCTGGCAGTCGGGAGGCTAGCGTATCGGAGCCGGCGGCCTTCGCACCAGCCGCTCTGCCGAATGCCAGCAGTAACACCCTGAGACCCTTGCCCGCTGACCGGCGGGTTGTCAGTGGTCACCAAGTGCTGACAGACACGGCCAATAATCCGCTGCTAGCGGTAATTGCACACCGCTGGCAGGCACGTCAGCTCGACCAGCCGGAAATTGGGATAAACCCGGCGCAGCGCGGCACGCTGCTTCATCTGGCACTCGAGTTGTTATTGCGGCCGTATGTCGGCATGCCGTTGGGCGATGCGCTACGGAAGATGGATCATTCAGCCGTTGAGCAAGCGGTACGGCAGGCGTTTCGTCGTTATTTCTCGGCGTCCGACGGACTGCTACGACATCTTTTGCGGCTGGAGGAACAGCGTGCAGCAGCATTGATCGGGGCCTTTGTTCGTGAAACCGCGTACGACGCGCAGGCTACCATTGGCGGACTTGAGGTCAAAACGACGCTGCAACTTGGCGATCTGCAGCTGTCACTGCGTATCGATCGAATTGATCGCCGGCAGCAAGGTGTGGCGATCCTCGATTACAAGTCGGGTCAAATACCGAGTCGACCGCGCTTGCCGCAACTGTTGGATCGCTACCAGCAGCTCGTCGTTTACGCATTAGCCAGCGAGTCGTTAGGTGCCGTTCACGAGGTAGCGTTGTTCTCCATCGGCTACAATGCGTATCGATACTACGTCTGGCAGGATGAGACAGGCGACGAATGGTCAGGCGAGGCTGCGGTTTGTCAGGTTGATGAGTTTGCGACCACGCTGCGAGAATGTCGCACGACACTTGTGCGCATCGCGGAGGCTTACTGCGCGGGAGATCTGCGGGCGAATCGCAATCCGCGGCAACCTCGCTACAGCGAGTTTCTCCCGGTGACCCGACTCAGTGTTGAGAGCGCCTATGACTGACACGGCGCTGCAAGACGCGGACGCGCGCGAACGGGCACTCGATTGTGAGCAGTCGTTCGTTGTACAGGCGCCCGCCGGTTCCGGCAAGACGGCACTGCTGACCCAGCGATTCCTTCGATTGCTCGCACGCGTCGAGCAGCCAGAATCCATTCTTGCGATCACGTTCACCCGCAAGGCGGCGGCGGAAATGCGTACGAGAATTCTATCCGCTCTAAGTGATGCGCAATCCTCGGTGGCACCCACTAACGAATTTGAGGCGCAGCTTCTAGCGGACGCGAAAAAGGCTTTGCAGCGCAACGATGACGCCGGCTGGCAACTACTTGAAATGCCAATGCGCCTGCAGATTATGACCGTGGACAGCTTCAATGCGCGACTGGTCAGCGCGATGCCATTCTCGGCAAAGGCAGCGTCGGTCAGTGTTTCTGAGGACGAGCGCCTGACAGAGTTGTATGCCAATGCGGCGGATGCCCTGTTGGAATGGACAACGGACTCGGGACCTTACGCCGATGATGCGACCGCACTGTTTCATTTTTTGGACGGCGATACGCGACAATGGCAAAGACAGCTCGTCGAATTACTCGCGACTCGTGAACGCTGGTTGCCGGTCGTGCTGTCAGCTTTGCAGGAGCGCCCGGAAGACTTGCGCGCGGCCAGCGAAGCTCAGCTACGGCAAATCGTCGTGCGCCGAATTCGAAACCTGAACGCCCTGATGCCGGACGACGAACGTGGGTCATTGCTCGCGCTGTGCCAGGATGCTGCGGCACGATTAGGCCAGCCGCTGGTGTTAGACCGCTGGCCTGTCGGCGACGATCCGGCTTCTTTAGTCGGCTTGCAGCAGCTCGCCGGTTTCTGTCTCACCAAGACCGGCGACAAATTCCTGTCGAGACTGACGAAGGCGCAGGGTTTTCCGCCAACGGCAGTGGGCAAGGCCGCCAAGCAGAGCATGCAGCCGTTGTTGGATAGACTGGCGTCGATAGACGGTCTCGCCGATGCCTGGCAAGCCGTCAGAGAATGCCCGGAGCCCGCTTACGACGATTCGCGTTGGGCGTTAATTGTCGGCATGTTGAACTTGCTGCCCTTGCTAGCCGCGGAGTTGGAGCGACTGATGAGCGCTGCTGGCAGCATGGACTATCCCGCGCTGGCAGCACGGGCTATCAGCGCATTGCAAGATAAGGCCGAAGGCAGTTATTCGCAGCTCGCAATGCGTCTCGATTATCGCATCTCACATCTGTTGGTCGATGAGATGCAGGACACGTCGGCTGCTCAATATCGATTGCTGGACGTACTGACGGAGGGCTGGCAGCACGGCGATGGACGGACCTTGTTCTGCGTGGGCGATCCGATGCAATCGATCTATCGATTCCGCGGTGCAGAAGTCAGTCGTTTTCTGAGCCTATGGCAAAACGGCATTGGGCAGCTGTCCCTCGAACCACTGACGCTGACCACGAATTTTCGTTCAGATGCGACGATTGTTGGATGGGTAAACGACGCGTTCTCGGTCGTGATGGGCATACAGTCTGATGGCCTGATGGATCAGGTGGCGTACAGTCCGGCGACCACGCGACCCGGAGCATCTGACTCGGGACAGGTGACCTGGAATCTCGCGGTTGACCCGCCGGACGATAGCAGCGAGGCGCAGCGGATCGTCGAGCGCATCGTGGCACTACAGAGACAGGATGCTGATGCGAGCATTGCCGTGCTTTGCCGCTCTCGCAGTCATGTCGAGTCCGTCGCGCACGAGCTGCAGCGTTGTGACGTGGCCTACGACGCGATCGAGATGCAACGGTTGGGTGAGCGCGATGAGGTGCTCGACTTAATTAGCCTGACGCGCGCTTTCTCGCATCGCGGCGATCGCATTGCGTGGCTGGGTTTGTTGCGCTCACCGCTCGTGGGCTTCAGTTTTGATGAGATCGATGTGTTGGCCTTATCAACCGAACGTACCTTGGTCGATGCACTGGAAGCGCTCGTGAGAGACGGATCAAGCGCATTCAGCCCCTTATCGCTCAAGCATGCACGACATCTGCTGGCGATCTATCGACAATTTTTGGTGAATGCGGCAACCGATAATCTCCGATCGCGCATCGAGCGGGCGTTCGCCGGTTTGGGTGGTTACGCTGTGATCGACAATGCTGCGTCGCTGGACGCCGTCGATCAGTGTCTCGCGTTGGTCGATGATCTGGACAACGGTGGACAATTAGGTTCGATCCAGTCTTTGGAGACAGCGCTTGCGCGACGGCGAGTCACTCAGGGCGGAGCACCCGCCACTCGCGTCAGCCTGATGACCATCTACAAGGCGAAAGGTCTCGAGTTCGATCACGTGATCGTGCCTGCTATCGATCGCGCGAGCCGCAACGATCCAACGAAAGCGATGGTGTTCGAATTGCCGAGTGGATCTGACGGCGCGTCTCCCAGTGTCCTGTTCAGCATGCCGACCGCACGACAGCAGCGGCACGTCGCAGGCGATCCACTGCATGCCTTGCTCGGACAACGAGAACGTATCCGTCGGGGTAATGAGCTCGATCGGTTGCTCTATGTCGCTGCAACCCGCGCGAGGAAGACACTGCACTGGTTCGGCACGCTCGTCACGAAGCAAGACGGACATCTCCGTCAGCCCGGTGCCGATACGTTTTGGGCGAGGCTGGCGCCCGTCGCCGATGTCCCATTGCCAGACGAGCAACCTAGCAAGATTGTCGACGAGACGACCGCCTCAGCGTTTGTCCTGCCGTTACAACGACAGTTGTCGCAGCCGTGGCGGACTGAGACTTCGCCGTGGCAGGTACCGGTCGCGACCGCGCCCACACGCGTCAGCCAAGAGGCGGTTTCGTTTCGCTGGGCCGGTACGACAGCACGGCATGTTGGTACTGTCGTGCATACTTGGTTACAGCATTTAGCCGGCGCCCCAGACGTAGCGTCACTCGTTCGAGATGAGTTATCCGTGCGACGCCGCAGCGTTGCGCTGTTGCGTCGCGAAGGGGTGGCTGAGGCAGACCTCGAGCCTGCGAGCAGCAGAGTCTGGCGAGCCTTGCAGCAGACGATTTCCTCTCCGGAAGGGTACAGGCTACTCAGCAATACACATCCTGATAGCGCCGCTGAACTCGCTTTGAGCGGTGTTCTGGACGGTGAGCTACAACATGCGGTCATCGACCGAGTGATCCGGGATGACGACGGCGTGCTTTGGGTGGTCGACTACAAGACATCGTCCCATGAAGGCGGCGACATCGAAGCGTTTTTCGAGAATGAGCTCGCTCGCTACAACGAGCAGCTACGTCGTTATCAACGTCTATTGATGTTGTGGTATCGCAGTCAGGGACGTGCCGAGGAAGCCGTTCGCCGCGCGCTGTTCTTTCCAAACTACGCGCGTTTGCAACGCTACGCTGACGACTGACACGGGCGTGTGAACACGGCGGTGCGCTGTCCGCAGTCGCTAGAGCGTCCCCTCAAAAACGAGCTGCCGGCGGCCCTCGCTATCGGCGGGTCCGAGAAACTGTAGACCTCGGCTATAGGCAGCATTCACGCCGGACTTTGCCGCAATCAAACCGCGCAGCGCGTAGCCGCGATCGGCACTGAGCGTCAGCGTACCGTCGAGTTCGTAGGGGGCACTATCGAGCGCGGTGAGCGTCCCGTTGATGTCACTTGAGTCGCCGTTGTTGGTTTCTGGAAAAACGAGCTGATAGTTGCCGAGCGGCGCGGTACCAACACCGGGGTAGGCCAGGTTGTTGACCGTCATCTCGGCAACCAACTCTGCGGGCCAAAGGTCCCGTAGTTCCGCGCGCTGGATATCGATACGCGCGCGACCGGTGCTCGGCCCGATACTGGAGTAGCGAGTGAACTGACCCAAATCGACCGCGAGCTTGGTGTCTTCTAGCCAAATCCTGTCCCCGCGAAGCGCTACACGGCCATCGGCGAACCCGCCCGGCAGTTCTGCCTGCAGCGTCGCAGCGAGTTTGCCGGTCAGCAACGTGAATGGATGCAGTTGCCAATCAACCGGTCCGGCATTCACGGACGCGACCGCTACGGCATCAACGTGGCCGCGCCAGATAGATCCCGAGATACCACTGGTCTGAACCGCTTCAG
>ERZ1740062.1173-NODE-1173-length-11121-cov-3.748599_pt1 | contig 11121 bp, 13 predicted proteins | sample MGYA00581741_ERZ1740062 | MGnify/ENA primary metagenome ERZ1740062 (study PRJEB43018, sample SAMN04849747) | marine metagenome | isolation source: floating plastic debris | place: Pacific Ocean | collected 2008-09-01 | study: EMG produced TPA metagenomics... | reverse complement strand
TATCAAGGCCCGCGTCCTCTAGCGCGACTTGCGGGGTAACGCCGCATGCCCAAACGACCGTCACTTGCCCCACCCCTACCGGCGCATGGTCGCCCCAGTCCGGGCGTTCGAGCTCGGCGATGCCGATGGTCTCGGGCGCGCCGGCATGGACGGGCGCGCCATGGGCCAGCGGAAACGCCGCGGCGATGGTTTTGGCCCGGGCCACATCCTCGGCCGCGATGGCGCGCATGCTGACAACCATCGCGCCGCCGAAAGGCCCAGCGGGAACCGTTGGAATGTTCGTGCGGTACATCGGCACCGTTGTGTCTTGATCGATATGCCAAAGCGGAATGCCGGCGGCGATCAACGCGGCCTCGAACGTGAACGAACAGCCGATGGCGAAGGCGACGAAATCGGGCTCCCACAAGGCCGAGATATCGCTGACGGTCTCGGCCAAAATCCCGTTGCGATAGACGTTGTAGGCCGGCACATCGGTGCGAATATCGATGTCGCCGAGCGTCGGCATTGCCGCCGCGCCTGTGTCGCTGACGCCGACCAGCGGGCAGGGTTTGGGGTTGCGCTGGCAAAAGCGCATGAAGTCCAGCGCAGCGCCCGCGCGCATGATCGCGATATTGGCCTGCAACACCCCGGCGGCGAGACCGGCTGTGTGGCTGGCATAGTGCCCCGCACGGATCGCGTGGCGGATCTCTGCCACGCTGGCGCGTCGCAGCTTTTGGTAACTCGGTGCTGGGATATCCTCCATCCCGACAGCGTGCTACAGCGACGATATCAGCGCAAATTGAAAAAACTTGGCGCCGGCAATCAGGTTTTCTGATATCCCTTGGCCACATCCACCGCCATCGCCGCGAACCGCGCGAACAGCGGGTTGGGCGGTTCCGCCACCCAGGAGGCTGTGAAAACCAGCGGCGCGGGTCGCCAGCCGGGGTCGAATTCAACGATCCGGCGGTCGGCGACAAACGGCGCCCCCATCACCCGCGGCAAGGCGGCGACGCCGATCCCCGCCTCCACCAACCGGAAACACGCCGACAGCGACGAGGAGGTGAAGATCCGCACGCCGGGCCCCACCACATCGATCAGCGTCGCCCGCAACTCTCGAAACGGGCGGGTTTGGCGCAGGTAAGTGATGACCGGCCGCGAGAGAAGCGGCGCATCCTCTGCCGCCATCCCGGCCGCAGCGTACCAGGCCAGATCGAAGGCGGGCAGGGGGATGTTGTCGACATTGGGCTCTGAAATCGGGCCAAGAAGAAACGCCAGGTCGACCTCCCGCTCAAAAAGCGCGGTCCGCAGATTGGGCGTGATATCGACGCTGAGTTCCACCATCACGGACGGGTATTCCCGGTGCAACCGCGAGATCAGGTCGGGCAGCCAGGTTTGCGTCACCGTCTCGGCGGCGCCGATCCGCAGATACCCCTCCTCGGCGCGCGGCGTGACCAGATCGCGCGCAACCAGGGCCGTCAGATGCGCAAACCGCTCCGCATGGCGGGACAGGATCTCCCCATCCCGGGTGGGCCGAAGGCCGGTGGCTGTCCGTTCGAACAACGTCGTCCCAAGGCTTTCTTCCAACGCCTTGATGCGGGCCGACACCGCCGGCTGGCTTAAATTCAATCGCTTTGCCGCGCGATTGACCCCGCCCTGGTCCAGCACCGCAAGAAAGGTCCGAAGCTGATCGAGATTGAGGTTTTTCATCTTGCGCACGCCCCTTTGGCAGGATTGCACTACGCGCGGGCCGCGGCAAACGAAAGGGAACGCGATGCTGGAGTTTGAGACACCGGATGGCCGCATCGCGGTGGCGATCCAGCGGTTGGTGATCGCCGGCTGGACCGGCCGCGACAGCGCCGCAGTCCAGCATCATATCGCGGAGCTTGCCGCGCTGGGTGTCGCGCCGCCGTCCACAACGCCGCTGTTCTACCAGGTGTCGGCGGCGCTGGCCACGCAGGCCGCACGGATCCAAGTGCTGGGAGCCGCGACCTCGGGCGAGGTGGAGCCGCTGGTGATCAATGTGGATGGGACGCTGTGGCTTGGCCTTGGCTCTGACCACACCGACCGGCAGCTTGAGGCCGTGTCGGTGGCGCAGTCCAAGCAAGCCTGCGCGAAGGTTCTGTCGCACAAGCTTTGGCCGCTGGCGGCGGTGGCCGACCGGCTGGATGCGCTGGCACTGCGCGCCGAGATCGATGGCGGCACGCTTTATCAAGACGGGAGCCTGGCTGCGATCCTGCCGCTGTCTGGGCTGATCGCGGCGGCGGACCTTCAGCCCGGCGATGCGATGCTGTGCGGTACGCTGCCAGCCATCGGCGGCGTGCGTCCGGCGACAAGCTATAGGATGTCGCTGACCGACCAAACGCTTGGCACGATTGCGCTGCAGTATGACTGCGATGTGCTAGAGCCGGTGGCTTAAAGGGGTCTTGCCGTGGCTGGCCCTTGGGCCACGTGCAGGGGTAGGCGCCCAAAACGGCCCCGCCTGGCGGGATGGCGCATCCGGGACGCAAAGCGTTGGGTGAAAAACCTGAACGCCAGGACACTGCCTGAAACCAAAGAATTCAATGGCTTGTAAGGGGATTGATGTTTCAGGTTTTTCACGAAACGCTCTCGACAGGCCACCGCCCCGGCCCCCTTGTCTTATAGGTCTGAAAAGGAGATCCATGTCCGACCCCACCCTCACCCCGACGATCGCGACGACGATTTTTGTTTTGTCCTGCCTCGCCGGGTATCAGTATCGGCGCGTGTGGAAGGCTGAGGGCCCGGTCTGGCAGCTTTGGATCTTTGGCCTTGTCGCGGCCTGCGGTCTGGCGGTCCTGGGCTTTGTGCCGCTGACAGTTACCGGCTAGCGGCATCCCTTGCCATCCGACGCGTTGCCAACCCGCCGGCGCAGCCCCGGAATGCCGATGCCGCGCCCGGTGCCTTAGGCCCCCCGGCCGGCGGGGCGTCTTGGGTTTCGGCGCAGCGCCCGACGCGCAATCATCGGCGGCGCGAAAACACGCATTGGCGCGGCGTCTTAGTCGGCCGCGCGCTCCAGCATGCGCTTGGCGCGGGGGCAGTCCAAACGCTCTCGCAACGGGCTGTTTGGGTCGATCTCTTTCTTGCAGACCAAGCATTGGTCGGCATCGCCGATGGCGTTGAGCCCGCCGCAGCTGCCTTTGATCCGGCGCCCCATCAGGATCACGCCGAGCGCCATGCCAAGCATCACGATCAGCAGCAAGAGGAACGATAGGAGAAACGTCTCCAAGCGGCATTCCTTTCCCAGGTTACGCGGTCAGCGCCTTGAACCGGCTGCTTTCCACCGTTTTGAAGCCGAGCGTTGGTGCGGCGTGGTCACGCTCCACGAACAGCACGGCGATGCCCTCCCGCTCTGCCACGGCGAGGCCGTGTTCCCGGCCCAAGGTCAGCATCGCAGTGGCCCAGGCGTCGGCAAGCATCGCTGAGGCGGCCAGAACCGCGGCCGAGGCGGTTTTGTGCTGGAGCGGGCGACCGGTCGTCGGATCGATGACATGCGGGTAGCGTTGTCCGTCTTCCTCAAAATAATTGCGGTAGTCGCCCGACGACGCAAGGCCAAGGCCCGACACGCCAACGACACCCATCACACCCCGCTCCGACGCGCTGGGTGTCTCAATTCCGATTTGCCAAGGCAGGCCATCGGGGTTGCGCCCGGCGGCATAAAGATCGCCCCCGATCTCGACCAGGTAGTCGCGGATGCCCAACGTCTCTAGCGCCGCACCGCCGCGGTCGGCGCCGTGGCCCTTGCCGATCGCGGCCAGATAGACCTGCGTGCCTGGCTGGGTTTTCCGCAACACACCCTGCCCGATTTCCAGCGTGTTGGCGTGGCCAGAGCGGGCGAGGGCCGCCTCGACCGCCGCTGCGGCCGGCATGTCGCCCGCGCCGGGGGCGCCAAACCCCCAAAGCTCAATCAACGGGCCTATGGTGGTGTCAAACCGCCCTTCGCTGGCCCGATGGACCGTTTCGGCGGCGGCCATAACGGTGTCGAGCGCGCCCGAAACAGGGGTCGGGGCGTCGGTGCCCGCGTTAAAGCGCGAGATTTCGGATGCGGGATCCCAGTTCGACATCTCGGCGTTGACAGTGTCGAGCGCGCGCGCAATTGCCGCACGAATTTCACCCTCGGAAAGGCGCCCGGATGGGTCCTGTGCCACCACCGTATACGTTGTGCCCATTGTGACGCCGGCGATCTCAAAAACGGAGTCTCCGGGCTTGCACGCCATCAGTGCCAGCGGCAGAGCCAAAAAAGACCGACGATACAACGATGTGGGGGTCACCACGGGCGCACCTCTCTTCTTCATAGGGTCAAGCGCGACGCAAACACGCATGGCGCATCTCTACGGTATCAATGGTCATTTCAACAAAAAAGTATTAGGTCATACTGAAGCAGAGCCCGTGCGTTCTCCCCCGCACGCGCTGTCACATCAAAGGAAACCGCCCGTGCAACGATTTACGCTGCGCAAAGGTCTTAATGTCCCCATCGCCGGTGCACCGGACACCTCGATTGTTCCGGGCCCCGCTGTTAAAACGGTTGCCCTGGTTGGTGCCGACTATCTTGGCGCAAAACCTAGGATCGAAATCGAAGAAGGCGATACCGTTGCGGCCGGTACGCCGATTTTTTTCGATAAAGACATTCCGGAGGCGAAGGTTGTCTCGCCGGTCTCGGGGCGCGTGAAGGCGATAAACCGGGGCGCGCGGCGGAAGTTGATCAGCATCGAGATCACGGTCGATGAGGGCGCTGCCCCGCCCGTCGATTTTTCCAAGACCGGCGATGTCGAGACCCGCGCTGGATTGGTGGAGCGGTTGTGCGCGGCCGGGCTTTGGACCGCGTTTCGCACCCGCCCCTATTCCAAGGTGCCGGCGCCCGATACCGTGCCCGCGGCGATCTTTGTCACCGCGCTCGACACAGAGCCGTTGGCGCCGGACCCCGCACACGCGATCCTGGAAGAGCGGGAGGCGTTCGCGACCGGCCTTGGCGCCATCGCGCGGCTGACAGAGGGGAAGACGTATCTTTGCCAGGCCGAGGGCGACCCTTTGCCCGGCGGCGATCAGGAGGGGGTGGAACCCGTGGCCTTTTCCGGGCCGCATCCCGCCGGGCTGGCCGGGACCCATATCCATTTCCTGCAACCGCCCACCGGCGGCGCCTCGGTTTGGACCATCGGGTACACCGACGTGATCATGGTGGGCCGGCTCCTTTTGACCGGGACATACGATGCGCGCACGATCATCTCGCTGGCCGGTCCGATCTGTGCGCGTCCGCGGCTGATCCGCACCATTGCCGGCGCCTCGATGCTGGAGCTGGCAGAGGCGGATCTGCCCGACGACCTGGATTACCGGATCATCTCGGGCTCGGTCCTGTCGGGTCGCGCTGGCGCGGGGCCAGAGGCATATCTGGGCCGTTATGCCCGCCAGATCACGCTGATCGAAGAGGATAAAAAGCAAATCCCGATGGGCTGGATCCGCCCGATGCTGTCGAAATACGCGGTGCAGCCCGTGCTTGGCTCTGCCATGGCGAAGCGGGAGTATCCCTTGACCTCCAACCTCAATGGCGGACGCCGCGCGATGGTCCCGCTGGGGACGTTCGAGACGCTGATGCCACAGGATTACCTGCCGACGCAGCTGCTGCGCGCGTTGCTTGTCATGGACACCGACCAAGCGCAGGCGCTTGGCGCGATGGAATTGGATGAGGAGGATCTGGGCCTTGTCGGGTTCGCCTGTCCTGCGAAATACGAATATGGCCTCGCGCTGCGCGATTGCCTCACGAAGATCGAGAAAGAGGGTTAAGCCTTGGGTCTGCGAAGCTTTTTTGACCGGTTAGAGCCAGCGTTCCAGCGCGGCGGCAAGTGGGAGAAATACTTTCCGCTGTACGAAATGGTGGAAAGCTTCCTTTACACGCCGAAGACGGTAACAACGGCGGCGCCGCACGCGCGATCCTACATCGATATGAAGCGGATCATGACCTATGTCGTTCTCGCGACGGTCCCGTGCATCATGATGGCGCTTTACAACACGGGCTATCAGACCAACCTTGCGATTGCGGATCATGGGCCTTCGGGCTGGCGTGCTGGGCTGCTGGAGGTGTTGGGCATCGGGTTCAACCCCGCGAACCCGCTGGCCAACATGATCCATGGGTTTCTGTACTTTCTGCCGATCTACGTGACCACCCTTGTCGCCGGCGGCGTGTGCGAGGTTATTTTCTCTATCGTCCGGCGTCACGAGGTGAACGAAGGCTTTCTTGTCACCTCGATGCTCTACACGCTGATCCTGCCGGCGACCACGCCGCTGTGGCAGGTGGCGCTTGGCATCATTTTCGGCGTCGTGATCGGGAAAGAGGTCTTCGGCGGCACGGGAAAGAACTTTCTCAACCCCGCGCTGACGTGACGGGCGTTCCTTTACTTTGCTTATCCCGCGCATCTTTCTGGCGACAGTGTTTGGGTGCCGGTCGACGGCTATTCCGGCGCGACGGCGCTGGCCGTCTCTGCGTCGGACGGGTTTCAGGAGCTGGCCGCGCGGGGCATGACCTGGTGGGACAGTTTCGTGGGCGTTGTCCCCGGCTCGCTGGGGGAGACGTCGACGCTGGCCGCCATGCTGGGATTGGCGTTTCTTCTGGCGACGCGGATCGCGAATTACCGGATGGTTTTGGGGTGTTTGGGCGGCATGACCGTTTTCTCGACCCTCCTAAATCTCATCGGTTCGGACTCCAATCCGATGTTCGCGATGCCCTGGTATTGGCATCTGGTGCTTGGCGGTTATGCGTTCGGGCTGGTTTTCATGGTGACAGAGCCCGTGTCCGGCGCCCACACCAATATGGGGCGCTATATTTACGGTGCGCTGATCGGGGTGATGGTGGTGATGATCCGCGTCATCAACCCAGCGTTCCCAGAGGGCATGATGCTGGCCATCCTTTTCGGCAACGTCTTCGCGCCACTGATCGATTATTTCGTGGTGCAAGCCAACATTAAGCGGAGGGCGAAGCGGCATGCCTGACGACCCTGAAACCCCCAACAAAGCCCCGGGCTTTGTCCGCCGGTTCCTGGCAATGCCGCCCGACTCTGTGGGTAAGACGGTGCTCGTTGCCGTGGCGCTGTGCCTTGTCGCCTCGATGGTTGTTTCGGCCGCCGCAGTCGCGCTGCGCCCCTTGCAGACGGTCAACGCCCTTAAAGACAAGCAAATCAACATCCTGCAAGTCGCCGGGATTTATGAACCCGGCACGGATGTGGTCGAAGCGTTCCAAGCGTTCGAGCCCCAGGTTTAGGAGCTTTCGACCGGCGCTTTCACTGAGGCGTTTGATCCGGCCAGCTTTGACGACCGCGCAGCCGCGGACGCTCCCGCGACATCGCGGGCGCTGGACGACGACCCCGCGGGGATCGGCCGGCAGGCCGATTACGTCACCGTCTACCTCCTGCGTGCCCCCGGCGGCGACATCGACAAGGTGATCCTGCCGATCCACGGTTACGGGCTTTGGTCGACGCTGTACGGCTATATCGCGGTGGAGGAGAACGGCAACGACATCTACGGTTTGCAGTTCTATGATCATGCCGAGACGCCGGGTCTTGGCGCGGAGGTCGACAATCCGCGGTGGAAAGCGCTTTGGAACGGCAAAAAGCTTGCCGATGAGGACGGGACGCTACAAATCAGCGTCACCAAAACGCCGCCGCCCGCGGGTGAAGAGTATCATATCGACGCGCTGGCGGGGGCCACGCTGACCACGGTCGGCGTGCACAACCTCGTCAACTTCTGGATGGGGGAGGCGGGTTACGGCCCGTTCCTCGACAACCTGAAATCAGGGGGGGTGTGATGGCCCATAAACGCCGAGAGATGCTGGTCGATCCGCTGGTCGACAACAACCCGATCACGCTTCAGGTGCTGGGGATCTGCTCGGCACTGGCCGTCACATCCTCGTTGCAGGTGGCCTTCGTGATGGCCATCGCGGTGACCTTTGTCACCGGGTTTTCGTCGATGTTCATCTCGATGATCCGCAGCCAGATCCCGGGCTCTATTCGGATCATCGTGCAGATGGTCATCATCGCCTCGCTGGTCATTCTGGTCGATCAGCTTTTGAAGGCCATCGCCTACGAGATTTCCAAAACGCTTTCGGTGTTTGTCGGTCTCATCATCACCAACTGCATCGTGATGGGCCGGGCTGAGGCGTTCGCGATGAAAAACCCGCCGCTCGACAGCTTTATCGACGGGGTCGGCAACGGGCTGGGCTACGGGCTGATCCTGATGCTGGTCGGCTTCGTGCGAGAGCTTTTCGGCGCAGGCAGTCTTTTTGGCATCACCATTTTCGAGACAGTCAACAATGGCGGTTGGTATGTGCCCAACGGCATGCTGCTGCTGCCACCTTCGGCCTTTTTCATCATCGGTCTGATCATCTGGATCTTCCGCGCCTGGAAACCCGCGCAAGTCGAAGAGCGCGAATATAAGATCCAAGCGGTGGAGGCGCACTAAGATGGAGGCCTATCTCGCCCTCGCCGTCAAAGCGATCTTCGTCGAAAACCTGGCGTTGTCGTTTTTTCTTGGCATGTGCACCTTCATTGCGGTGTCGAAAAAGATCGCCACCGCCATCGGGCTCGGCATCTCGGTGATGATCGTGCAGGCGATCACAGTGCCCGCCAACAACCTGATCCTGAACTACCTTCTCGCCCCCGGCGCCCTGTCTTGGGCCGGGTTTTCGGAGGTCGATCTGACCTTTCTTGGGCTGATCTCCTATATCGGTGTGATCGCGGCGCTGGTGCAGATCCTTGAGATGGTGCTCGATAAGTATTTCCCGCCGCTCTACAACGCGCTTGGGGTGTTCCTGCCCCTGATAACGGTCAACTGCGCCATTCTTGGCGGTTCGCTCTTTATGGTGGAACGGGACTACAATTTCGCGGAATCGGTGACCTATGGCGTCTCGTCTGGGTTCGGCTGGGCGCTGGCGATCACTGCGATGGCCGGTGTGCGGGAAAAACTAAAATATTCCGACATCCCCGACGGTCTGCAGGGGCTTGGCATCACGTTCATCACCGCGGGGCTGATGGCGATGGCCTTCATGTCCTTTTCCGGCGTCAAACTTTAAAGGATCGGCTTTATGGCAACCTTCGGCCTTGGCATATTTCTCTTCACGCTGATTGTTCTGGCGCTGGTGACGGTGATCCTTGCCGCCCGGTCCCGCCTGGTGTCCAGCGGCAATGTCAACATCACCATCAATGGCGAAAAGACGATCTCGGTTCCCGCGGGCGGTAAGCTGTTGCAGACGCTGGCCGAGCAAAAGCTGTTCGTGCCCTCGGCCTGCGGCGGGGGCGGCACCTGCGCGCAATGCCGGGTCAAGATCCACTCTGGCGGCGGTTCGATCCTGCCGACGGAGGAAAGCCACATCACCAAGCGGGAGGCCGCAGGCGGCGACCGCCTGTCCTGCCAGGTTGCCGTCAAGCAGGACATGGAGGTGGAGGTCCCGGAGGAAGTCTTCGGCGTCAAGAAATGGGAATGCACCGTCGTCTCCAACGACAACGTCGCCACCTTTATCAAAGCGCTGGTTCTGAAACTGCCCGAGGGGGAGGACGTGAATTTCCGCGCCGGCGGCTATATCCAGATCGAGGCGCCGGCGCATCACGTCAAATATGCCGATTTCGATGTGGAGGAGGAGTATCGCGAGGATTGGGACAAGTTCAATCTTTGGCAATACGAGTCCCATGTGGCGGAGCCCATCGAGCGCGCGTATTCGATGGCCAACTACCCCGAAGAGAAGGGCATGATCATGTTGAATGTCCGCGTGGCCTCACCGCCGCCGAGGACGGAGGGGATCCCGCCGGGGCGGATGTCATCTTACATCTTCAATCTCAAGCCCGGCGATAAAGTCACAATCTCAGGGCCGTTCGGCGAGTTTTTTGCGCGGAAGACGCAAAAAGAGATGGTCTTCATCGGTGGTGGCGCCGGAATGGCGCCGATGCGCAGCCACATCTTCGACCAGTTGAAGCGGCTGAAGAACCGTGATCGGAAGATTACCTTTTGGTATGGCGCGCGGTCGAAGCGAGAGATGTTCTTTGTCGAGGATTTTGACGCGCTGGCGGCGGAGTTTCCGAACTTCACATGGCATGTGGCGCTGTCCGATGCGCTGCCAGAGGATGAATGGACGGGATATACCGGGTTTATCCACAACGTCCTTTTCAACGAGTATCTAAAGGATCACCCCGCCCCCGAGGATTGTGAGTTCTACATGTGCGGGCCGCCGATGATGAACGTCTCTTGCATCAATATGTTGTTGGATATCGGCGTCGATCGCGATGACATCATGTTGGACGATTTCGGCGGCTGACCAGGCCGGGCCATAGCGAACGTCGAACCGGCACCGGGCCGTTGTCCCGAATAGGGCGGCGGTCGCGCTGGGTCGGGCCATCGCCGTCTTCGACGGCGCTTGCGGCAAAGCCGCAAGGGTCTCGAACGCGTTCGAGACCATGGCCCTTGCCGCCGCTCTTCGCTGACACGTGTCGCGCATTTGCTGAGGGTTCGCCGCCTCAAAGCACCCAAGGCGCCGGTTTCAAACACGTTTTAGGGTTACGGGCTTTTCAGTCCGACCGAAAAACGCACTAAGCGGTCGCCTTCCAAAACCCTGAGATCCGCAAATCATCCGCCGCGCGGCCGAGCGCTTTGGCAGCGGCTCGAAGGTCCGCCGCTTGTCCTTTCTCCCCCGCGAACCAGACTACGGCGTCGGGGTTGGCGCGCATCGCAGCCTCCGTCGCCGGGCCAAGCGCGTCGCCTTCATCGCGGGCCAGCCAAGTCACTCGGAACCCCGCCGGGATCGGCAGGGGATAGCCGCAGGCGGACCCGTCCTTTGCTTCCAGCAGGATTTGCCCGGTTGCGTCGGCGGGCAGGTTTTCAAGCAGCCGTGCGGCCGCCGGAAACCCGGTCTCGTCGCTGGCCATCAAAAGCCGTTTGGCCGAAAGATGGCCGCCGCCCATTGGCCCGACGAGGCCAACGACGCCCCGCCCTGGCGCGCCCGCCCGCACTGCGGCCGCCCAATCGGTCGTCCGCCCGCCGCTGTGCAAAAACACGTCGACTTGCAGCGTGTTGGCCGTGCGATCGACCCTGCGGGCGGAGTAGACGGGCCTGTGCGGCGCGCCCGGTCCCTCTGGCCATGCGATTGATCCGTTT
>ERZ1740062.1172-NODE-1172-length-11134-cov-4.520264_pt1 | contig 11134 bp, 9 predicted proteins | sample MGYA00581741_ERZ1740062 | MGnify/ENA primary metagenome ERZ1740062 (study PRJEB43018, sample SAMN04849747) | marine metagenome | isolation source: floating plastic debris | place: Pacific Ocean | collected 2008-09-01 | study: EMG produced TPA metagenomics... | reverse complement strand
GCCTTCAGATATTTTTTGTCCCGACGATAGGTGTTTCCGATGTTATTTAAAAGGTCATGATGCTTATTAGAATATTTGTGTAGCACCCCATAACTTTTCAATAAGTCCATTGCCCGGAAATAATAGTATCTAGCTGAATCGTTTTTTTCTATTCTATACGAATAAACCGCTCCCATATTCATCAAATTGGTAACTGCGGAACTTGTGCTATCTGCCTGTTTAAAGTATTCGTAGGCTTTATCAAAATGCCTTAAAGGAACAACAGGGTTACCGTCGAGGTACGTTTTCCTTCCCAAATAATTATGTCCCTTACCTAATAAATATGGATTTTTCACTGTAGTCGCATAGTCCCAGAATTTCTCAAAATAGGTTGAATGGTCAATGTCCAGGTTATTTTGAGTTTCCAACAAATCACTTATCTCCAAATTGGTTTCAGCTATAAGTTCAGGTATATCTCTGTTTTCAAAGTCTCGTAATGCTTTGGTGTAATAGAAAAACGCAGAATCTGTTGCGTTAAGACCTTGAAATGCCTTGGCGTACTCGACCATAAACACTCCTTTTTTTGCGTCACGGACATGCTTTTTTTCTGTTCTTAAGTACTTAAGTACTTTACTAAACCTGCCCTTTTGATTCCATTGAACCAAAACTTCCAATAGGGAATCAGGTTCTTGAGAAACTGGATTAATTTGACTAAAAAGAAAAAAAGGCCATATCAGACCGAAAAAAAGTGTTCTATCCATTACCACCTATAACATCTCCTCCCTCTTCTTTGGGCATTTCCATAGAATTATCCTTCCAATTCTTGATTGCTTCTACGCCTTTACATGAATTATATTCATTTAATTTCTCGACCGCCTTTATATAGGAAGATGCCTTTTTAATTGTATCTCTAAACCTCTTAATGTCTTCTTCCTTGCAGGTATCATTGTTGAAAATGGCCACAACCAACGAATCCTTTAGCTTATTCCGTTCTAAACCTAAAATCTCGGAGATTTTTATTCTCTTCTTTCTGACCTTCCTCTTTATAGGTTTACATGCTGTATATGCGTCATCTCCATGAATCCAAACCAAAATTGCGTTAATAGAATCACTTGAGATATTTACCACTCCACCGTAATCCAAAGATTTATCGGTAACAGGAATTATTAGCTTAATCCTGTCCTTTTTAAGGTCAAAAAAATTCTTCCTTTTGTTGTGAAGCCTATACCTTTCGTCTTGTTTTTTAGTTGAACGCTCCTTAATAGCTTGACCGGTCATTATATAGGAAGAGCATAAAATCATTACAAGAAAAACTGGAATTTTCATATTAGGTGTTTTTAAGGTTGTTAATTGAACCCAAACCTAGACTTATGCAATAATGAGTTCAATCAACATTCATAGGGATTTTAACCGTAATAAGAAGTAAAGCGGTAGGAATTAATCTGATGCATTGAAAATTAACAAACCAATAGCAAATTTGATTGCAGATTTCCCTTAGAAAAACTGAGGTTTTTACCCAAAAAGGGTGGGGTTGTTTTTAAATCCTACGATGTAAGTTTAAAAAGAAGAAAAAAGCATCTCTAAAGACAGCGCTTTTGCGTAATCACAGCCCTCATAGATTTAGTGGTAATATGAATACGGCTACCTGAATCAACCAATCGTACTTGGCATTTGCTATTGGATTTATTGCAATCCGTATCCAATCGAACCGAATACGCCACTTGCATTTTTTTGAACCATCCGGTGGTTTCAGGTAAACCCTTCACTTCACAGAAATAGCCATCCTTTACTCTATAAATAACTTCATACAAGGACCCCACCATGCGATTGCCTTTCATTACTGGAACAACAACTTGAAGTACGCCTTGTGGATAGCGATACATGGCTTTGCCTTGACTGTCCATTCCCGGTAGTCTTTCTCGGTTCATGTAGAAATCGATTCGGCCACCAACTTTACTAATTTTTTCGTCTAAGGGAATCGTAAAGGTTTTTGCGGGGATGACAATTTGCTTTTCGCAACGTTGGGTAGAAGCATTCCACTTCCATGTACCGCTACACTTGGATGGCTCTTCTTTCTTTTCTTTTTCCTTCGAGCTTGGCGGAATTATGGGTTCACGCTTTACAGGTGTGGTAGGTTCTGGTTGGGTCACATGATGCAAGATAAAACCCCCACCTACGGTAATGATCAACCCCGAACATATGCCCAATATCCACTTTTTCATTGCGTACGTTTCATTGATTGGGGTTGATTTTTTGAACTTGTAGTTGTTGGTAATTTGGCGAAATCCAATAGGCTCCATTAACGCCGTTGATATTGATAAGCTTGTTTTTGGATAGCTTTTCGAGCTTGGTTCCAAAGAATTCGGTGGAATCGTTGACCTCTAAAATCAGCGAGTCCTGTATTTGCTGATACAACTGCAGTTCCTTGGTACTAAGCTGATACTTGGATTGTATTTGGGCCAAAGCGCTCTGTGGAATCTTCGGTCGGTTGTACTGGGCTACCTTTTGAATGTTCTCTTTTAGCATTTCCGACTTGCGCTCACTGACCACAATTCGCTGTTCGTAGGTCTCTAAGGTTTCCTCAAATTCATGGAAAACCTTGCGATAAATTCCTTGCAAAAAAACGTCGGCAAAGACCCCAGCGAGAATACAAAATGCCGCCAGGGTCAAATAGTTTTTATAGTGCGAACCGCCTTTTTCATAATGCATCAAATTGCTGGAAATCATTTTTAGAAAAAGGGGTATCACACCGGCGGCCACAATCCCCAAAAAAAAGGATCGCCAAAATGAACCTGGAGCGTTCGCAGGAAGTAAAAAGTAATTTCCAATACCGCCCAACACTCCGCCTATGGCCATGACCATTATTAAATTATAGGTATGTTTCTTTTCAGTTTGCATTTTTTACGGATTTCGAATACCAAAAGAATTGGCAATTATTTTCTGGTGACCATATGAGATGTAATCATTCTAGTTGTTTTCAGAGATTAGGTCGCGCTGCTCCAAAACGTTCATCCTTTCCATAAAAGAGGTGTTGGGCAAAACAGACATAACTTGAAGGATTGTGCAAAGCTTCGACAATGCTCATCGTAGCATATTTCGGACTATGCTCATAAAAGTCATTGGCAGCGGTGGCTTTAACGTCTACAAAATGAACACTCTCATGCAATACCATTGCCGCTTGGCATAGCGGGCCGAAATTGGCAAAGGTTCTTGTAAAGTTCATGCTGTGAACATGCCAAGTATACGCGGGGAAAGGGTTCCCAGAAGTATCTACTCCTCTATCACTTACCGCCTCTGATAAAATTCTTCCCCGAAAAGATTTATGAGAACTCAACAATGCCTGATGTACCGCTTCAAAATTGGCTTGGATGATGGGTAAATGCTTCAATTTGTCCGCAGCTTTCATAGTTTTAGGTATTTTGAAATGCGTTTCCAAGGCATCATCCATTAGCGCTTGGTTATGCGGGAAGCTAGTTCCAGAGGACAAGGAAGAAATGAGCGCTTTAACTTGGGGCATTGCTGCCACCAACCATTCCAGAGCCTGAGCCTTTCCAGAACCCGCATTGGTGAGTTCAGTAAGCATCGGCCAATTGCCAACTACCTTTGCAACCGCTTCAACAGAATCAGAGTTCCAATCATACCGCGCATATTCGTCTCCTTTGAAAAAATAGGCCTTGTTTTTGTAGGCACCTTGCCCATTGACGATACAATCTATCCCGGACTGAAAATGTGCTGGAAGTCCCCATTCACTTAAGTTTTTAGGATACCCTGGGTCAGCGGCATCTTTAAGCCAATCATACCGAACGTATTCGCCTCCTTTAAAGAAATAGGCCTTGCCTTTAAACCGACCTTTTCCATTGACCGCTCCATCCAAATCGGACTCAAAACCTTTAGGAAGCTTCCAAGCGGTTATTTTCATGGGATAATTGGCATCCACCTTATCCGTACTCCAATTGTACCTGCAATAACTATCCCCTTTGAAGAAGTACGCTTTTCCTTTATAAACTCCTTTTCCGTTTAAAGCGGCATTCACCGAATCGCCAAAACTAGATTTTAGATCCCATAGGTCAATTTCTAAGGGATAACCATCTTCCGAACGGTCTGCGGTCCAATCATACCGGGTGTATTGGTTTTCTTTAAAGAAATAAGATTTGCCCAAGTACTTCCCTTTGCCCTCAAGAGCAGCTTGTATATCTAAACTTGCCATGGCATGCTATTTTTATAGATTTACAATATTGCCCAAATGCAATCCTTCATTTTTTACCAAATTGGTAAGCTCCCGGAAGAAGGTCCGGTTTCGGCTCGAATTCATTAAATGCACATCGGACCAAAAAGCGATTTCACTCACCCCACCTATATCCGGATGCTGTTGTCTAAGTACTACTTCCAACATTTCTTTCATGATTTGAGGGTTTACGAATCTGCTATACGCCGTTTGCCCTACAATGATTTTACCTTGTCTCCCTAACGCATCAGCTGCTCGATTAAAGTGCCTCCTCACCGAGTTTTCCGAGATGGGACGACCATAATTCCGTTCAGAAGCATACATCTGAGGGATAGCGAAATCAACTTTTTCCATGGCACCATATATAGATGGCGGCACACCACCAATACAGGTGATCCCGATACCCAGTTCAGGCCTTCTAGTGGCCCAGCGGTCTATAAAGTGTTCTTGAATAGCTCTTTCCCCAGCCTGTCTATCTCTTGCACTCCGCCTGGTCCACCATCCTTCTAAATCCAGTTGGATGGACCTTGGGGTCACAGGGCTGGCCTCAATGATTTGAGTCAAAACATCAGCAGCTTCTCGAATCAACCGAGGATTAGGTGGGAAGAAAACCATCAAATGTGGTGCTACTCCTGCTTCATCCACACGTCGTAAAATGTTCACAATTGGCGTCCATCGATTTCTGGAATCATTGCGGTTGATGTAGTTTGTTTTTATTCCCAACCCATTGGAAAAGTCATGGTCGTTCAACGCAATGACATAATCAGTCATTCCGAGATTAAACCTATTTTGCCACCATGTGGAACGTGGATTGCTTATCGCATTTCGTGGAACAGCTCCGCCTGCCCAAACCCAAACTCTTCTAATGGTATTGTTATTGGTTTGTTGCCTAGGTCTTCCAGTATCCTGTTGTGAGTCACCATACACTTCTTCCTCGGTGAATACCATATCCGCTTCTTGATTACCATCTCCACCACCTTTTGAGGTCTCACGGCGATTATCTGTTTGAGGCTGTTTTGCACTTACTCCTTCATCATATCCATCATAGGGTGGGTCATTAATGGGTTCATTATCGTATGTATGGCCCCCTTTGGAATCTCCCGTATCGTATCCATCTTCTGCATTATCGGAATACGTATGGACTTTTCCATACCCGCCATTATCATGAGAAGACTCATATCGTTCATTCTTACCATACGAATCTTGATAGCCGTTTTCTTCGGAGTAGTCATTCTCATGGCCGTAATCCTTTGAATTGTTTTGGCCACCATAATCTGAATCATCCTGATACGAGTTTCCACCTTTCCCTTGACCATAGCCATCATTTGCATATCCCTCGCCGTTTTTGGAATAACTATCGTTTTCATAGGAATCTTCATAAGTGGAACCTCCTTTGGAATATCCATCGGTGCCATGCTCATAGGTATCGTCTTCATAATGCGAGCCTCCACCTTTTCCGAAATTACCTTGATCACTGTAATGCTCTTGATTGCTATGCTCTTTGCCATAACTGCTTTCTTCTTCTGGATATGGGTTTGACTCCGCCTTGGAAGGGTTTCTTCCATAACGTGAACCGCTTCCTTTAGCAGTGGATGAGCCTCTTCTAGAGCTTCCACCTTTCCTTGTAGTTGATTTGCTTCCTTTAGCCATGATATATGTTTTTAATATTCCGTTCTTTTTTTGGGAACTGTTCTAGCGTTCGTTTAGAAACTTTATAACCCTGTACCGCTTACTCCATGCTGATGTTTGGATCATTCAAAACGGGCATTTCGGGCATGACCTGGCACATCCAACCAATGATTTGCATTCCTGGGTTTACCAAATCGTTTCCCATAAAAACACTATCGTTTACATTGAATATTCCCAGCCCCACACTACTTTTTGCGTTCTTTTTATCGTCTTCGGTCCAAGCAGCGGTAAGTTTTAGGTTCTTGATGATAATCATCGCCGTAGGAATGCATTTTAAGACTCCTTTATTGGTTTCATCCTTTGCCCCTGTTGAAAAATATCCCTTATCGTGCGTCATGGAGTACCACAATTTTCGGTAATGAAAAAGGGACGAATCGAACCAAGGCCTGTGCAACTTGACGATGCAATATTCAAATGACATGGAAAACTCATTGGAATGTACCGGTTCGGTCGGGACCTTGGTATTCTGGGCCATGGTATTAGTTAGTCTTGCTCTTTCCGCCACTTGAAGATGTTTTAGGACACTCAAGTCATTCAGAAAAAAGTTACTCGCGAGCTTAGTCTTTGCCTTTACCGATTTTGGTTTCTTTTTTGGTTGCACCTTCACTGGCGACGGTTTTTTGGATAAAGCCGCTCGATTCCTTTTGGGCTGAGACGCAAAATGCACTTTGGAGAAAACAGGCTTTGCCAATACTTGCGTCTGTAGTTTGTTTAACGCAATCGCTTTTTTTACGGGTGTAGCCTGTTTTGTTTTTGCTTTCCCCTTAACCTCCAAAACATTGGCCTCCAATTTGGGCCGCCACATTAATGGCACGAGCATTTTTTGCGTTTTTGTTCCTTTGGAAGCGGCTGTTTTCTTTGGGCCTTTGGCAGAGAAGGACTTTGCCATCCAAAAAGAACCTTTGGGGTCAAACCACTTTTTGGGTGACCCATAAACCGGTAGATACATCCCTTCCGGTGTCGTAATTGAGGACTTGCTTGCATCTTCAAACTTTTGAACCACCTCTGACCTGACTTCCGAAAACTTTGCGATGTACTTGCTCTTATCTTCCAGATTGATTTTGACTCCGGTAAATTGTGAACTCTTGATAAGATCTTCGTACACATCACTCAATCGAAATGTATTGGTCAAATACATTGGATTGATCTCGGGAAGCCTATCTCCCATTATTGATAGTTGTTCCCTAGCTTGGAGTTCAGAGATTTCCTCGGTTTCGTGCTCAAAGTCTTCAGGGTCGATTACCGTACCTAAGGGTTCAAAGGATAGGAATGAACTTGACTTATCCACACCTTCATATTTTTCTATGAAAAAGTCATGGACATTCTCCATTAAGTCTTCAATATTCATCTTGCTTGTTCTTTTGGATAGAAGGAAACCAACAACGATTTACGTTGTTGGTTCACCTGCCGGTTGAGTGGGTTGAGCTGGAGCTTCGTCTTTTTTCTTCTGCATGAAATCCTTTCCATTCTTTTTTGGAGACCCTGGCATGATTTGAGAAACATAACCGATGAGCTGAACCCCTTCAATAGTTATTCCCTCGGTGTTTCTGTCGTAGGTAAAATCCCTTTTCGAATGCTTTTGACTGTGTGAACCACCAACTCTGAAGGGACCAATGCCTACCGAACCACCGCCAGATACCTCGTTTTCTATTTTCTGAAGGTCTGATTCCGTTTTTGCCCAGCTTATCTTGACATTTCTGGCGAGAATAAAACTGGTAACCACGGAAGGCATAAATAGCATTTCATTAGGGTCGTTTACCTTAAATTGCTGATTGAATGTACCGTCGGAAATACAACTTTTAGGATAATCCCCAACCAAGAACCAGTTATTCAGATTTAGCAGCGTGGTGTCAAGCCAAGCTCTTCTCAAGTCACATACCGCGTACTCAAAAGAAATTTGCAGTCCTTCTGTTTTAATATTCAGGGATTCCTTTTTCTTTGAAGATGCGCCATGTCCCCCAGCACGATAAAAACCGATATTAAAACCTCCTCCCGCTTTGGTGGTTTTTGTTTTTGACTCGAAATGGGATTCGGTATGAAAATCACTTTTAGAGTACTGATTCCACCCCCCCATATTGGGTGAATACCATTTGGAAGGGGTAATGAACGTATATGGGATATTTCCTATTTGTGGGATGTTTACCAAGCTGTTTTCATATTTCTGCTTAGCTCTAGCGATCAATATGATCGCGGGATCAATCCCTTGACTGGACATCACCGCGATAGCCTGTTCTATTTTTTGTTTGTGTCCGAAGGATTGCCACTTATCCCATGCAAAGTTCACGTCATCTTGATACATTTTTCCTTGAACCGGCCACATTTGTAATTTCATGGGGTCAGTCAAAGCATTTGCATATTGTCTATTCCTGGTTTGAACGACCTCATTATACTCCTCCCGATATTGCATGTATTTTTCATAGTGCGGTGTAGGGTCTCCTTCCGGTGTCATGAGTTCTCCTTTGGCCTTTTCCAAAGCCTTTTTCATCTCATCGTTAAGTTCAAGATCTGGTGCTATGCCGTTCGCACCATTGACAATGGCATACCAAGTATCGTTCAATTTACTGCTACCTGGTGCCACGCGATATTCCTCATTCATGACGAGCTTGTCATCGGTAAGCATGAAGGTTTGCATAAAGGCTTGCATGCTTTTCGCAATTCCTGCGGTTTTAAACTCCATATCTTCCAGTTGCTTGCTGACCGACACCGCTTGCACAGTAGCCGGATCTTGTCCTTCAGCTGGGACCCTGGAAGCTTCATCTTTCGGTTTGGAATCCATAATTTCCTTGAGGTTGGAACCGGTTGGCGTCCATGGGTTTCCGAAATCTTCTTTGTGAATGGGCAATCCAATCGGCCTAAAGGAAACAAAATAGCCTTCAGGCATTTTTTTGTTCTGGGGGTCAACGCCCACTGCCTTGTACTTTAAATCTTCCAGTACTTTTAATACATCTGCCATAATTCTTGATTTTTATATTTTGTTGCTTTTCTTAATTCATTTGTGCCGTCAGCATCTCTACCATGAATGCGCGGGTTTCCTCATTGAATACCCCATTGATTTGCAAGGATTCATTGGTAGCCTGAAAATCTTTGAGACATTGCGCTGTTTTGGGTCCAAAAATGCCATCGGAAGTTCAGCAGTTGTACCCCAACTGTTTTAGTGCATCTTGCAGCTTTATCACATCTCGCCCTGTACTTCCCCGTTTAAGTGTTTTTCTGGAAAATGTCGTTGGTCCATCAGGCCGAAGTCTTCGATAGCCCAATAATTGCGAAATTGGCTTGGCTGTTACTGAAACTTGGTCGCCCTGATTTCCACCGAGACAATAAATCCGTTGATTATCTGCCGAAAAGCCCTGAAAAAAACCGACATGTCCTTTCCAAGAATCTCTACTTTCACGCCAAAAAACAACGACGTCTCCTGGCTCTGGATTTTCTATGGGTATGCCCACATTCAACCACGATCGTGCCGCCAGGGAGTTGGACCGTTCAAGACCTGCTTTAAAAGCGACCCAGTTTGCAAACAAACTGCACCATGCGCTTTCATCCGAAGTATAATTGGTAAAGCCAGCCTCTTCTGCATATTGGATAATTCGGGGGTTAGATTGCGAGCCCCGCACCTCGCGCACACCGATTTCGGCCGATGCTACCTCTACTGTGTTTCCCATATGTATAGTTTTATACCCTTGTCCTATTGAAGTGACAAGTGCGATTTAAGCGTTCGAATGGGGAAACTGAAATCCTCTAAAAAGGAAGAACCTTGTTCTGATTATTTTGGGAGAACGCTGATGCTCACAAAGAAGGGAACGGCATCAACTTAGAGTTGAGGACAGTTGAATGTAGTCCTCGTAGTTAGTGAAAGTAAGTTTATACCTCTAACTTAGGGAGAACATTCTGAAGTATTTGACTCATTTGTATAATTGGCATGGAAACCTGTACAGCTGGTTTGAAAGAATAAACTGACGGTTTTGCTGAAACCAAATGACCTTTCCTATCTTTAAACCAACATGCAAACGGAAATCGCAAAACAGCTGGAACTACTCTTTGGGAGTATTGGAGTCATTCTGGGGCTATTTTTTTCAGTGTTTTTATTGACCAACCGCAAAAACCAAATCAAAGCCAGTTTTTTCTTGGGGATTTACCTGCTTACCTTCAGTTTGCGAATCGGCAAATCGGTATTTCATTATTTCTACGAGCTTTCACCTGAAATCCGAAACTTTTTTATTGGCATCCTGTTTTGCGTGGGACCATCGCTTTGGCTGTATACGCGTAACTTGACGTTGCTACAAAATCCTACGAGATCACGCCATGATGTTTTACACTACATCCCTTTCCTTTCAATTGCCCCTTTTTCCTTTTTTATTCCTAATAATGGACCTGGAACGGATACTACCCTTTTTACACTTTTTTACAATGTGATAATCCTTCACATGTTTGCGTATTGCGTTTGGTCTCTGGTCTGGTTTTCAAGACATCAAAATCAAGCTCAGGAGACAGATGGGGCTACACGAATCACTTGGTTACGCTATTTTCTCTGGGTGAACTTTGGATTCGTGGTTTTGTATTTTCTAATCTCACAGCTGATTTTTCCTTTTTACATTGGGTTATCCTTTCTTTTTTCGGGTATCATTATTTTCTTTTCAGTTTGGGCTTTGAAGAATCCTTCCTTGTTCAAAATGCCGAAAGAGAAATATGAAAACTCTTCTCTCAATGAAACGCGCGCTAAAGACATTATCCGGAATTTGAAGTCCTATTTGGAAACCGAAAAACCATTTCTAAATCCGTCGTTGACCTTATCACAGGTAAGCAAGCATCTCGAAATTTCCACAAAAGATTTGTCCCAAGCCATCAATCAAACCGAAAAATTGAATTACTCCCAATTCATTGCCCAATATCGCGTTGCTGAAGCCAAAAAGCTATTGACCTCTTCAAAACACAAAGATTTCACTATCGCCGCAATTGCCTATGATTGTGGGTTTAACAGCATTTCTTCTTTCAATACCACTTTTAAAAAGGTTGCGAAAATCACTCCTTTGGAATTCCAAAAAACAGCATTAAAATAGTAGGGTTTCCTTCCACTTGTTTGCCAGAATCATGATTTTGATAGGTTTCAGGCGCTTCTCATTTCAATTTTGCGGAAACGTTTAAACAAAAAAACATGAAAACAAGAATTTTAATTTTGACCCTGGCAGCTTCACTTTTTTCTGCCTACAACTACGCACAAGAATCTAATGAAGAAGCACAAAATGT
>ERZ1740062.1171-NODE-1171-length-11148-cov-4.955287_pt1 | contig 11148 bp, 10 predicted proteins | sample MGYA00581741_ERZ1740062 | MGnify/ENA primary metagenome ERZ1740062 (study PRJEB43018, sample SAMN04849747) | marine metagenome | isolation source: floating plastic debris | place: Pacific Ocean | collected 2008-09-01 | study: EMG produced TPA metagenomics... | reverse complement strand
TTTTTTTTTTTCTTTCTTTTTTTGTTTTTGTTTGTTTTTTTTTGGTTTTTTTTGTTCTTTTTTGTTCTGTTTTGGGTTTGGTTTGGTGGGTGGGGGGGTTTTTGGCTGCGGTTGGGGCTGGAATCAACCCTTCTATGGACGCGGATGGGGTAACGGACGCAGCTACGCGTTTAACCGTTCTCGCAGAGGATATGCGCGTACCATACCAGGCACTACAATTGGTAGAGGCACCCGTTCAAACTTAAGTTATCGAAATGGATATGCTTCACGGTCCTCGAGGTCTAACGTAACAAATCGTTCTTCGGCAGCAAGAAGCAATCGAAGTTATCGTTCTGGAACCGCACGCAGGTCTTCTAGTGTTGATGCGAGGTCAAGAAATCAAAACTATCGTACAAGTAGAAGTACCCGAACTGCACCGCGCTCAAGCGCCGCTCGCAGAACCTATAGCTCTTATGGCAATTCAAGGTCTACTCGAAGTTCCGGTACATATCGCGGTAGTTCCGCAGCGAGGAGTTCATCCGGATATGGAACAAACCGTAGTACGCGTAGTTATCAATCCTATAGCCGAACCGCACCACGAAGCAGCAACTACTCCCAATCACGTAGTAGTGGCAGCAGAAGCTCTGGAAGCTATAGCCGTTCTGGTAGTTCCAGTCGAAGCTATGGCAGCTCTCGAAGCAGTTCGCGTAGCTCCGGCAGAAGCTATGGCAGCTCTAGGGGTAGCTCTAGAAGCTCGGGCAGCTACAGAAGCTCTGGCGGAGGTCGTTCTTCTTCAGGAAGGTCTTCTTCAGGTCGAAGTGGAGGACGCAGAAGATAAAGAACACAATTACATCTCTAGGTAAGAAAAACTAAATCAAATCAAGACAATGAAAAGGATTTCAACTGTCCTCATGGTACTTCTATGCGCTACGGTGAGCGCCCAAAGCATCAACGAGGTCTTACGATACAGCATAAACGAACCTTACGGGACCGCTCGCTTTAGAGCTATGGGCGGGGCCTTTGGCGCCTTAGGCGGCGATTTATCTGCCCTGAATGTGAACCCTGCTGGTTCCGCCGTATTTAACTTTGGTGAATTCACGGTGACCGGTTCCAACTATAACCGCGATAACGAAGCTTCCTTAGGGGGAAGACTGGCTAGAGCCGAAATCAATTCCCAAGAAATCAATCAGGCCGGTGCCGTTTTTGTATTCGAATCAAACAATAGCAATTGGAAAAAGTTGGCGGTAGGCGTAAACTTCGATATGGTGCAGAATTTTGATAACGAAACTTTTATCTCTGGAACAGCGAACAATGGTATCGACAATTACTTTTTGCAACAAGCGGATGGTTTCCGTTTGGCAGACCTTCGGGTTCAAGCTGACAATGGGGAACGCATTGAAGATGCCTATCTGAATATTGGGGAAACCCCTGGTTTGGGTTTTGCCGGACAACAAGCATTCTTGGGCTTTCAGGCGGGTTTGATTGAACCTACCGAAGATGTAGACGACAATGATACGTATTTCTCTAACGCTATTTACGATAATGTCAATCAAGAGCTTTTAACGACAACTTCAGGATTCAATAGTAAACTTACCTTAAACTTTGCGGGACAATATCAGGAGAACCTTTACGTGGGTGCATCCTTAAACTTTCATACCGTATTGTTTGAACAATTGACGCTGTTTGACGAAAATGGGTATGCGGATGATTCACCCGTGACCTTTACAACGTTCGATAACTTTTTGCGCACCGACGGTTATGGTTTCTCATTCAGCGTAGGAGCCATCGCAAAATTGAATGACAACATTAGAATTGGAGGAAGTTACCAATCCCCTACCTGGTACGAGTTGACGGATGAAATTTCACAGCGCATCAATTCTACTTTAGCGGAACCGGACATCAACTTTATCAATTTTGGTTTAGTGAACCTTTTTGAGGAGTATCGCATTCAAACCCCATCCATTATAACAGGTAGTGCAGCGGTAGTTTTTGGAAAAGAAGGACTTATCAGCTTTGATTATAGCTATCAAGACATGTCTCAAGCGGAATTACGTCCAAATTCAGACCCCATTTTTATCGAAGAGAATGATTTTATCGAAAATACCTTGGGAGTAATTAATACATATCGCATTGGCGGGGAACTGCGTATTGACCAGTTGAGCTTGCGTGCGGGATATCGTTTGGAAGAAAGTCCCTATGAAAATGGAGAGGTTATTGGCGACCTTACCGGATATTCTGGAGGTTTGGGATACAACTTTGGTGGCAGCCGTTTGGATTTGGCCTTCGTACGTACCGACCGAGACGTTAGTCAAAACTTATTTGATTCAGACCTAAGTGATGCTGCTATGGTCAATCAAGTAAATACTACGATAACACTAGGGTACACCTTGAAATTCTGAAAGAAAAGGGAAAAAATATAATAGGCCGAAGCAATTTGCTTCGGCTTTTTTTATCGTACTAGCGAGAAGTGTCTACGAACCGAACGGGCCACAATCACACCGCTTTCATCTCTATCGTAATCTAAACTGAACCAATAATCCGATGAAGGCAATTCCCGTCCGTTAAAAGTTCCATCCCAACCTAAAGTAGTGCCGTCAAGCTGCTTCAACAACTTGCCATAACGGTCAAAAATGAAGATACGCGGGTTGGAGAGCGTTTCCACCCCTAGCACATTCCAGTTGTCGTTTACGGCATCACCATTGGGAGTGAAGAATTTAGGATAGCCCACGACCAGAAACTCAATAGGTTCTGTGGTACCACAACCATTTTTATCATTAATGATAACCGTGTTTATCCCAGGAGGTACATCCAAGAAAACAGGATCGTCCTGAAACTCTCCTCCATTTATGGCATATTCGAAGTCGCCATCTCCTAGCGGAACGATTTCAATATTATACGGGTCGGTCTGATCTCCAACAGTCAAATCCTCCAAAATACGTACCTCATCCAATTCGGGTACGCCGTAGAAGGTTATTAAAATATCATCGACAATGGTAGTAGCCAATGTAGTTTCAATCGTCACGCGATAACGACCTGAATTCGGGCTAGTTACTGTAATTTCAGTAGCTCCGGGACCATTTGCGATTTGCTCTTCATACGTGCCATCGTCATCGCGGTCCAACTCCCAAGTAATATCAGCAATATCAGGTCCCGCAGGTGAATTCAAAGCGCTCAACACAATATCCGGGTCACCTTCACAGGCAATGATATCAAATCCTAAAAACTCATCACGAAGGGTACAGTCCAAGGCCGTATTCTGGTCTTCATCAACAGATTGTCCTGTAAACGTCAAAGCGAAAGGCTCTGCATCATTATTAAAGTTAGTGTTGTAATTGTTGATGAAGAGATAGTAAATTTCCCCAGCCGTCACATCCAACCACTCATCATAAGTATTTTGACTTCCCTTTACAAAAGGGGCACCCACCTGTCCGTTGATAGGGTTTACGCCTATTCCGGTAAAACCTGTATCATTTACTTCGTAGTTACAGCGAATCGGTTGTAGTGTTCCGTCACCAATATCCACACAAAAGTTCTGTCCAGTAGTTTGGTCAAAAGGACCATAGAGGGCAAAATCCCACTCTGAGGTCACAATACCGCCAGGTATTACAGGCAAAGCTTCGATATTAAATCCAATTTGACCATCTGTCCCAGCGCGAAACACATACCATGACGTATTGTTTTCGATGTTGGCTGAAGCAACACTTCCTTTTTCCAAACAACCGGTTTGGGTAATTACTTCAGGGTCAAAATCATCAATATCTCCACTACCATCGGCTGTGGAAAGTATAGGTGCATCCGCACAAACAGGAATTGCCGTTCTACAATCGGGCGAGTTCTGGGCGTGCAACGCAATGGTGGATAAAAGTAGAAAACAGATAGCTCGAAAAAGGGCTCTCATGGTAGGTATGGGGCTAATGTTACTAGTAAACTACCTTTAGATAACTGTAACACTCTCGATTTAGTATGCTTTTACCTAAAAAAAGTGCCGTTAATCGATAAAATACATCCTTTGGTCTTATCATCCCTACTGTTTCGCCTTGGCCCTAAAGTGATTGGGTTGTTGTTGGAAAAACACAGCCTAGTCTGCAATAAGAGGTTTTTGGGAATAAATTAAGAGTCGCGAAATCCCGGAGAATATGCTGAATAGCCCTTATTGCGTATCTTTACCCTCTTAAAGTTACCGCTGAATGAAGCTACACAAAACCTTGGACGAAAACTATGATGAGCGCGGAAATGACCACATTGGGTCTTCCTCCGAAACACCGTTGCGTGATGATGCTTTTGTCCTTTCGGATGATGAAAAAATTGAACGTGTACAACGCAACGTAAAAGATATTTTGTTGACTCTCGGCTTGGATTTAACGGATGATAGCCTTCAAGGCACTCCAAAACGCGTCGCCAAAATGTTCGTGAAGGAAATTTTTGGAGGTCTACACCCAGAAAGAAAGCCTACTTCCAGCACCTTTGACAACAAATACAAATACGGTGAAATGTTGGTAGAAAAGAACATTGTGGTCTATTCTACCTGCGAGCACCATCTTTTACCCATTGTTGGGCGTGCCCATGTCGCCTATATTTCCAACGGCACCGTCGTGGGTCTATCCAAAATGAACCGTATTGTGGATTACTACGCTAAACGCCCACAAGTGCAAGAAAGACTTAACATCCAAGTGGTGAAGGAATTACAAAAAGTATTGGGCACGGAAGACGTCGCATGTGTTATTGATGCTAAGCACCTTTGTGTGAATTCTCGTGGTATTCGCGATATCGAAAGTAGCACGGTTACCGCCGAATATGGTGGTAAGTTCAAAGAAGAATCCGTGCGACGAGAATTTTTGGATTACATCAACCTCGAAACTGAGTTTTAATTTTCATTTGACCTATGCAACTTTACGAACAGCATCCTCTTAAAATCCATAATTCATTAGGAGGGAAAAAGGAAAATTTCAAACCCTTAAAAGAAGGTTATGTGGGTATGTATGTGTGTGGGCCTACCGTATACAGTAATGTGCACCTAGGGAATTGCCGCACTTTCATGTCTTTTGATATGATGTTCCGGTATTTTAGACATCTGGGATATAAAGTGAGATACGTTCGCAACATTACCGATGTAGGACATCTCGAGAATGATTCGGATGATGGGGAAGATAAAATTGCCAAGAAAGCAAAATTGGAACAAATTGAACCGATGGAGGTAGTGCAACGCTATACAGTTGATTTTCACAACATCATCAAACAATTCAATTTATTACCTCCCAGCATAGAGCCGACCGCTACGGGACATATTGTGGAACAAATTGAAATCATCAAAGAAATTATAGAAAACGGGTACGCTTATGTCGTCAATGGTTCGGTTTACTTTGATGTTGTGACCTTCAATGAAAAATTTGATTACGGTAAACTCAGTGGGCGAAAATTAGAGGATATGATGGCCAATACGCGTCAGCTTACGGCTCAAAGTGAGAAAAGAAACCCGCAAGATTTTGCCCTTTGGAAAAAGGCCGAAGAGCAACATATCATGCGATGGCCCTCCCCTTGGGGAGATGGTTTTCCTGGGTGGCACATCGAGTGTACTGTAATGAGCACCAAATATTTGGGTAGAACATTTGATATTCATGGCGGCGGAATGGACCTTAAATTTCCGCACCACGAATGTGAAATCGCGCAAGCGGAAGCGAGCTATGGAAAAGCACCAGTAAACTATTGGATTCATACCAATATGTTGACCTTAAACGGGAAGAAAATGTCCAAATCCATTGGAAATAATGTCTTTCCCCATGAGATTTTTAGCGGTGACACAGAACTTTTAAGCAAAGCCTATGCGCCTGCTGTGGTGCGCTTCTTTATGATGCAAGCCCATTATTCCAGCATCTTAGACCTTAGTGATGATGCGCTACAAGCCTCAGAAAAAGGGTATCATCGACTCATGGATGCCATCAGCATCTTGGAAAAGCTGGAAACAGGTTCCAAATCTGATTTTGATGTACAAACTTGGAGGCAGAAATGTTACGATGCCATGAGCGATGATTTTAATACTCCGATTCTTATTGCACACTTATTTGATGCGGTTAAACACATTAACCAAATTAAAGAAGGCAATGAGATGATTACCGAAGTAGATTTGAACTTATTGTCTGATACCATCAAAGCCTTTGTTTACGATGTATTGGGTATTGCACCCGCATCTGAAGCACAAGGAGATTCAAATAATCTTGATGGGGTGTTGAATTTGCTCATTGACTTGCGAAACGAAGCGCGGGCGAACAAAGATTTCCAAACTTCCGATAAAATCCGGGATGAACTCGTTTCTCTAGGCATTCAACTCAAGGACGGTAAAGATGGAACCACTTTTAGTCTCAATTAAACCTGGAAGTTTTTCGTAATTTGATGACAACCGCATACCAATGACGCTGAAAAAGGTTCTTATTGCTCCTTTTATTTTTTTGGTTAGGGCGTATCAATTGCTGATTTCACCCTATACCCCCGCTACTTGCCGATACTCTCCCACCTGTTCGGCATACACTTTGGAAGCCTTGAAAAAGCATGGTCTTTTTAAAGGAGGTTGGCTCTCTATAAAGCGGATTTCGAGTTGTCACCCATGGGGCGGAAAAGGATACGACCCTGTGCCGTAACACTTATGAAAAAGGCAATTGAAAACCATTTCGAATAACATCTAATAAGTATCTTAGACCAAAATTTTTTACATGTACTTCTTGGGCTTTAACTGGAATCCGGATGACACCCTGTTGAAATTGGGCTTTATCCAAATCAAGTATTACAACATGCTATGGATTGCAGCATTTGTTTTAGGATGGTTCATCATGAAGCGAATCTTCTTGAATGAAAAGAAGTCCATGGAAAAACTGGATTCCCTTTTTATCTATACTGTGGTTTCCATCATGCTAGGGGCTCGTTTGGGTCATGTGTTTTTTTATGATTGGGACCACTACAAAGATCATTTAATAGAAATTCTGCTTCCCATTCAAGAAAACCCAAATGAATCAATGTTTGGTTTCATCAATGGTTATGAGTTCACAGGTTTCACAGGCTTGGCCAGTCACGGGGCAACTATAGCAGCCATTATTGGCGTTTGGTTGTATTGCCGAAAATGGAAAGACATTGGTATCCTTTGGCTTTTGGACCGTTTGGTAGTTCCCTCTGCGATAGGTGCTTGCTTTGTGCGTTTGGGTAATTTTTTCAATTCGGAAATCAACGGCGATAAAGTTGAAGGCTCTTTTCTTTTTGCCACCCGCTTTATACGGGATTCGGAAGATATGCCTGCCTACAAAGCCATGTCGTTGACCAATGAAACCACAGCTAGTGCTGCTTATAAGGCTATTGCGACCAAACCTGAATTCAGTTCTATTTTAGAGGCTATTCCATACCGCCACCCAGCGCAATTGTATGAAGCCTTCGGTTATGCTTTGCTCTTTGTTCTGCTGTATTTCTTATACTGGAAAACGGACAAAAAAGACAAAATAGGGTACCTCTTCGGTGTATTTATGGTGGGGCTTTGGACCATCCGATTCTTTGTCGAATTTGTGAAAAAGAGTCAAGGCGGTTTTGAAGAATCCTTAGGTTTACTTTCTACCGGACAGTGGTTGAGCATCCCCATGATTGGGATTGGCCTGTATTTCATGTTCAGACCTACAAAAACCAAAGCCAGTGCCTAGGTCCCGCAGAAATATTGGGTTGATTAGTACCGTTTTAGTCTATGTTCTTCTAATTACTTCATGTAAGACGGACGCTGAAAAGGCTATCAAGACAGAGACCATTGCGTTTACTAAAGAAGGACAACTTACCATATCAGAAGCCGAAAACGAAACAATCCTAACCCAACTAGACATCGAATTTGCCGAGAGCGAATATGAAATCCAGACCGGCTTGATGTATCGAAATACCATGAAAAAGAACCAAGGAATGTTGTTTGTATTCCCAGATAACGATGTGCGTTCTTTTTATATGAAAAACACCAATATTCCGCTCGACATAATCTACGTTAACTCAGAGTTTAAGATTGTCAGCTTTCAAAAAAACGCCAAACCCTTGGATGAAACTAGCCTAAATTCAAGACTTCCAGCAAAGTACGTCTTGGAAATCAATGCCGGACTATCCGATACTTGGGGACTATCCGAAGGGAATATTGTGGCTTTTACCCGTGACTAAATGGAAAATTACCTGCTCGAAGGTTACGAATCCGAAAACTTGGTGTATATCCGAGTAACTCCCGAACACTTTGAACAGTGGTTACCCTTTTACCATAATCCGAAATCTACTGAATTTTGGGAAGGACTTCCTACCGACCCCATTATCGCTTGCCAACAACAGTTCGGCCGTATTTTCGAACGCTATCAAGAAAAATCTGGTGGGATGAACGCCCTGCTTTTAAAGGATTCGAATACACTAATTGGTCTTTGCGGGCTTTTGGTGCAAACGGTAGATAGTATTCCGGAGCTGGAAATTGGGTATTCCATTCTTCCTGATTATTGGAGAAGAGGCTTTGCATTCGAAGCCGCCCAAAAATGCAAGCAAGTGGCCTTTGAAAACCAATGGGCTACTTCCTTGATTTCCATCATTCACATAGACAATCTCCCTTCTCGAAAGGTAGCCCTTAAAAACGGGATGGTTTTGGACAAAACCACAACCTACAAAGACAACCCAGTAGATATCTACCGGGTATCCAAAGAAGTTTGATTGGAATGGAGTCCACGCACTACGCCATATTAGCCAATAACGCCACGCATATGGAAGCGCTGGCCCAACGGATTTTAGAGGGTTCCTTTTCAGACATTTTGCCGCTGACGTCCAAAACAGGGTATATTTTTTCTGCAAAGGCCATCGAGCAATTTCTTTGGGAAGAAGCGCATCATGACATTTTGGATATCAAAACTCAATATGGGCAAACCCTTAGCTCTATGAGCAGCGGCGAGCGCAAAAGGGTGTTTTTATCGTATTTGCTTCAAAAAAAACCTGACTTTTTGATTCTGGTCAATCCTTTTGACCATATGGATATTGCCTATAGGGAGAAATTCACTTTGGCATTGTCTGAACTAGCGCAAAAAGCAACCTTAGTTCAAATTGCACAACGTCAGGATGATTTCTTACCCGCATTGACTCGCTTCGCCAGCGCAGTGAAAGATGAGCTATCACCATTTACTGACTTTTCTACATTCCAGAAAAACAAGGCTTCAGAAAACGACAAACTACAAATAGGTCTTCCAAAACCGATTCGACCAATGCCTTTCGAGGGAACAGAACTAGTGGTTTTCGATGGGGTATCCGTTTCCTATGGAGAAAAAAAGGTGTTGCAAGACATAAAATGGCACATCCTAAAGAAACAGTTTTGGCAATTAATGGGCCCTAATGGTAGCGGAAAAACCACCTTGCTCACCATGATAACGGGTGAAAATCCAAAGGGCTACGGTCAAAACTTTACCCTGTTCGGTGAGAAAAAAGGAAGCGGTGAAAGCGTTTGGGACCTCAAGAGTTTCATGGGATATTTTACTCCGGCTATGGTTGACCAATTCCGAGGGTACCATTCTGCCTTGCACATGATTCTTTCCGGACTTCATGATTCAGTAGGGTTGTACCAAACCCCATCAGATGCGGAAATACAATCAGCAGAAGCTTGGTTGACCGTCACTGGACTAGAGCAGCAACGAAAAACGTTTTTCAAAGATTTGGGCGAAGGTCAAAAAAGATTGGTGCTATTGGCAAGAGCCATGATAAAATCCCCAAGCCTGCTTATCCTAGATGAACCCACAGCTGGATTGGACGAAAATAGCACTGAGTTATTTATACATCTTGTCAACCGAATTGCTATCGAAAGTGATACCAGCATCGTATTTGTTTCCCATAAAACAGAAAAAGGCCTAAAACCCCAAAAGGTTTTTGAACTTACGCCTTCCACAAATGGCTCTATCGGCATGGTTCGAAAGCCCTAGCCCAACACCTCAAAACTTCTTATTTTCGGGTACTAAGCGCTCAAATTCACCGTTGGAATACTATGCGCAAACCCTTGAAAATCATCTTACTCCTAGTTTTGGTCATCCCATTGGGGTGCTCGGACAATTCAAGTCCCGAAGAGGAGTCACAAAATCCAGTTGCTCTTAGAGAGAATATCGTTAGCGCAAGTGTTGCTTTTGTTTATCAAGGAGAGGTTTTAACCAATTATTTGGCCAATCCCAAACGCGCTGCCGTCAGTGGTTATTTTTGGTTTGAAGAAGATTTGGGAGACGATGTTATTTTCGGTTTGGATATTGAATGGCTGGAAGGGGTTAACAATCCGGTGCATGTTTCAGAGGGAGATTGGATGGGTCTCGCAGGCGTCACTCGTAAAGGGATTCTTTGGTTTCCAATTGGTTCGCCGGTTAACCGGGATGGAATCCCAACCGACACGGATACTTGGGAAATCCGAGATTTAGGGTTCGATTTATCTCCAAATACGTGGTATCAGATGACGATTATCGTCGATTTTGAACTCCGCGAATTCGTTTCGGTCACGCTTGATGGGGCTAATTTGAACACCACCGTTGATATTTCAGGCTTTGCTTTGGAATACCCCAACTACGCCCCTTTTGATGAACCCTCGTTAACCTTCTACACTTTCGCTTTGCGTGGCAAAGAGTTCGCCCCTACCCCTTTGGACAATGCCGTTGTCTACTTTGATGACATCTCGGGAGCAGTCGAAATTGATGGTGAATGGACGACCGTTTTCGCTAATGGCTTTGAAAACCAATCCCAAATTGAGGATATTCCAGTCCAATTGCCTGTATCACCCATGGCTGATATTCAAGAGGATTTTTGGTATTTCGAAAACGAAAATGCCATTATCGATATCCAAGAACAAAACGTGTTAAACGGCAGCAAAGCCATACGCTGTAATGCCGACCTTACCCTTTAGCAAAAGCAAAAAGTTGAACTATCTTTAAGGAGCATAAACTCCTAACAAGCATGTTGAACGAACACTTGGATTTTTCCCAATCTGAATACAAAGCGCTATTGGACAAAAGCACCGAGATGGTTTTAAGGCAATTCCAAACAGTGCAAAACCAAAAAGGATATCATGACCATCCGCAAGCTGAAGTAGAACAGTGGTTTGACGAAAAAATCCCAGAATTGGGTATGGATGTACCCACTCTGCTTGATGAAGTAGAACAGAAAGTATTG
>ERZ1740062.1170-NODE-1170-length-11149-cov-3.957364_pt1 | contig 11149 bp, 9 predicted proteins | sample MGYA00581741_ERZ1740062 | MGnify/ENA primary metagenome ERZ1740062 (study PRJEB43018, sample SAMN04849747) | marine metagenome | isolation source: floating plastic debris | place: Pacific Ocean | collected 2008-09-01 | study: EMG produced TPA metagenomics... | reverse complement strand
TGTCTGGGTATGAGAGAAGTTCGAGTCTTCTCGACCGCACCACTTCTCTCATACCCAGACATTTGGGCTGAGGAAGATTTCCACAACAATTTCATGAAACTTTCCCCAATTACGCTATGATGGCGTGATATAGGGATGTTCGCGTATTTCCTTAATATATTGATGCCGCTAAAGTATTTTTGGTGGTGTTGTATGTTGTCATTGGGTAATTGCAGGCATCGATTTATTCGGGGGAATGGGAAAGCATGGCGAAAGATATTTCTGAGCAGGCAATGGATTATCACCGATTCCCAAGACCGGGCAAGTTGACCATTGCGCCGACCAAGCCGATGGATACCCAGACGGATCTCGCGCTCGCTTATTCGCCGGGTGTTGCGCATCCCTGCCTCGCCATTGCCGATGATCCCGTTCAGGCCGCCGAACTGACCGCACGGGGAAACCTTGTCGGCGTTGTCACCAACGGCACGGCCGTTTTGGGACTTGGTGCAATAGGACCGCTCGCCTCCAAGCCGGTAATGGAAGGAAAGGCGGTTCTTTTCAAGAAGTTTGCCGGAATCGATGTGTTTGATATCGAGCTTGCCGAGACTGACCCCGAAAAGCTCGTCGATATCATTTCGGCAATGGAGCCGACCTTTGGCGGCATAAATCTCGAGGATATCAAAGCGCCGGAATGTTTCGTGGTGGAGAAACTCTGCCGGGAGCGGATGAATATTCCGGTTTTTCACGATGATCAGCATGGCACGGCAATTTGCGTTGCTGCGGCGGTTTATAACGCGCTTCGGGTGGTGGAGAAGGATATCACCGAAGTCAAGCTGACAGCCTGCGGGGCAGGGGCAGCGGCGCTTGCCTGCCTCAACCTGCTGGTCAGTCTCGGCCTGCCGCGAGAGAACATCACCGTTTGCGATATTCATGGCGTTGTCTATGAGGGGAGAACGGTTGAGATGGACCCTTATAAATCCGTCTTCGCCGTGGAGACGAATAAGCGCACCCTTGGGGACGCGATGGAAGGCGCGGACATCTTCCTCGGCTGTTCCGGTCCCGGTGCGCTAAAGTCCGAGATGGTGGCGACTATGGCGGACAAGCCGATCATTCTGGCCCTAGCCAATCCAACGCCTGAAATCCTACCCGAAGACGCCAAGGCGGTGCGACCCGATGCGATCATTGCGACGGGCCGATCGGACTATCCGAACCAGGTGAATAATGTCCTTTGCTTTCCCTATCTCTTTCGCGGCGCGCTTGATGTCGGAGCGACGGAAATTAACGAGGAAATGAAGATCGCGGCGGTCAAGGCCATCGCCGATCTTGCTATGGCGGAACAATCGGATGTCGTTTCCAAGGCATATGGGGGTACACAGGCAAGTTTTGGCCCCGATTACCTGATCCCGACGCCGTTTGATCCACGACTTTATCTGGAAGTGTCCTTCGCCGTCGCCAAGGCGGCGATGGAAAGTGGAGTGGCGACCCGGCCTATAGATGATTTGGATAAATATCACCAGAGCCTGTCGCACTTTGTCTATCGTACCGGGTTTGTCATGAAGCCGCTGTTCGATCGGGCGCGTCAGGAAACTATGCGCGTCGCCTATGCGGAAGGGGAGGAGGAGCGTGTCCTGCAGGCCGCGCAGACGGTTGTCGATGAAGATCTGGCAAGACCAATCCTGATCGGCCGGAGTAAGGTTATTGAATTCCGGATCGAGAAGCTTGGCCTTCGTATCCGGCCCGGTGTTGATTTTGAGGTTGTCGACCCGGAGGATGATCCGCGCTACCGGGAATACTGGCAGGCTTATCACAAGCTGCGGGAGCGGTTTGGCGTCGATGTGGAGACAGCAAAGGCCCGCATTCGCACCAATACAACCATCATTGGTGCAATGATGGTTCATCTCGGCCACGCTGATGCTATGATCTGCGGCACCTTTGGTAAATATGATCAACATTACCGGCGCGTTTCTGATATCATCCCATTCCGCGAAGGGGTGCGCGATGCCTCGGCGCTCCATTTGCTGATCATGCCCGATAGGACCCTGTTCTTTACCGATACACAGATCAGCCATGAGCATACTGCGGAAGAACTGGCGGAGCTGACCATTCTCTCGGCGGATGAGGTGCGGCGGTTCGGGATTGAACCCAAGGCGGCGCTTCTCTCCTATTCCAACTTTGGCTCGACAGACATGCCGTCAGCGCGTCGCGCGCGTAAGGCCCTCGCTATTATTGAGAAGCTGGCACCCGAGCTGGAGGTTGAAGGGGAGATGAAGGCCGATACGGCGCTGATTCCGGCAATCCGTGAGGCGATCTTCCCCAATTCCCGGCTACAGGGCGCGGCAAATCTTTTGGTCATGCCCAATCTGGACGCGGCGAATATCAGTTATAATATCGCAAAGAGCATCGGGCGTGGGATTGCTGTTGGCCCGATCCTGATCGGTATGTCAAAATCTGTACATGTGACGGCGGCCTCCATTACCGTGCGCGGCCTTGTCAACATGACGGCGATTGCCGCCGTTGATGCGCAGGATCACAAGGTTGGAAAAATGATGCCGGGACCGGTCGCGAGAAGAGAACGTCTGATAGATGAAGGTTGATCATGACCGATGCGCAGGAACATAAAGATGAGACCCTCGAAGAGGAGAGCACTGCGCTTTCTTACGGCCTAAGCGATGAAATCGTTCAGGAAATACAGGATGCCATAGAACGCGAAGATGCGGCCTTTATTCATGACAAGCTAGAAGACTGGCATTCCGCCGATATGGCGGATCTGATTGAGCAGTTGAAGCCGAAGCTGCGCCTGCCATTGCTGAACATAATGGAAGGCCGGGTCGATCCGGATGTCTATTCCGATCTCGACGAAAATGTGCGTGAGCATTTGGTCGACGACATGGAGCCGGCGGAAATTGCCGCCTTCCTCAATGAACTGGAGCTCGACGACGCGGTCGACGTGTTGGAAAACTTCGAGGAGGAAGAGCAGCGCGAGGTCCTGAAGGAAATCCCCGCCGATGAGCGTGTTGTCCTGCAGGAAGGCTTATCATACGGGGAGGACACCGCCGGCCGGTTGATGCAGCGTAATCTGATTGCGGTGCCGGAATATTGGGATATTGGCCATACCATCGACTATATGCGCGATACCGAAGATCTGCCGGAAGAGTTCTACGAGATATTCGTGGTCGATCCGCGGCATCACCCTATCGGGACCATTCCGCTCAACCGCGCCATGCGCAGCAAGCGTCCTGTGCAGGTGCGCGACATCATGGATACGGAGCAGAAGCTGATCCCGGTCGATATGGATCAGGAAGAAGTCGCCTATCTGTTCCAGCAATACCGTCTTACCTCCGCGGCGGTGGTCAATGAGGATGGCGCCCTGATCGGTGTGATTACGGTTGACGATATCGTCGATGTTATTAGCGAAGAGGCGGAGGAGGATATCCTGCGCCTCGGCGGTGTGTCCGAAGATGATCTGTTCGGTAGTGTCATGTCGACAACGAAGGCGCGTTTCCTCTGGCTTTTCGTCAATTTGCTGACGGCGATTGCGGCCTCCATCGCAATTGGCCTTTTCGATGCAACGCTGGAGGCGATTATCGCTCTCGCGGTGTTGATGCCAATTGTCGCCAGCATGGGCGGAAATGCGGGAACTCAGACCTTGACGGTCGCCGTGCGCGCCATTGCGACGAAGGAACTGACAGCGGCCAACATGGTTCGAATCCTGAGTAAGGAAACCATGGTGGCATTTTTGAATGGCAGTGTTTTTGCCGTATTGATCGGTGTTATTGCCTGGGCCTGGTTCGGCAATTTACAAATCGGCTTTATCATCGCACTGGCGATGATCGTGAACATTCTTGTGGCGGCGGTTGCGGGCATGATCGTTCCCGTCACCCTGGATCGTATGAATATTGATCCGGCCATCGCTTCCAGTGTGTTTGTGACGACGGTGACCGATATCGTCGGTTTCGTTGCCTTTCTCGGATTGGCAACGGTTGTCCTGCTCTAACGATTGATTATCGCGCCCAGTCAAGGTTCTTCGCGGCGGTTCTCTCTGGGTGCCAGTCATGACTGGTGGCGAACATATGAAATGAATGAACAAGATCATTCTCGCTTTCCCGTGGCCAGACCAGCCCGATCACGCGATCGATATTGATCCCTTCCACCGGCACAAGCGTAACGCCAGGTGCGCTTAAAATATCAGGCATCATACAAAGCCCGAGGCCTGCGCCGACATAAGCGAGAGCCTTCTCATCTTGATCCGTCCTGAAGACGATATGCGGATTGACGCCTGCACTGGAGAAGGAGCGCGTCACTTCGGTTTCAGCCTCACAATGGGATCGATGCAGGAAATCAAGCCCGCCCAACTCCTTTAAAGGGATCGCGTTCCGGTTGGCGAAGGAATGGGTGGTCGGGACGGCATGCATATATTTCCAGGTATAAAGCCGCGTAAATTGCACGTTACTGACATCTTCGGGCGGGATGGAGAGTGCGAGATCGATCCGCCCTTCATTGAGCCACCGCTGTAGCTGCGCCGGGGTGCCGTCCTTGATGGATATCTGGATATCAGGATGCGCTTTGCCGAAATCATTCAGCAGCGCCGCGATCCGACCCGCCGGCGCACTTCGAAGTAATCCCAACTGTAACCGCCGGACCGGATTTTTCCGGATGATATCCGTCTTCGCAGCGTTACATTCATAAATGATGGTGCGTGCATGGGGCAAGAAGCGGCGCCCGGCCTCGGTCAGCGATATCTTGCGGGCGTCGCGATTGAAAAGAGGCGTGCCGAGTTCCGTTTCCAGCTTTTTAATTCCCGCAGACAGGGTAGGCTGGCTGACAAATGCGCGTTCCGCCGCTCGGGAGAAATTGTTCGTCTCAACAATGGCGAGGAAATATCTGAGTTGATAGATGTCCATTCTATAGATGATATCAATAGTTATGATTGAAACAAATGATTTTATCTATTGGTGAGAATTGCTTATATTCGCTCGGCATAATGGGAAGGACTGACGGGCTTAATGCGCCGGAACGGCCCTCAAAAAGTGGGAATAAGGCATGCAGACGGAATTCGAGCCACGCAATCCGAACTATGAGAGCGTTGTCCGGGACAGTTTCTCTCGGCAGCCTTATATGGCGGATATTGGTGCACGGATCGATCTGATTGAGCCGGGTATCTGCGAGTTGTCTCTTGAGACACGCTCCGGGCTTACCCAGCAGCATGGGTTCTTCCATGGGGGATTGGTGGCGGCGCTTGCTGATTCTGCGGCGGGTTACGCCTGTTATTCTCTTTATCCTCCGAACAGTACGATTTTGACGACCGAGTTTAAGGTGAACTTCCTCAATCCCGCGCAAGGCACGCGATTGATAGCGCGAGGACAGGTTGTGAAGACCGGAAAGACGCTCTTTGTTTGTCAGGCGGATGCCTATACGGAGGAAGCGGGTAAGATAAGCCATTGCCTGACCGGGTTGTTTACGATGATGTGCCTGATGGGAAAATCGGACGAGTTGAACCTTGGCCGTGAAGCGGTGTCGACATGATTGCCTTGAGGCGCCATATTAACTCCTGTCAAACCCTTTGCGTCTTTTAGGTCGTCATTTCATTCATTTTTGAAGGTAGGGAAAAAACGATGTCAGCAATTCATTTTCCGGGTCTCAATTTCGGTCTTGGCGAAACCGCCGACATGCTCCGTGATACGGTCTCCGCTTTCGCTGCTGAAGAATTGGCGCCGCGCGCGGCGGAAATCGACGAGACGAACCAGTTTCCCATGGATATGTGGCGGAAGATGGGGGATCTCGGTCTCTTGGGCATCACCGTTGAGGAAGAATATGGCGGTTCAAATCTTGGCTATCTGGAGCATTGCATCGCGGTCGAGGAAATCAGTCGGGCGTCGGCTTCTGTCGGACTGTCCTACGGCGCGCATTCAAATCTCTGCGTCAACCAGATTCGCCGCAACGGGACCGAGGCGCAAAAAACAAAATACCTGCCCAAGCTGATCAGCGGGGAACATGTCGGTGCGCTGGCCATGAGTGAGCCGGGCGCGGGCTCCGACGTCGTTTCCATGCGGCTTCGCGCCGACAAGAAGGGTGATCGTTATGTCCTGAACGGCAACAAGTTCTGGATTACCAACGGCCCCGATGCCGACGTTCTGGTGGTCTATGCGAAAACCGCGCCGGATGCGGGACCGCATGGGATTACGGCCTTCCTGATCGAGAAGGGCTTTGCCGGGTTTTCCACAGCGCAGAAGCTGGACAAGCTCGGCATGCGCGGCTCCAACACCTGCGAGCTTGTGTTCGAGGATTGTGAGGTGCCCGAGGAGAATATTCTTGGGCCCCTCAATGAAGGCGTACGTGTGTTGATGAGCGGGCTCGATTATGAGCGCGTTGTTCTTTCTGCCGGACCGCTGGGTATCATGCAGGCCTGTATGGATGCGGTGATCCCCTATATCCACGACCGGGAGCAATTCGGCCAACCTATCGGGACGTTCCAGCTCATGCAGGGCAAGGTCGCGGACATGTACTCGACTATGAATGCCTGCAAGGCCTATGTCTATGCGGTGGCGAAGGCCTGCGATCGCGGGGAGACGACGCGAAAGGATGCTGCCGGGGTTATTCTCTACGCGGCGGAGAAGGCCACCTGGATGGCGTTGGAGGCGATCCAGGCGCTGGGCGGCAATGGCTATATCAATGAATATCCGACTGGACGGCTCTTGCGCGATGCCAAGCTCTATGAAATTGGCGCCGGCACGAGCGAGGTTCGGCGGATGCTGATCGGGCGCGAACTGTTTAACGAGACGGCATAAGTTGGTGAAAGAAATTTCTCAACAAAAACAAGGAGAAGAAAATGAGTGAAGATCCAATTGTCATCGTTGGTATGGCGCGGACGCCAATGGGCGGATTTCAGGGCGATCTTTCTGACGTTAAGGCCCCTGCACTGGGCGCAACGGCGATCAAAGCGGCGATGGACCGCGCCGGGGTTACCGGTACGGATATTGACGAGGTGATCATGGGCTGTGTGCTTCCCGCGGGCCTCGGTCAGGCACCGGCGCGGCAGGCGTCATTTGGCGCGGGCATTCCCGATAGCGTGGGCTGCACGACCGTGAACAAAATGTGTGGTTCTGGCATGCGCGCGGCGATGTACGGCTTTGATGCCCTCAAGGCTGGCAGCAACAATGTCGTTGTCGCAGGCGGTTTTGAGAGCATGACGAACGCGCCTTATATCCTGCCAAAAATGCGCACAGGACTACGGCTTGGCCATGGCGATGTAAAGGATCATATGTTCCTCGACGGGTTGGAAGATGCCTATGAGGAAGGCCGCCTGATGGGCAGCTTTGCCGAAGAAACTGCGGGCCTTTACCAGTTTACGCGTGAAGCGCAGGATTCATATGCGATCGAATCGCTGCGGCGTGCGAAACAGGCAACGGAAGACGGCAGCTTCGCTTCCGAAATTGCGCCGATCACGATGAAGACCCGGAAGGGTGAAGTCACCGTCGACAAGGATGAGCAGCCGCTAAAGGGTCAGCCTGACAAAATTCCGACCCTCAAGCCCGCCTTTGCGAAGGATGGTACGGTCACGGCGGCCAACAGTTCCTCTATCTCCGATGGCGGCGCGGCGCTGGTCCTGATGAAGGAGAGCGAGGCGAAGCGGCGAGGATTGAAGCCGATCGCGAAATTCCTCGCCCATTCCACCCACGCCCGCAAACCCTCCGAATTCACAATGGCGCCGATTGATGCAATCCAGAAGGTGATGGACAAGGTTGGTTGGACGAAAGACGACGTCGACCTGTTCGAGATTAATGAGGCCTTCGCCGTTGTCACCATGGCGGCGATGAAGGACCTCGGCCTTGATCATGAGAAGGTCAATGTCCATGGCGGTGCTTGTGCGCTTGGCCATCCCGTTGGTGCCTCAGGGGCGCGAATTGTTGTCACTCTTCTTTCGGCGTTGCAGAAATACGGCAAGACGCGCGGTGTTGCCTCCCTCTGCATTGGTGGCGGCGAAGCGACGGCGATGGCGCTGGAACTTGTCAATTAACTGCTGAGTTTAACGGAAGTCGAGGGAAGCCGGATGATTTTAACAGAAGAGCAGACCATGATCCGCGACATGGCGCGCGACTTTGCGCAAAATCGTCTGGCTCCTCATTCTGTGGCGTGGGAAGAAGAGGCGGCCATCCCGCGCAGTGTCTTGGGTGAGATGGGCGCCCTCGGCCTGATGGGCATGACGGTGCCGGAGAGCTATGGCGGGGCGGAGGCTGATTATGTGTCCTATGCCCTCGCGCTGATGGAGATTGCGAGCGGTGACGGTGCGGTCTCCACGGTGATGAGCGTGAATAACTCACCTTGCTGTGCCGCGATTTTGCAGGAAGGAACCGAGGCGCAGAAAGAGGCATTCCTCACGCAGCTCGCCAAGGGGGAGGAAATTGGCGCGTTTTGCCTGACCGAACCGCAAGCGGGCTCCGATGCCTCGGCGCTTAAAACCCGCGCCCGGAAAGAGGGGGATCATTATGTCCTCTCCGGCACGAAGCAATTCATTACGTCGGGCAAGATCGGCGGGATCGCACTGGTTTTCGCGGTTACGGATCCGGAAGCCGGAAAGAAGGGGATCAGCTGTTTTATTGTCCCGACAATCAGCGAGGGATACCGCGTCGTTTCGGTTGAGAAGAAGCTTGGCCAGAAAGCGTCTGATACTTGCCAGATCGCCTTTGATGATGTGCACATTCCAGCGGCGAACATGCTCGGGCCGGAAGGGGCGGGATATCGGATTGCGCTTGCCAATCTGGAGACCGGTCGTATCGGGATCGCCGCGCAGAGTGTCGGTATGGCGAGTGCGGCGCTGGCCCATGCGCTGGCCTATGCAAAAGAGCGGAAGGCATTTGACAAAACAATCATCGAACATCAGGCGGTCGGTTTCCGTCTTGCGGATATGGCAACCAAGCTGGAGGTTGCACGGCAGATGGTTCTTCATGCAGCGAGCCTGAAAGATGCTGGGCTGCCCTGCCTCACCGAAGCGAGCATGGCGAAATTATTTGCCTCCGAAATGGCGGAGGAGGTCTGTTCTGGCGCGATCCAGACTTTCGGGGGCAACGGTTATATCGCCGACTATCCGGTTGAGAAAATCTATCGTGATGTCCGGGTTTGTCAGATATATGAAGGCACATCTGATATTCAGAAGCTGGTGATCGCCCGTAATCTAGCGGCGGGGTAATGTATTAAGACTATGCCAAAACCCATTGATTTTTATTTCGATTTCTCATCTCCGTACGCTTATCTTGGCAGTTGTCTGATTGAGCCGGTTGCGGCAAAGCATGGTCGCGAGGTTATCTGGCACCCCTTTATGCTCGGCGTTGCCATGCAGGGTGAAAAGACCTTTCCGCTAACGCAATATCCGTTAAAAGGTGAATATTCGCGGATGGATTTTGAGCGGACGGCCCGCTATCATAAAATCCCCTTCGTCATGCCGGAAGATTTTCCGAAGGTGACTTTGGCCGCTTCGCGCGGGTTCCTCTGGATTTCGAGAAATGATCCGGAAAAGGCAGTCGCATTCGCGAAGAAAGTCTTTGTCGCCTACTTCGTCTCGGGCAGGGATATCTCCGATATCGAGATTGTGGCCGACATAGCGGAAGACGTCGGCCTGGATCGTGATGCCTTTATGAAGGCCGTGCAAAATGAAGAGATTAAGGCGGCATTTAAAGCCTCCGTCGAGGATATTGTCTTCAACAAGAAAGTCTTTGGTGCACCGTTCTTTATCGTGGATGGGGAGAGCTTCTGGGGCGCTGATCGGGTCGGACAGCTCGATGAATGGCTGGCAGCAGGGGGCTGGTGATGCTTTTAGGGGCGCAAGATTTTAGGGTTTCCGACCCCGCACTTGCGGAGCCGGAAGATAGGCTGTGCCTAAAAGAGGAAATATCCGCCGTCGATGAGCATGGTATCGCCTGTGTGATAGGCGCTGGCGTCCGACATCAGATAGACGGCCATGCCGCCGAAATCTTCTGGTTGTCCCCAGCGGCGTGCCGGGATGCGCGGCTTCACGGCATCGGCAAATTTATTCCAACTAATCGCGTTTTCCGTCATCGCGGTTTCGATCCAGCCGGGCAGGATCGCGTTTGCAGTAATGCCTTTACCGGCGAATTCCACAGCAAGCGCCCGGATCATGGAGATAACGCCTCCCTTGGTAGCAGCGTAATGTTCGTTCCGTGCGGCGCCGGAAATAGCGGCGAGGCTGGCTGTGCCGACAAGCCGTCCACCCGGGTCTCCATTCTCAGCGCGCTCCACCATATGCTTCGTTGCGGCCTGAAAGGTGTAAAAGACGCCGTCGAGATTAATGTCGAGAATGCGATGCCATTCTTTGTCGTCAATATCCAGGAAGGATTTCTTGCCCGAGCTAACGCCTGCATTCGCGAAACAGCCGTCAACGCGGCCATATTGCGAGAGCGTCTCGGCAAAGCAATCCTTGACCTCTTTCTCGTCCGCGACATTACAGATGAGAGAAGAAACACGCGTGCCGTGGGCTTTCAGGCTTTCCACGGCGGCCGAGTTTTTGGTTTCGTTCGTACCCCAGATACAGACGTCACCTCCGGCCTGTGCGATGGCGTCCGCCATGCCAAGGCCAATACCTCCGTTTCCGCCTGTGATGAGGGCGACCTTACCGGTCAGGTCAAATGGGTTATAGGCCATTCATGGCTCCTTTATTGTTTCTTGCGTAGAGGCAGATCCGTAACACAAAGGGCGACTTTCGCCAAGCAATCGATTTTCGCGTGCTGAAAAGGAAAATGACGTAGATGACTGTATTGAAAAGCAGCCTCAATCCCCGGAGTGACGATTTCAAGGCCAATGCCTCGCATATGGCTGGCCTCGTCGAGGATTTGAAGGAAAAGGTGGCAACCATCAAGCAGGGTGGCGGGGAGCGCGCGCGGGACAAGCATCTCTCCCGCGGGAAGCTCCTCCCGCGCGAAAGGGTCCGTAAGCTCCTCGATCCCGGATCGCCCTTTCTGGAGTTCAGCCAGATGGCTGCCTGGGATATGTATGGTGGGGATATTCATTCCGCCGGGATCATTACCGGTGTCGGCCGGGTCGAGGGGGCGCATATGCCCCATGGTCTTGAGCCGTCCGCGCCGGGCATAGTCCATCAGGAACAGCGAGACCCGGTCGTCATGCGCTGTGTTGGCCAGTGTGATGTACTGCCGGTTGCCGG
>ERZ1740062.1169-NODE-1169-length-11151-cov-4.766943_pt1 | contig 11151 bp, 5 predicted proteins | sample MGYA00581741_ERZ1740062 | MGnify/ENA primary metagenome ERZ1740062 (study PRJEB43018, sample SAMN04849747) | marine metagenome | isolation source: floating plastic debris | place: Pacific Ocean | collected 2008-09-01 | study: EMG produced TPA metagenomics... | reverse complement strand
ATTGGAGCAGCTTTCACCGGCGATGAAAATGTTAACGAGCGGGGAAAGGTGATTTTTACTCAACAACTTTATAAACAACAGCAAGGAATTGCCAAAGGTTTTGTTGAAAAGATTGGAATCGCAAACCCATTAAATATGCCCGCAGTGGTGGTTCGACGTTCTACTTACGAACATCTGGGAGGGTACTTACCGGAATTGAATTATACTGGCGACTGGGAGTTTTATAAGCGCGTAACTGCCTTTTATGATTGGTGGTATCAACCAGAAATTTTAGCTCGCTATCGCCAACATTCTCAAAATATTACAACCGATTCCACACTTTCGGGGTCAAATGGAACAGATATCCGTAAAGCAATAGAAGTGTCGGAAAAATATTTACTTGATGAAATAACTGTAAAGGCTAGGCATTATCACTTTGCTTGCTGTCTAAATAATGCCATAATTCCTTTAAAGGCTGGAAAAATATCTGGCGCACTTCTTTTACTACAAGAAGCACTGAAAATTGATAATTCCCCGCAATCTGTAACAAAGCTATTTTCTTGGTTAAAACAAGATGAGGTATCTGCTTTACGGAATGAAATAGTTTCGAGGTTATTTCTGGAAGGTTTGAAGGTTAAACCAAACTAACTCCTGACCCAAAGCACCGATAATAATACTTATGTAAAACCCCCTTAGATAAAAGGGGGAATCCTTGTATTATCTGGTATTACTACGTAAGTGTTAAATTAATCAATCCAAATTTAAAATATAAATCCAAAATCCAAAATCCAAAATCGAATGTCTACTATTTCTGAAGCTTTAAAAACAGCATCTCAATATCATCAAGCCAATCGTTTAACTGCTTCAGAGCAGATATATCGGCAAATACTAGAAACTATTCCCCTTCAACCCGATGCTTTGCATGGATTAGGTGCGCTAGCGCTGCAAAAAAATCAGTTCCAAAATGCCAAGAAATTTCTTACAGCAGCAGTACAAAATCAACCTTCTGCCTTCAAACACTGGTTTGTTCTGGGAAATTGCTATCAATCCCAAGCAGAATTCTCTCAAGCTGTGGATGCTTATAGAAAAGCTTTGGCTATACAACCGAATTTAGCAGCAATTCATAATAACCTTGGTTATGCTTTGCAAAAATCGGGTAAATATTCGGAAGCGATTGCATCCTATAAAAAAGCTTTGCAACTTCAACCAGATTGTCAGGAAGCCTATGTTAATTTAGGAAACGCTTTACATGCTCAAGGTCAACTTGCACAAAACCAACAATCTCACTATGCCGAATTAAATTATAAATTGGGTTTTGCCCGCAAACAAGCAGGAGATTTAAACAATGCAGTTTCCTACTATCAGCAAGCTATAGCCTTATGGTCAGAAAATTGGGAATATCACTATAGCTTAGGGACAGTATTGCACGAACAAGAAAAATTTACAGAAGCAATCGCATCCTATTATCAAGCTTTAGAATTAAATTCCGATAACTGGAATATCTACAATAGCTTGGGTCGGATTTACCAAGCCCAAAATAAGTTAACAGAAGCAATCGCGATATATCGTCAAGGTTTGAAAAAGCTTAATCCTAACTATGCTCAAGCGATTTCGCATGACCAAAGTTGTAATATACAGACGACTCCTTTTATTCCTCAAAATAATGTACAAATTGGCGAGTATCAGTTTCCCAGTATTCCACCTTTGAAAGAAGCAGACCAACCGCGACCTTTTTGGACTGTAGTGATTCCAATATATAAGCGCAGCGACTATATAATTGAATGTCTCGCAAACGTGCTTTCGCAATGGTCGGGGAAAACAGAAATGGAAATTCTGGTCATAGATAATGCAAGTACATCACCCCTCCATGAGTTAATAAACTCTTTAGGAGGAGGGATAGTTCGTTACTATCGCAATTCTGAAAATATTGGGCCGACCAACAATATGAATGTAGGAATCTCCTTGAGTAGAGGTGAGTGGGTTCATGTCCTACATGATGATGACTCAGTTTATCCCGGCTTTTATTCTAGTCTTCAACAGAGTCTGCAAAGCTGTCCAGAAAATATTGGAGCAGCTTGTACTGGTTTTGAATATGCTGATGAGAAAGGTAAGACTGTAAAATTGGGAGAAATTAGTTCGAGTTCTGCACAGCAAAAAGGGATTTTACAAAATTGGTTATCGCGTATTGGGGTATGTGGTTTGGTGATGACACCAGCACTTGTTATTCGTAGAAAAACTCACGAGCGATTGGGGGGATATAGTTGTGAAATACCTAATATCAATGATTGGGAACTTCATAAACGTATTGCTACTTTTTATGATTGGTGGTATGAACCAGAGGTGCTAGCTCGTTTTCGCGTTCACTCTCATAGCGAGACTTCCGGTAGTTGGAACTCAGGAGAAATGGCTGTACAAGTTGGTAAAGCCATTGAAATTTCACACAGCTATTTACCAATTGATTCTCGTGCAGAAATTACAGCTAAGGCTCGAATAAGCAACTTTAAATATTGCTTAGCTCATGCTTTAATTCCTTTAAAAAACGGCAATCTAGAAGGTACGCTAAATATTATTAAATTAGCCGTTTCTATTGATAGCTCTTCTCAATCACTAGCAACACTATTTCACTGGCTTGCGGAAGATAATGATGTATTACCCGTTAGAGAAGCTTTAGCTTCTAATTTAGTAGCTCTTAATATCTGAGTTTGAGTTGTTGATAACCCCTTTGAATTTGACAATTTAACTTTGCAAAGATATTAAAAATTATAAAAATTAAACATTAATAATGGGAGTATCCTAAATATGTAAATTTATTTTTTGTAGTGAGTTAACGGAGTGTATTTTTGCAAAATTGGGATGCTCCCTTAACAATTATCAAATATTTTTATACTTGCTGACCTTATCAGTTGAATTTAGATTAATTTATTACTAAGTAGTAACAATAACAAACTTATCTTGCTTGATGCGATTAATAAAAGTGAACCAGTTTTTAATTCATGATGATAAATATTTTATTAGTTAAATCAAGTATGAGGATAACACTTATTCTTAAATAATTTCATCATAAATAATTTTCTTATACGAATACTGTCTTGCTCTAAAACATAGATATTTTAAGAATATAAAATATTTGGTAAAACATATTATTTTGAATACAAACTCTCAGAAACCTCACCTTTATATAAACGGAGAATTCAAAAAAAATCTTTGTCTAAATTACTCTTTTAAATATTTTTTATGATAAATCTTAATTTTAATCAAACAGAAGAGTCTGAGTTAAAAATCCTTTGTTTGGGTGCCCATTGTGATGATATTGAAATTGGTTGTGGTGGTACAATTTTAAAACTAATCCAAGAGTACAGTAATATCACTATATATTGGGTCGTCTTTAGTTCTAGCGAACAAACAGCGCAGGAAGCTGCGGTAAGCAGCAATACATTTCTAAAGGAAGTATCAAACAAGAAGGTAATAATCAAAAATCTTGAGGGTGGTTTGCTCTATTTCCAAGGTAAAGAATTACATGAATGCTTTGAAGAATTAAAGCAAGAATTTTCTCCCGATGTGATTTTTACTCATCATCGACAAGATAAACATCAAGACCACCGACTAATATCTGATTACACCTGGAACACCTATAGGAATCATTTAATTTTAGAATATGAAATTCCTAAATACGATGAAGACTTAGGATTTCCTAACTTATTTGTTCATTTAGATGAAGCAGTTTGTCGTCGAAAAATCAAATATGTAATGGATGCTTTCCTTACACAGAACAATAAACAATGGTTTAGTGAAGAAACTTTTCGTTCTATTTTAAGAATCCGAGGAATTGAATCTAGCTCCCCAAGTCACTATTCTGAAGCATTTCACTGCCGAAAAATTGTGTTTTAAGATGATAAGTAGTTAACAAACAAATTTGCAATACTGTACCAAAAATTATCAGTATTGAATAAGAGCAGAAAAGGAAAAGCAATTTTTATAAGTAGTCTTGTTGAGAATATTCCAACTATACAATATTTTGATGCTTTTGCATTATACAAATTAGCTGCACATCAGCTTACTATTTGTATAATTTGTATAAAAGTAAATATTTTGCAATTTAAAACTACTTTGTACTACAGAAAATCATTTTTAGCTGATGTAAAATACTACTTATAGCAATACCATCACTTACATCAAAATGTTTTTGTCCTTACTTTTGGTAGATGCTAAGCATACAGTTACTTGCTATATGATTATTCTTGGCTGAAAGAAAAATAATAGGTCATGTTTCGATTGTTGAATATAATGATGCTCGATACATACCAATGAATAAAGTTATCATTGGTTTAATAATTTAGTTTATGTTTTTTCTCATCATTACTTAACTATACTTAATAACTTATAGGCTCCAATAACAGCCATTACTTTTAATTATAAATTAATGTTTAATTTGTTTTTTAAGTTTATATTAAGTAACTATGTTTTTTTGATATCAGCTACTTTTTTTTATGCTAAACTCTTGACAGAAGGCTGAATAATTGATTATTAAGTACAATGGTCTTAATAATTGTATGGAGGGCTGCTAAATCTAATTTAAGATGTGTTTTGTGTAGTTTCGTGTAGGCGAAGGGTTTTTGATTAGCAAACTTCTACTGCATTGACAATTTCTGTAATGTTCTGTTTTTGCCATTCCATAGAATGTATAGAGTTTATAATATTTAGACTGTAAATATTTATAATCTTTCCGCTATCAGTTTAAATATATTCGTTTTAGAGTCTTAGATAGTTGGCAATCAGAATGCGAAAAATTCATTGCTGCTGTGACATTTTTTATACAAGCATCCGTGTTGCAAGATTATAGAAAATGCTGCAAATCCGGTTTTATAGTTTTTCGTAAATTTGATATCTAACCCAACAGCTATAGATAGCGGTAATTGTTAGATGTTACTTAGCTATGGGTTAAATGCTAAGTATACATACATGCAGAAATTATTGTTGTTGTTAAGTTTGTGGGGATACTTATCACTACTTGGTATTTTTATACCCGCTTGATGGTTATCACCAAAGCCAAATTTTAAGTTTTATTTCACGATCTCAAAAATTTTCTTAATCCCTCAAGTCTCGCAGAATCAGTGTTTTACAGGTGTATATAGATAGTGCAAGTGCATTGTAAACTATCGGTCTATTGCATAAATGTAGAAATATAAGCCTATATATTTATAGGGAAGGTTGAAATACTTATAATTGCTAAATATAATTTTTGAAGGTTTAGCTCTTGTAAAGGTTTAGACCCTTCTTGATAAAAACTAAATTTAGAGGCTCTAATAGTTAAGAGGATCTTGTTGTTTGAGTCGCGAGAAACAAAACTTCAATAATTAGGCTTAACAAGCAATCTAAGTAAACGTACAATGCTTGTAGGTAAATGAATTTTTAACTGCAAGTCTTTATCTTATTGCAAAGGCTTTGAGGATTCGAGTTGACTATTTTTTTTGTTAGGAGATTAATTGTATGTATAAAATTTGGGATACTCGAAAATGATTAATTCATATGTATTAACCCAGGGTCATACCCCTAAGCTCTTTTAATGCTAGGGGAGTTTCCCAAGGGTAGTCGCACAACAATATAGCAAATTGAGCATTACTGTAGAACCTTGGCGGGGATATAACCTACAGCGATGCCTCACTACTGATGGCAACTTATAAAAATTATGTCACATAAATTTAGTTTCCTACAAGCTTTTGCAGGATATTCTTCTTGGCAATACAAATTGTTGAGTAGCTGTAGGCGAGAAAATTTGTTAAAAAACTTACCTGTGGACTTGCGTGCAGGAGATAATCGGCAAGTTCCGAATATAAGATTACTGGCAAATACGAGTGAATCCGGAACTCATATTTGTCAACTAGCAGGTTTTTCTCAAATAGCATCTGATTTCAGCCTATTAGTGGATGCAGATAGCGCTTATAAATACTACGGACTGGTAGTTAATAAATTTTTCGGTGTAATAAGTGAATTTTTAAGTCAACGTAATATTCAGCATTTGAACAAATATTTGACTCAGCTTTGTCTGGGGTGGGGCTTTTTTCAATATGAATATTTGTTGCAACATATAGACTTTGCAAGCATAAATAATTTCTCTTTTAGAAAAGAATATTGGTTTGTAGCTGACTTGCCAAGCACCCATCGCAACATCTATCAGTCATTTAGATTTTCTCAAAATTGTAATTAAAGAATTAGGGGAATTATGCAGAATGTAGTTTCCCAAGAACAGCTATGCGAAAAAATTATCGCGACCTTGGGTGAAAATTTTACCAAAGAAGAAATACAAAGCTGTTTGAAGGGATTAGAAATTATTGAACCAAAGGTCACTAAGTTATTTTGGCAAGCTGAGTCAGCTAAAGCTGGTGTTTTTATCGTGCTTGCGGGTAAAGCTAGACTTCTTGATGATGCGGATAATTTAATTGCAACCGTTGCTTATGGTGAATCTTTCATAGAGCAGAGCTTATTTCCGGAAGAAAATTATATTAATTTTGCAGTAAGAGCTTCAACTGGTTTGAAACTCTGTTATCTGAGCGGTGAAATTATATATAAGTTAATAGTGAAATACCCCCGAATTCGAGAGCGTTTGCGCCAACGTGCTGAATTTTGGGATATTTTGCTGATGTGCCGCCAGAATTCTCAGATATCGCGAATTTCTTCCGCAGAGGAGATATTTAAAGCTTTATGTTTATTTGAGCGTTACAATCTCGAACCTGGGAAAAGCACTAACAAGCTGTTTGAGGATAGTCAACTGTTGTTGTTACAACGAGGACAGCTAAAAAATTCAACAAACAAAACTTTAACAGCAGGAAATATTTATACAGATACAGATACAGATGGACAATGGGAAGTAACGCAATCAACTATAGCTTACAGTCTTAAAAGTTCTAATTTGCCCCAAGCCCTTGAAGAATGGGATGATTTGCGAAGTTTGATTAGTCCAGCAGAGCAAATATCATCACGAAAGCTTAGTTCTAAAAAGCATAATAGTGGTAAAACTTTTCCTCAAACAGGGACTGTTAATAACAATAGTAAAGTAATTCCATTTCCTTCTCCCCCAGGTCAAAAGCAGACAGTAAGACCATTATTTCCTACTCCCAAAACCAAAGCTAAGCATCTATGGCAGCGACTATTCAAACAGTATCCTTTTTATGCACAACAAAGTGCTTCTGACTGCGGTTGTGCTTGTTTGGTAATGATTGCTAGACATTGGGGTAAGAGACTAGCTGTGAATCGCGTCCGGGATATTGCTAATGTTAGCCGTAGTGGTGCATCTTTGCGGAGTTTAGCTGCTGCTGCTGAAAATATCGGCTTTGCTAGCAAACCCGTGAAAGCTAGTTTTGATAAATTGATGCAGCAGTCTTTACCTGCAATCGTTCATTGGGAAGGAAAGCATTATATTGTTGTCTACGAAATCACTTCAAAACACGTTATAGTATGCGACCCAGCTATTGGACAGCGCAAAATCAGCTATGGTGAATTTAATGATAAGTGGACTGGTTATGCATTATTATTGCAACCCACCATTGGTCTGAAAGAAGTTAAAGAAGAAACTTCAGGTGTTTGGAGATTTTATGAATTAGTAAAACCCCATTCCTGGGTACTATTTGAAGTCTTTATGGCTTCGATATTGCTGCAAATTTTTGGATTGATAACACCGCTATTTACGCAGCTTTTATTAGATAAAGTAATTGTTCAAGGTAGTATCTCAACTTTAAATGCTGTCGGTTTAGGGTTATTGATTTTTGGTTTCTTCAGTATTGCAGTTAATGCGGTACGCCAATATTTGCTGTTTCATACAGCCAACCGTATTAGTGTTGCGATGTTGGTAGGCTTTCTTAAACATACTTTTAGCTTACCTCTGTCCTATTTTGAATCGCGCTTCGTAGGAGATATAACTTCCAGAATTGAGGAAAATGAAAAGATTCAGAGTTTTCTGACTGGGGAAACACTTTCAATCATTCTGGATTTAATTACCATAGTTGTTTATCTTGCTGTCATGTTTTGGTACAACTGGCAGCTAACTTTGTTAACTCTGTTGATTGTCCCACCGTTTTTTATCTTGGCTTTTGCTAGTACGAGTATCTTAAGACGCATGTCTAGAGAGATTTTTAATGCTGGAGCCGAACAAGATAGCTACTTAATTCAATCGCTTACAGGTATTCGTTCGGTGCGAAGTATGGCTATAGAACATACAGTACGCTGGCGTTGGGAAGAATTATTAAATGATTTAATTAAGAAAAGTTTCCGAGCGCAGATTATTGGTACTCGTTTACAAATTGTTAGTGGTAGTATCGATACCGTAACAAGTACGGGATTGCTCTGGTATGGTGCTTATTTGGTAATTAATGGTCAGCTAACCATCGGACAATTGATTGCTTTCAATATGTTGATGGGAAATGTTATCAGTCCCTTTAAACGACTTTCAGGAGTATGGAATGAATTCCAGGAAGTTATGATTTCTACCGAGCGGATTAATGATGTATTAGAAGCAGAGCCAGAAGAGAATTTACTAGCATCCCCCCGTAGACATATATCTGAGTTAGATGGACATATTCGCTTTGAGAATGTCACATTCCGCTATCACCCAGAAAGCGAAATTAATGTATTAGAGAATCTGAATTTTGAAATTAAACCAGAACAAATGATAGCAGTAGTGGGACGTAGCGGTTCGGGAAAGACTACGCTCTCAAAGCTAATTTTGGGTTTATATCCTCCGACGGATGGAAAAGTCTTTATTGACGGTCATGATGTATCTAAAATTTCCCTAAAATCTCTCCGTAAGCAAATAGGTGTGGTAGACCAGGATAATTTCTTATTTGGGGGAACTATTCGGGAAAACATAAGTGTCGCTCACCCCGAAGCAACTCTGGAAGAAATTATCGAAGCAGCACATTTGGCTGGAGCAAATGAATTTATCCAGCAACTACCGATGGGTTACGAAAATCAAATTGGTGAAGGTGGTGGAATGTTGTCTGGAGGACAGCGACAGCGTTTAGTCATCGCTCGTGCTTTATTAGGCAATCCTCAATTGTTAATTTTCGATGAAGCGACCAGTAGTTTAGATGCTGAAACAGAGCGTGTAATTCAGAACAATTTGAAAACAATTCTTAAAGGACGTACCAGTTTAATCATCGCTCACCGTCTATCTACAGTACGCAACGCCGATTTAATCTTAGTCCTAGATAAAGGGTTATTAGTAGAAAGTGGTACCCATGATGAATTAATTAATAAGAAAGGTCATTATTACTATCTCAACCAGCAGCAATTAGCCCAAGCTGGATAAATGGGGATGGGAAGACAAGGAGACAAGGGAATGGGGAGATGGGGAGATGGGGAGACAAGGGGACAAGGAGACTGTCCAGAATCCAAAATTTATTAATAAATAAGGTCTTTATTACTATCTCAATCTTCATCTATTTGCTCAAGCTGGGTTGTTTGTGATTGGTGAGATTTGGTTATGGGGAGATAAGAACTAATCCAAAATCTAAAATCTAAAATTTTTAACTGATAACTGGTAACTGATTATGCCTCACACACATCACAATTCATCATCTCTAGCGAGAAAGGATGAATATCAAGATTACAATCCACCTCCGAATCAGGAATATAAATCGGAAAAATCGTCGCAGGAGATTATCGAAGATTCCGAAAATCTGTTTTACGGTACTGAGGAACTTTTAGATGCTCTACCAAAAGTTTGGAGTCGCTCTTTACTCTATGTTTTAGTCGGCTTTGTTGCTGTTGGTGTACCTTGGTCAATGGTTTCTACAATTGATGAAACTGGTAGTGCTAGGGGAAAAATAGAACCATTAGGAGCGGTTCGTAAGTTAGACAGTATAAGTGGAGGTAAAGTCGCGACTGTCAAAGTCAAGGAAGGAGATAAGGTAAGAGCCGGACAAATTATTTTAGAGTTAGATAATAATTCTTTAAAACCAGAGTTAGAACGGATTAAAGAAAAGCTCGCAGGTCTAGAGAATCAGGTATCGCAATTTGAAATGCTTAAAAAGCAGATAGAGTTGACCGCTACTACTCAAGAGCAGCAAAACCAATCTCAAGCTTTAGAAAAAAAAGCTCAGGTTAATCAAGCTATTCAAAATCTCAACGCGAAACAAAGCACTTATAAATTAGAAAAGTTAGAAAAACAAGCATTAGTAAATCAAGCAAAGCAGCAAATTTCTACTTTTATCAACGAACGTAAATCAGCAACAGCTCGTTTAGAAATAGATAAAAATCAAGTTGGTCGCTTTAGTCAGCTTGTAGAAGCTGGTGCAGTTTCTGATGCTCAAGTTGATAGTCTCAGAAAAGAACAACAGGAAAGCGAGCGACTTTATAAAAAAGCAGACTCTGATATCGAACAAGCTCAATTGCGTTTAGCTGAAGAAACAAGTCGCTATCAAGCTACAGTGAATCAGTTAGAATCTGATATTGAACAAGCCAAGTTGCGATTAGCAGAACAAAATAGTAGTTATCAAACTACTGTAAATGCTGGAAAACTCGCTCTACAAAAGACTCAGCAGCAAGTTAAAGAATTACAAAGACAAATAAATTCTGCTAAATCCCAAATTGCTCAAACTAGAAACGAGATAACTTCTCTACAAATTCAAATGCAACAGCGAATAGTGCGATCGCCAATTGATGGGATAGTGTTTGAATTACCTGTATCTAAGCCTGGAGAAGTGTTACAGACCGGACAAAGAATTGCCAAAATTGCACCGGAAAATAGCGGTTTCATTCTCAAAGCTAAAATGCCAGTCAAGGAAACAGGTTCATTAAAAAAGGGAATGCCTGTAAAAGTCAAGTTTGATGCTTATCCTTTCCAAGAGTACGGCATTTTACCAGGAGAAGTCAGCTGGATTTCTCCCGATTCTAAAGTTGAAGCTCAAGCGACCGCAGGAACGGAAAGTTATGAATTAAGAATCAAACTTGATAAACCTTATCTTCAACACGGGTCTAGACGTATTTCTCTAAGTCCGGGTCAGACAGCAAATGCTGAAGTGATAGTTCGTCAGCGTCGGGTGATTGATTTATTGTTAGACCCGTTTAAGAAAATGCAAAAAGGAGGATTGGAAATGTGAGGACAGATAACAGTTAAGAAGGTGGGCGGAGAAATTTATAAGTAAGTAACGATAAATTAACGACATGCATTAGAATAAA
>ERZ1740062.1168-NODE-1168-length-11153-cov-10.423410_pt1 | contig 11153 bp, 3 predicted proteins | sample MGYA00581741_ERZ1740062 | MGnify/ENA primary metagenome ERZ1740062 (study PRJEB43018, sample SAMN04849747) | marine metagenome | isolation source: floating plastic debris | place: Pacific Ocean | collected 2008-09-01 | study: EMG produced TPA metagenomics... | reverse complement strand
AGGCCATAAACAACTTACCCTAGAGTAGTCATAGTAACAATGGTGTACCAGAAAGCAGCAGGTATGCTTACAAACTTGGTACCCTCCTGGTTCTTCTCAGCATAGAACATAATAGTGGAGAAGATTATAATGGCCATACTGATAGAGAAGAGTAGAAATCCCAACTCGCTGGCACAGCTCTGCAAAGTGTAGCCAAGGATCCTCAAACCCTGTGAATGTCTGCTGAATTTGAAGATACGGAACACCCTGAACACCCTGAGAGTGACAAACGCGCCGCTCACGTCATCGTTTTCTGGTATAACTAGGCCGATATAGTAGGGTAGAATGGCTACCACATCAATAATACTCATTATGCTTCGCATAAACGCACATCGGTTTGGAGCTGCGTAAAGTCTAAGTAAATATTCTACTGTGAAAATCATAACACATGCTGTATCCACAACAAAGAATGCGTCTTCATAGCGGTCTCCGCACGGAGGGTTGAAGTCCGTGCCTTCTATCACTCCACATGGAATTGTCTCCGTGACGTTTGTGAGAACAGATATAGCTATAAAGAATCCAGTAACATAGTAAAACACTAGCGCCACCGTGCTCGATTGTGGGTCTTCAAAAGACTTCCACATCTTTTCACGGAATGTCATCTCTTGTGTAGCTTCGACTCCATCTGACTCTTTGTCATCTATGAGTCTCTCCTGGGTTTCCCGCTTCCTGTCTCGATACTCCTCATAACAACAGTCACCAATAACGTCAGGCATAATGCCGAAGAATGCTAGCTCCTCATCATAGGAAGAAACGCACTCATTTTTAGGGTAGTGCAGTTTACCTGTACGATAGAAGTTGAGTATATTTTTGAAGACGTCAGGATCTCGGTCAAAGAAATATTCCCCTGATTCATTGTCCAGGAAAAATTCCTTTTCGTTGGAGCCTAGTAAAGTGTCTGGGTATTTTTCCAATGTATTTCTCCACACTTCAAATATCCGTCCACTGACATTGATTTTCAACCGTTCATCCGATCTGTGGCTGTTTTCTGTAGCTGGGGATGTTGGCATAGGGTTCTGAGCGATAGGTACCCATCCTATCGCTGACGCTCGTGCTATAGGTAGCCACGCCGCAACTGACGCCATTGTATTGGCTGTAAAATAGAAGTGCAGATAATGAATGAAAGTGCAATCTCATACCTGAGGTGTGGACATGTCAGCTGTTCGACCAACTCTACTCGCAAATATTCAACCTTGAACTTTTACAATATCTATCAAGCGTTTATGGCAGCAGTTGTTACCAAACTTGTGATGCTCATCACATTATGAAGTACATCACAAATCTGAATGTGTATTGATATTGTACATGAAGCAGGTACGCAGAGAGCATCTGAACAGGTGATGAAGTAAAAGCAACAGATACTGCAAGCAGGAAATTCGGGCAATATAATCTGTTGTGTGAAAATGAGACCAATGCTTGCTGTGATGTGATATGCAGTCATATTAGATCATTGACTGAGAAGTTATCGGTTGTTACGGAATGTCAGAGACTTGTGCCTGCCGTAGAAGGATCAAACTATTGGCAGCGGTAGCATCAGTAAAACATACTGGACTCAGTGTAGGCTCAGTAATTAGTAAATATTTGTGCCAGCATAGAATTGATTATCTCTTTAGCGCAATATTTGCGATAATTTACATTAATGTATGAAAAACTGTTATTAACATATTATACAAATACCAAAAACCAACCAAACTGGCCGCTTTTGCAGGGTATTTTAGCTACTTAGCGCATTATTTACGATCGACTGATCTATATATATCTTCTAAATTAAACACAGTCTATTACTGCTATAGTAACCATGTACAATATTGCTGTTGGCAGTCATGGACACCCTAATGATCAATTACACTTTCCATAAATCTTCGATTCCTCGCAAAAAAAAAACATCATTGCATGCTGTCGACAGTAGACACGAGACACCACATTAGAAATGCGTTTCAGTACTATTAATCCCTCTCTATTTCTGATTGGAGTTCTCCTGGTAATTGGAAACGCTGACACTGGCAGATAAGGTATCAATGTTTTGGAAAAGGACATCTATTGCCTGGGGGAGAACAACTGATTTACACACTCTCACAGTGCCTGCCTAACAAATAGCATGCATGATTGACATTCAAGGGACAAGCCATTTGGCTGATGTTATTTTACCAAATTAATAAATCAATAAACTCTGATTGATCAATGTGCAAAATGTATACACATATATGGCCGTCTCTTTGTGTGTGTAAAGGAAACTATAGGTTAAAGGGTCATTCACCACCTCACCACATTCAATCAAACGACGACCCAAAACCAGTAGTGAAGTGCCCTAAATTTTTCAAAAACCGGTACCAGAAACATTCCCATACACTCGAAAACTGAATCGACAGAGATTGAAAGGCGTGTGGAATTAGCCCACCACGAATTCCTTTCAGTAGCAAACCTTGCAAGTCTCATTGCTATATCATATCTCAATAACAACAGAACAACAGCTCATGGTCCCTACGTAAACACAAACCATTAAAAGAATATCAAAGAGTAAGGTCATTATATTGTATTTCTAACACCATTTTGTTCATTATGATTATGACCATGTTACACAATACATTATCCAGGCATTTTCTTAGAAAGCATTTTGTTACCAACTCCATTTTTGCCGCTGCTGGGTATTGTGAATTGGTATTATTTTATGCTGACCGTTACAATACAGTCTGTTTTCTATCTCACATAGCAAATGCACCTTATTAAAAGGCAAATCTTCAGTCTTGGCTCTGGAATGCTACGACAGCATTCAAATCAGCTGCTGCTGCTGACCAGGCTAACCAAACTTTATCAACTGCAAACCAGAACAAATTTGTGATAAAAAAACACCTCTGCTTCAACCAACTACCTACATCGCAACATCAAGAATTGCTTTAATTGCTCCTATAACCACTGACATAAATCAACATAATGTCATCCAATAAATGATCAATGGACAGGGTTCCTTCGTTGCTCTGAAACCAACAACCAAGAGACAGCAAGACATAATGTTATTTGTGAAACTCAAGCACAAGTCATGATCATATTTGAGAACAGTTTGCATGCACAGCCTGACTGTGCCCAGCTGCACCTTTGAGCTATTCTATAGCAGCTTAGGTCTTGCAGCTTAATTCCTGAATAATAATAATATCTGTCTAAGTAATTATTATAAATCAAGGTAAAGAAACCTGCAAAATGTTGTAATACATGTCTTTGATAGCAATTCACTTATGTAGGCGTAGACCACCAACCGGACAAAGCTGTGTGGAATGGAAGCTGCAACTTACATTGACTTACCTACTTGTCAAACTGTTAAACAATTAAAATCATCATGCGGCTCTTTTCAAATCTGCAGTAAGCCATCTTTCCTTTTGAGGGTTCAGAACAATTGCTTTACTGTATGTATGACTCAAGTAACATCCAACTCCAACTCTATAGCAACGCATTGTATATAGAATGCAAAGTCATCATTCTACCCCCACAAATATATTACGACAGCATATCTCAAGTTCTAACACTCATTTGGCATCAGAAATTGACTGTCCAAGAGTTTCTCAAGATTGTGAGTAATTATTAAATCACGTTTTGTAATTGTAAGATGATTATAATACCTATGCATATGAGTGTTGAATATGAGGTATGTGTGAAAGTAAGATCTCACATGTCCACAAGAAACTCACCTACAAGCGATATCCTCGTCGCTGCCCTACCAGCGTTAACATAAACTAGTCAGCTTGATTGATAAGCTAGCCAACCTCATCAATGTAAGCTCTATAGCCAGAAGGCTCAACAATAAAGTTATTCTCATAGAATAGAATAAAATCAGCACCCTTGGGATTCCTGTACCATACAGAATTCAGTAAATAACCAAAGTGATATTAACAACAAAACAATATAAAACATTATCAATAATACATACACACCTAGCTGTCATCAGTGAATGCTACCTACAGGATTGAATTCCGCACTAGTGCGGGGGAGTAGGGCTTACACAACATTGGTATGACACTGGGCCCATGTCACTTTTATTTTAGCAGAAAAAAAAACCAATGGAATTGAGGGGTTGGGGGCATAAATAAATATAATATTTATATTTAGAATCTCTGAGTGTAATTCTGCCCTGTTCAGAAAAGTGACAGCTAGTGCTGAGATGCTCTCAGGTGGCTCAAATACGTAGTGGGTGTCAGTCTTCCTTTCAAAGCGATCTATAATAGTCGCGACAAATCTCATGAGCCCAACTCATTATTGTTAGAATCCTTCAGATCAAAGCCAATGGCGTCATTGGATACACGAAGGACGAGACGTGTGAGTGCCTGGGCTTCTTTCTAGCTTGTTCTCACAATGGGAATATGAAATGAGATGGGTTTGTTGAGAGTCTACCAATGGCAAGTCAGGAACGAATTGAGAAAGGAATATGTTACGTTGGTTGTGCACCTCTAGCATCATGCTGACTGGATGCTGATGACTGTCCAGCACACAATAATCAGATCAGTCACACAGAGTCGCAGATTATTGGATATTGGCACACTTTTGCTAATGAGTGCAGCTAAGTATCATTTTGATGACCAAAAAACGTCTCCTGTTGGCAGCAAAGTTCAGTTGCAATCCAGTGGAGTGTGGCCAATATTAAGATCGATAGGCAATAATAATCATCCGCCTGCTACGTTATGATCCTGATGCTGCGCTACTACCATGTCTATGCCTTGAGGGAGGCAATACAGTACTTTAATTCGCAACAGCAATAAAGTGGTTTTCTTAAAGAAATCGATGGCTATTCTAATTACTGAAGCATCTGACACAGTCATAGTGACCTCGAGTAACACTTTGAAATGAAGATACCCTCCTCCACTGCTGGTTCTGAGATTACATCCCTTAGCACCGCTGTCGCTTTGTTAGACTGCTGATCATAGTCAAGCTCCCTCAAGTCTAATTTATGCGCTTCATTATTAGCTGACATTGAATTAGCAGCTGTGGCATACGCTGAACTGCTGGACGGACCAGATGTGCAAAGAGTTGCTGATTTGCTTTGACCAGTCAGGTTTTGAAATTGTTAACTATAAACAGGTCTAGGCAAAGATGAAACTCCCATCTGTAATTCCTACCTTAGAACATTAGCATCATTTTTCTTATCAATTTTAATAACTTTTTACAGACGCAATTTTTGTCTGGGCATTAATCAACATTTGAAGTCATAAACGTTTTATTACATTCAGTGTTCAGCGGATATCAAGCACATCACTATTGTATTAGACTACCTCAAGGCCACTGCAAGATGGCCTTGACCTGTTGATAGACCTTCTATTGTGAGAATTCGTGAAAGAAAACTTTTGTCCACATCGGTATAGGATAGCCAGCATATGCTAAACCATTCTTTGAAACTGGACAAACACAGCAACTACAGCATTTCAACTAACAGTAAAATTCGTATTGCATGCAACCTTAGCTAGGGCTGCTTTACAGGTGGACAACCATAATACCATAATTCTGTTAAACCTTAATCCATAAGCAATTTAATTGTAAATGAATAGTCAATGGTTAACTTGTTAAAACTAAAAATAACCAATGAATAACGAGTTATAGAGTTGTGAAGCTGGAAACCTCAGGGGAGTTGTGTGAAAGACATGCTGACGTCAACGTGGCAGCACCATTACACCTGCTGCCGACTGGTCACAAAGACAGCATACTACCAAACAAGACGTCTGACCAAGAAAACAGAGACTACAACAGCTACCTGCTTAACTTTAGCTAAGCCCATACTTAGAAAGGAGTCTAAGCTAAATCAAGTAGAACATGCCATGCTGGGGTCAATGGTCCGCTCCATTAGCCAACAATCCAATTTCAATGATTTCCTATATAGGGTGTATATGGCTTTGCTTGTGCCTTCTGGGATCGAAAAATCACCAGCCAAAAATTAATCAGAACTTGCAATGAAATGCCAAATACGAGCTCTATTCCGATTACTATTATTATAGTCCCCAACCCACAACATTGAGAAATATTGTGCAATGTCCGAGTCCAAAAATGGCAGCATCAAAGTTAAAAATACAAATTTTCTGATTGCTTGACATGGTGTTGGTCTTGTAGTGGGCAGCAAAAATCAGGTGAAAGTACTATCAGCAAATTATGCATCAGGAGCACGAAGAAAAAACGAATTCCACAACTGATAGTACAATTAACCCGGGTTTCGATGCACTGCTGTATCGCAGCATCTTACTTCTCACACTAAAGGACCTCTTTGCTTAAAGTAAACAAGCTAAAAAATGGACATCGCTGAAAAATTGATTTTTTAATTGTTGTCAGCCAGTTTAAAGCAGGTTATGTTTAAGCTGATAATGTTAACCAAGTGAGAGGTAATAACTTTATTAAGTTAGTTAACCAATAAACCTAACTCACTCATCTTGATTTGACCACCGACGCAATTATATGTCCACGCGCTCCAGCAAAGTTTAAGAAGTAGTATGTAGTCAGACACAAACACACTGGCCCAGCAACTAACAAACACTCCTTGGCACCAGCATCATCCATTCACCAGACGTTCAGGAAAAATGCTGACTAACTGAAGACATGTCAGTGAATTAACTTGCACTGTACTATATTGTTAGTAGGTATACTGAAACAGGCATCAGAACACAGACACACACACCCTATAAACTTTGCCGCCGCCGCTGCTCATGATGAGTTTGTGATCTGTTACTATTATTAGGTTACGATACAAAAACCATGAATGTTTTTTCTGCCCTTGAACATTATAGCGTCCATTTGTAAGACACAGCATCACTACTACACAGCAATGTACATTGTAGTAGACAAGACCACTACAAACTCCATCAAAGATTTGTGAGAGCGTAGTTCAAGATGATGATGAGGATTACATAACGTCATGCAATAATCTACGCAGTGCCAGTACCAACCTGCAAGACGCCTAGAAAACACATCCTTAGTTTGTTCATCCATCTTGAGGGTTTAATTCTTACACAGGTAAAACCGGTTCTAGATATGCCTTACAGTCAGATTTCTCTTTGTCAATGCCCGTGGCAGATGAAAATGCTTGAAAGACAGACTTTTGGCATATCCAATGCTGACGATCTTCAACCTTGATGAAATTCGTCTGACCTTCGTTGATAGCCTTAGCTAATAAATATGAACTAGCCTAGACATCCTCTCTCTCATAGAAACAAGACGCGTATGGTCAGCTGTGAAGCAAGCGGATTGTAAGATTTTCCAGGGCGAGGCTTAACACGTCAGCAAATTATGAACTAACAAGACCGATGCCCACATCTCAAACTACAGCAGCAAAAGTGCAAATAGATTCCAAGAGACGCTTTCAGCAGCAGGAATAGAATGCTGATCTCAGAGATTATCAAGGGCTAAAAACATGGGCGATAAAAGCTGATATAATGGTTTTTGATTGAGCAGCAGATGCCAATTCCACACTTGATACAACACAATCATCAACATATTATCACTACATCGCAATGCAATGCAGATTCTGCATTGTGCTACTAGAAGTGTACTCATAATAGAAAAAAAGAGATACCTTGATCATCATGAAAACATTTTGCAATATATGTTTGTGTGGCGAACATACGGCATTGACGATGCCACAACAACAGCACCCCAAAAATATATTAATGAAGCAAAGCGCTGCCAGGCCTTACAATTATGACTTTATAAGCAATAGGGCAGTTTATCGACGCATGCTGCTGATTGACATGCCTAGGTAATGTTGTTTTTATAGCAGATAAACTACAACAATTATTTTATATATTATATAAATGAGAAGGTTCTGTGCGAAAGTGGTATACCAATGTCTATACTGTTTCAATGTAGCGCATCTATTGTAGCAGAACTTACTCTATTTGATTGTTGGCAGCTATGCACCAGGTCTGTTAATGATATCCGGAAGGATAATCCTGATGTTAAGTACTTTCCCCAATGCTTTAGAGTGAGATTATCATCGGTGTTAATCCGGCTGACACGGGCTTGCAGCCCTGACAGCGCAACGTCGTGCCAACCAAAGCTTGTTTCCTAATCTGTAACAGAAAATCCACAATAGTCATACCAACATTTGGGTTAAATGTGCCTTACAAAGAGTAACTGCTAGCTAAACACAATTTGTTTGAGCCGTTCTTTTTAAGGACGAGGTTTCACCAGTGTTAAGAGATTTGCTGCAACTAATACCTTTAAGTGCTGTGCTGATAATATAGTGTGATTAAACCTGTGTCCTCACAAGGCCTCTACAGTACATACTAGAAATAATATAAATGAAATAACGGATCTGATCGCTCATGTTGGCAAGCAGTCATCAAAGCAGCATAAATCTTGTAATTTCTTAATCTGCACAGTTATCTTCACTTAAAAATAATAGTTGGACAGATTTCAAATTATCCAGATGATAGAGCTCGGTGCATTTGTAGCACTCAGCAGTGGTGATTAGTAGGAGCAGCCACACACACCTACTGATTGAATCAGAATGGAGCCCCAAGTGTTGATCAATGCTCCTGTATTGAGTACAGTGTAGGACTAAAGAAAATATAATCCGATATAAGGGATAGAATACGCTGCCGCGTTAACCATCAGACAACGCATACAAAATTATAAAAGCATAGAATTATAAATATAAGCTATATTATCACAAGCCACATTGCCCTTCCATAAATCAATAGCAGTCTTTATTATCATGAGCTTCATTGGTATGTCCTAGCGGTGTATCACCAATGTCATAGAAATATAGTAATGTTCAAATGCTGATTAAAATGTTTTCTAAAAAAAAACTTCAGTTTTGAAATTACTCTGTGATCGTCACTGGCCGAAGCTGATAATAATTCAAAATATTTAACCAAACTGTCACATCAAACGTTTTTCCGATGCGCAATGAACCTTTAATGTGCAGCTAATGTTCAATACATACCAATGCATGAAATTCTGTAGGTAACATGAAAACACCATCCTCTCTGAAAAATGGCATAAGACACAGATATAAGGTCAGAGCCTTCACAACAGTTGGTTCACTTTGCTAGGAATTGCATCCATAAAATATCATTTCTTCTCTGTGTGCTGCTCCTGCTACGAACGAACGGTGATAATGGTTCAGGCAGGCGAGTAGAGAAGTACTTTAACTTCAATCAGACTACTAACACTGCATGCTTCGAGTCAAGAAATAATTCCAAGTACGCAGAGCATTGCTTATAATAATACCATGCAACCAAATTACAGTAATGATTTATTTAAACTGGTACTGTATACTATATTCTGCAAATAACTTTCATAAATTATTGCAACTATACAACTTGTAGTAGTTCTTCCAACTCAATTCTTTCTCAACGCATTCCATATGTGCAGTGCAGAGTGGGATAGGTAGGCAGTAAGTCTGCGAAGGCAAGGGTATCTTTGCTACAAGGGAGCAAAGAAAACTCACCAGTCTGTACGGCCCTTGGTATCAGCCCACAGAGCAGAGACAGCAGTAACGGCAGCTATGAATTGTGTAGTAGTTTGTTCTGTCATGTTATTATGCAGCATATGGGTAATAAATATGCATGGCACAGCTGAATGATACACCGTTTATCAATACAACGACTTTTCAACAAGTACCTTTGTAAATATACTGTATTATTATTTGTATAATGATTATGACATTTTATAAGAGCTAGGCACCACTCAAATAATTAGCATTATGTTCAAGATTACGTTATTTTTTATACAGGTTTGAAATGAGAATGCATCGAGCTGAAATGAAAACAATAGCATTCAGCCGCAGCAAAGTTGGGACAATAAAACTTAATTCACTAATTTCTTGTCTTGATTACACATGTATAACGACACTAAAATCCTGAGCCATATTTCGTGACAGAACGCTATACCCTCGACACGGACATTGAAATAGCTTCGGGGTGATGCCAGGCCAATTGCAAAATAATCTTGAGGCCTAATCTACTTAATATTATGCATAATACATTCTGCAAATGTGTTAATTCATCAGTATGGCTTTAACTTTGCTCTATAAATACTTTCTGTATATTACAAGAAATTACTAAATCCATAACAAAATCTCATAAGTGGATAATGTCAGTATTATCGAAGAAAACAAGAGCACCAGTTTGGAGAAAAAATGCAGTCATAATACAGAGACTACAGTCTGATTATTAACTCTGAAAAATTAGTAATTTGCGCACAGACACTCGTGGTAAAGTTGCAATAAATAGATAAAACAATACGCTTATAGTTATTTTTTGTGTGATTCAAAAACAGCTCATCTAGATGTGTCAAAATATTTATGCAATAAATACACACAAAAGGCTGATGTCTCCCCTTTTTCACAAAACGTGAAAAATCATACAACAAAAGAATATTATAGGCCTTCAGGCAACAGTCAGAAGACAACTCTGCAAGTCTTAAATATTGGTTTTATCACCCACCCACAATTTTCATCAGATATCATCATTGGCTCAAATACAACAGCACCAATAATGGGTGCGCTGCAAACAATTTGCGAATTAGATAACAATAATTAGCCTCGCATAACTTGTTACACTTTCATAATTAACGTACTGACGTCAGGGCATTAAACCTTAGCATTATATATCATTGCCATACTGAGAGAAAAAAAATCTAGAGAAAATTCTGCATAGTGATAGTCAAAACAAAGTAGGTTATTTTTAGATAAAAAACAATAGGTGAAAATTAGAAAATTTGCAGTATTGTGGATTTTTGGATTGACCCTTAACTAAAACACCCTCTCACTTGCCTATGGGTATGACCGATATAGTACGACTAAGAGAGTTTGCTAAAAGCAGATCGCTGTTTTATCAAAACAAATCCTACTGGCTTTCAACCCAACAAAAGCACAGAGCATCTGAGTGGGATAATTTGAGACCCGCACAAGTGCCAACCCCACCTCCATTCCTCCAAACCAGAACAAGCAGTATTGGATTGCATTGCTAGAATATCTGTGAATATATATAACATTATGTCCTATACATGTATATGCAAAGTGACGGAATGCTATGGAAAAATACTACCCTGACTTGTCACCTAGAATTAGTAGCATTTAGTTTGTCTTCCATCTCAGCTAGCTGTTTGGAAAGAATCTCTAGATTCTACAAACAAACCAATGT
>ERZ1740062.1167-NODE-1167-length-11164-cov-9.935098_pt1 | contig 11164 bp, 5 predicted proteins | sample MGYA00581741_ERZ1740062 | MGnify/ENA primary metagenome ERZ1740062 (study PRJEB43018, sample SAMN04849747) | marine metagenome | isolation source: floating plastic debris | place: Pacific Ocean | collected 2008-09-01 | study: EMG produced TPA metagenomics... | reverse complement strand
ACTCCTTATGATGCTATTTTTAGCCTTATGATGCTATTTTTAGTGACAATTTGGTACACGTACACATCTATAACAGTAGATAGATTATTGTCGTATAAATAATTTTTTGTAAACAAGCTGTACATAAAATTGTAGATGCTCAGTCAGCAGCAAAATCATGTTTACATTTACAGGGAGTTCATCTCCAATAATTAGGTGAATATTAATTTTTTTATTACAATGTATGGCATTTTTTGCTATTTGGCTGTGGTGAATTTTGTTCATAAATGACTACATTTGTCATTGCAGGAGGGGATATACAGCTGACGTTCCCGATACGAGATGGTATTATTCTGCCACCATTCAGATTAGAGCATAACCTACAAGTCAGTCATCATGTGTTTCATCTAAAAGAACAGGTCTTTCAAACTCTAATGGAGAGGTGAGCTTATTAGAAGTAGCGTAACTCTGAATAGATTGGCATGCCACATAAACATTGTTTGACAAGTATATGAGTGGAGACAAATGTTTTAGTTGACATGCCAGTCCAGCTAGAGTTCGGTATGAATCACAATCAGAGCTAGCAAAGGATCATTGCCAAAATCTGCTCATAGTTGCCCGGTTTATTGTTATAATCCTGAGTGTCTGGTATAACTCCAATTTTATTTTAGTTTTTCATATGGGTACACAGATGTTTTCATACTATTTGTCTTCACCAACACATGTTTCGGAGACGCTGAGATACAAACGTATTTCTGCATACATATACACGTAGATGCACATGCTCATGTATCCTATAAAAACTCTGCGCAGTTCCAATGTACAGGCCCACAAATTAATTAGGAGGTATTATAGCCTACTCATTAGTGTTATGATTAAAGTAGGGTCTGGAAGGAATATTGAAGCTAATTTTGAGTTGAGTTGTGATGTACTGGTGTGATTTTAGATAGTGATGATGAGTGTATTAGATTATAATAGTCAGCTTAAGTACAACGCATATTTTACCTACAAGTAACTAGCTGAGAAATCATTAAATTAGCTTAGCTCCTAAGACAAACTCAACCATTATTTTTGGTTGTTTGCTAACAGTTTTCCAATGATTCACTGTGAACGTACTTGTAGTGCTTTGTATTTCGTTGTCATTATCAGGCAGACATTGTATGAGTATTTTTTATAATCAGAATTACGTGTGAGCAGTGATTGATTGTATGCATGACCCGGCGACTACTGAACTCGATAACCTGTACTCATTATTTAATACCTATACCATAACTACCATAATGTTCAGTATGTGATCAGCGTCTACAATTTTTGTATTATAAATGTATGTATCATGTGGAGTGGTATTGATAAAGACACTTGGGAGACCAAACAACCTATCAATTTGACTTTGAGAAATGGTTGCCATAACATTAGATTGAGATAAATTTGGTATTCATTTTTCATTCACACATGGTTGTTCCTGCATAATATACGGGTAGTGGCTGTTAAGTGGTCAATGCGATTGGTCCTGTGGTTGTGATTATTACGCTGTTATGCCCTTTTCTCCCATTATAATGCTAATAACTGGCCTAAACATACAGGGGCTTCACTTTTTTTGTTTTCAGGCAAGACTCGGAAGTTCAGTTGAAATGTTTCCATCATGAGGACAGACAGCAGAGTCCTAATTGGCCTGCCTCGGTGTCGATAAGCGTGAATGGGCGACCCCTCCTCATTGATCGTGGTGAACGAACTTATCACAAACCTCTGTATCTGAAGAGTGTGTGTATGCCTGGCAAAAACACGCTAACAATTACTGTCTGTGCCTGCTGCTGTGTAAGTATCTCTGAACCTGCTACAGTGGCCAGCATCGCTTTTTATTAAGTTTCCCTCCAAAGAATCATAATTTTAGTGCGCAGCCCTACCTGAAATTTGTTCCTGTCAAACTATAAACTTTTTTTTCTATCGGCGCGAAAACGAAAACAGCCAGAATGAAAAACTATCCATATAAGTGATTTTCACAGTTTTTTGCTGCTCCCTGCCACCCTTACATAGTTAACTGATATGGGGACATAATGAGGAACTCTATCTCGCAGTGGCTGCCTAACGCAATCCTCAGTTTACAGTTTGCATTGCTGATGTAATCAGACTCTTTTTGCACCTTGTTATGACGCAAAGATATGCCTTCAATACAACTTTTTTTTTTACAATTGGGCACGATATTTTACAATAGTAGTGTGATCACACGTGGTTGAAAAGCTTGTATTTGTATATGGAAAGGACAATTTATCCTGCATCAATAATGTAATGTTATACACTGTAGATTTATTGCAAATCAAACTAATGCGTAAAATTCTGAATACTGGCCGATCATTGAGTCCTAGTGGTCTCATAGCTTTTCGAATCCCCCAACTGTAGGGAACAGTGGTTGGATATTTCATTACCTTAAGTCCCTGGCAGCTTGTAGATGGAGTTCACAAGCCATGGCTTCTATTGGGAATGTGTTTTCCAAATGAATGGATGGGGTGGCTTTTATATGAAATACAGCATATTCCTGTGAATTTTTGTTCCCATCAGAAATAAGCCTCGTTCAAACAAAAGTGGCTCGGCTTTGATTCAGGGACTTGAGGTGCCAATAAAATTTTTACTCTATTGGAAAAAGTAACTTTAAATCAAAATTTGTACCAGGTGAAATTTTCATTGGCTGTTTTTGTTTTGATTTTGAAGAAAAGTTGATCAGATCAAATTTTTGTCAGTCTTGTCACTTCATCAATTAAAATTGGTTCTAAAAGTAGCATTTATAGTCATCTGATATTGTGTAGATGGTGTCATGTTGCACAACGGAATTACGATTACCCAAGCTCACAAATCTGTGAGTGTTGAAATTGGTTACATTGCTAAATTCCGTCTGTAGGTTTTGAGAAGGCGACTAAATGAAGCAGAATATGAGATGATTTGCTGTGCATGTATGATGTATAATAATGCATATTCATATAATGCATATTTTGTATTTCTGCTGTAGAGGATATAATACTATCTATACATGATTATATTATAACACTCTTGCCATTGTTTTGTTCTTCTCTTTATTTTCAGTCGCATTTATTTTTTCTACAACTTGTGCACAGACCTACAGTGAAGTCAATACTGCAGGGACTGCTGAAAAAGAGATTCTTACCAGCTGATCAGTGCATTGCTAAAAGTTAGTATAGTAGTCTATGTAATGTGTTATTTATTTCACAGGCAAGCAAAACTCAGACATCATGTTTGCGAAGGAGGGATTTTGTTTTTGTTTTCTAAAGGTTGTAATAAAAATGGGGATTGTGTCTCAGAACTGTTGATGGAATATTAAAAAGTCATGGTGTGGGACGCAGATCTAATGTTTAAAGTTTTGCTTGCTAAAATGTTAAATCATGGTATTTTAATATATCCAGGAGTGCTATAGACACTTGGGCTGCTTAGACACCAGCAGATTTACCTGTAGCAGGTTTTAGAAAACTGAAATAGCAGTGGCATCGGCTCAGATTTCCGTCATAATTTTAAGGGCGTCATACTGTTTTTCGATATAACCACCCGCTAGCTATTCTGGCTGTGTGCCATGATGTAGTATACCACCTCCAATTTCCAAAATATCCACAACTGATAGAGGTTGTTCCCTATCAAGAGAGCGATTTCATTTGTATTTAAGGCCTTGTAATGTGCAAAGGTACCGGGAATATATAAATGCAAGTAATGTGTACATCAAATGTCACTTAAAAAATAAGTATTTATACTTGTATAAAGGCTATCATACCACCGCAATACTAGCTACTATTGACAACCCAGTGTTGACAACATAAACCGTTTGGTTTTTAGGATCCACAGCCTAAATCCAGTATTTATGGCTTGGTCGTTAATGGATATCATAATAGCCAGATTTGTGGTCAGGGAGTTACATAATAATCAGTTTTTTTATCTTGAGACACTTTCAGTGCATCCTGATAGTGCCATCATACTATAGGGTGCCGTCATTTGGCAGTTGCTCAAATGTTGACCTGTACCAAGACCAGAACACTTTTTTACATATTGTCATATGACAAAAGAAAGAGGAATGTCATCAATATCTCTACTTTATCATGAAATTTATATTACAACATTACAATTCCTTTATATTATCAGTGTATGGTTTTGCTGAGAATGCAATGACACACAAAGCTGTCTCTCTTTGCCTATCAGAACATTTACATGTACACTTACCATAAATACACAATCTTATACGGAAATGTCTTTTTAACCGAGATAACAGACCATGTCATCGTCACCGCAGAGTCAGTTGAGAAGTTACTGGGGCACCTGAACTAAGGCACAGTTGGGAGCAATTTCGATACACCAAAAAAACTAATAAGAATTATATATGTTAAAGTATGCCAGAAAGGGAAACACCATTTCGTTTATTTAAATTTCTATGGCTGAGTGAAACTGAATCTTCGAGGTAGTTGTAGCCACTGGTAAAGACTGGTAACTGTAGGTGCTGAAAGCTGTCACAAATTGTCACAGACTGGGGCAAACTCTAAAAAACAGTTCCTACATTTTACTGTTAATTGATGCATTGCCATGAAATCCTCTTCTCATTCAACTTGTTACTTTCGGTCTCTCTTAGGGAAAAATAAATCCTAAAAGTATTTAAAATCGATGAACTATCTGCTTTAGATACCGCTAAACAAGTATGCAATACTGCCAGTATTCACAAACTTTCCACCTCGGATTGTGGAGAGTTTTTATTTCAAAATCATACAGACGATATTTTGATATTTTGAATACGTAACCAAACTCTGAGCCTGCAAATGTGATGCAGTAGAATCATGGATAGCAGGTTGGGAAACGCGAATGTCTGTGAAAGTTGTCGCAAGTTTACGACAGGCATTGCTGTAAAATGGTTTGTGACTGCTGTCCAGAGCAGTGTCACACTGCATTCTAGGGGTACACTCCATGTGTAACACTGACTGATCACATAGCGATTTGAAGACTACTTTTGATTTGACAATGTCAATGAATTGTGAAGTGTGATGGCCTTGTTATCTTGGTGCGGTTTTGTGGCTACGAGGTTGATGGCTATGTATTGTCATTAGAAGTGAACACAGTCTCATACCTATAAAACAACTTGTATCGCATTTTCAACATTGTCATTATAAGACATTTAATTGTAATCAATCAAAGTTGGCTAATGTTGATGAATTGTTGAGTAGGTTATGTTTACTCAGTGAGCAGCCATTGGCAGGTATTATTACACGCTCAAGCACACAGCATAACAGCATTGCCCTGATAAGCTGCCTCACAATATCATGTAATTACGAGTACATGCTGCAAAGACAACCTCAAATTTATGACTTGATACAAGAAAATGAAGAATGAAAACGTGATTACCTGTAAGGGTGTGAACAGTGGATAAAGTAAAGAATATCAGCTGGTGGGCACTCGGCTACAACACTTGTTCTTCCCAGTTGTTACAAACCCTGTCAGTTATAGTCTCCGTTTTGTTTGACACAGTGGGCATGGCCGTTTTGCTCACATTTTCTCTGGTGTCTGGTATCAGGGACCTACACCTTAGTGTGGAGAAGTATCAAAGGGGACTTGATGTGCATGTGTGCTGTAAGGAGATAGAAGATTAGGGAGGGGGCTGGGCATCATTGTTCATTTGGGCCATCAAGGAGTTTATTACTCCTTGATTGCATTAATTCAGGAAAGATGTCTTATGGGATCGATGGTCAGTTGTTAACAATGGCCCAACAATGCCAATAGAATTGGCCTCAACTTCAGCTTATTGCAACAAAACAACATGTAAATTTGACCATTACTTCATCTAAAAAGGATCACCAATGTTATTTCACCACGGTTTCCAAATGATGGAATAAAAAGTGTCAATATGGGTCGGTATCCTCCTATAACCCCAAAACCTGCGTACTGTGACAGTGACCTCAATGGTGATTGCATTTATCGAGTGATGGATTAACCGAATGTTCATTAAACCTGTTATGGTTTTTCTGTGACTGCATTTGAACCCTATGCAGGTTTAGAATGGTACAGTAACAAAATGCTGCGCAATGTGCATAGCATACCGGTGCACAATAATTACAATGTTATGCAAGCCTAGAACGCTGGTTGTATCCAAGAGTTTATTACCTGCAGGTTAGAGGTGTTGTGACCTATTGCATCTCATTGTTGGCCTCTGACTTTATTTTGTAGTAAAAGCCAACTTTGCCAATGGATCTGGTTTACCAACAGCTGAGTCAGATGGAGTTGAACAAACCTCTACAAAGATCTCCTTAAAATGCCCTATCACATTCCGTCGAATAGCACTGCCAGCAAGGGGTAGTGAATGTCGACATATTCGTTGCTTTGATCTCGAGCCGTATCTGAAAATGAATGCTGAAAGAGGGTCCTGGCGTTGTCCTGTGTGCGGGTGAGATATCCGTGTGTCAACAATTTTGATAATCTAACCTAAGAGAATTTTTCGAGTGATTCTGACCGTTGCATGATTCGCTGCCATAGTCTGGTTCATCTTTACATAGCGGCGGTAGTGCGGACTTAAGTGGGGTCATTTAAGGCAAAGATCGGTTGTTTAGGGGACAGTTGCACCGACAGATGTAAAATGCATTCTGCATCTCTGGCCTGCTAGACGATGGGATCAATACATACCGGCATCTGTGTGAGTCCCAACACCCTTTGAATTTCTGATTTTGTATTCAAGCCTCAAGCGATAATTACTATCTCACAACCAAAATAGTGAACTTGTAAGACAGTATTTGCTATGCTCACCGTTGTCAAGCCAGACACATAAGCTGTAATTTCAAATCTTACGTAGTCTTCGCATTTTAATGTCGGAACACTTATTATTATCCCAGAGTATGGACATGTTCCTACCTATTACCTACAACGATATTAGGCTGGTCCTGATTGATATCAGCATAGCTGCAAAAGTCACACCTCGTTCATGACAATTCCGTTCCTTTTGACTGTCCATTCCCCTCTATCTCCATCTGTTCTACTCCATTCTAACAGGGAATATCTAAAAAATCTCATCTCTGGATTTGTGGTGTGATAATAAATGTGTTCGACAAGCAACTGAACCATATACTGTCGGTTGTTCACAAATCACTGATTGCACAAGAAAATCCATGCTAAATTCTCCTATAAATCATTATTACCATTTCACTGTCATGCTACTTTCACTCCAAGAGCAAACATTGACAATCATCCAAAGAATTCTGAAAAATATTGCTCGATTAAAACTCAACAAGATGATGTTCTGTTACGGCAATTATCCTTGTCCAAATTGCCTGTCATCTTCAAGATCAAATTTTTTGTTGCAACAGCATATAAATTAATAAAATTGATTCAAATTGTGTAAGTTTTCTCACCAAATCCACGGAGATTAGTTGCCCTGCCTCCCTAAGCTGTGAGTTGTGAGTTGCAGCATTGCCCTGGATCTGTATGTCTCTTCTTCGTTATGTTTGTAGCAAGAATGCTTTACTTGAGGGCTTAGAGATTGACCAATACATGTGGGGCATTATCAATGAGTTGGCTAAGACAGACGTAGATGAGGTTAATATTGAGGCAAATGCTTCTTGGAAGCCTGTGACGGTAGCCAAGGAAGAGGACAGCAAAGGTGAGTTAATAACAGTCCTTTAAGCTGTGAATATATGCGTTAGTGACAGCATCAGCTATTGCCTTAGCAAGACCTGTCGGAGACCTCCCGCACTTATTTCCAAGTTTTGCGAAACAGCTGATTTACTTGGCTCCATGAGCCGAAAGATTGTGACCTGGCTATTTATCATAGCGTTACCACAGCCCTATTGGCAGCCATATTTATACTGTGAGCAAATCTTAATTTCACATCTTGCCACTTATCTTATAAGGCCTTTGTGCTCACTGATGGAAACTAACACAATCATATTTAGCAATCAAAAGCATTACAGCTAATAAAGCGTTATGAGGAATGAAGAAAACTATTACAATCATACAACACTGATAACACGAAATAGATGTGAAGCAATTGATATGTTCAATGACTGTCTAGCTAACCTAGCACCCTACACTAGAGTTACAAATTCTTTACGCTCAATTAAAAACTCGGCTAATCACTCGGCAAACTGATAAATATTGCTGCATGAAGTGATAGTATAAATCAGGGATAACATGCTCTTTATCAAGCTGCTGGCTCAACCGTACACCATTGAGTTGGCTTTGAATCAATAACCTCAACTCTAAGCACACGAGAGCACTTGATATAGATTTTACTTTATTCACTTGTGATATATCAGTGGTGATTAGCTATGGCTTCGGTTGGTACCAATTGCAGTTTTGGCTGGATCAGTCTGTATGCGTATGCCGGAGCTTTCTGCCCAGAATCCTGGAAAAATATGGAAATGAGGATTAATTTCAGCCTCTCATGATAATTTTACATGTTTGCGTTTATCGGATGATACTTATAGAATTGGAGACATCCTAGGACTGTGTGGGGAAAACACTGTTTTGGGTTGCGCAGACTTGGCAAACTGCCCCCCTCCTCTAAAAAATTGGAGGGAAACCTTGTCGAGGCAAACATGCATGCAAATACAATCACAAATTTTCAATTCTTTCTATAACATGGAAGTTGGAACTTTTTGAAAAGTAAAAACTGGTCCATAGAATTCTGTAGCTTTAGCTTGTAATGAGGTATATCAGTTTTATTTGAGTCCAGTCTATGAGGATGGGTTTGATGGAGGTTGAGGTCATGTATGGGACTCTAATTCCGACCACGACTCTAATTTATGAGAGTGAAGAACAATGAGGGTGCCTCCATGATACAGTTCACATCTATTGTGATTTGAAGCTACTGTAGTTTGTCAGGTAATACATCCTGTACCTGCGCCACTGTCTAAAAATTGTCAAGAACTAGCGCCTCAGATAATCGTGCCAGGGTTTGATGATCATTCAATGACAGAGCAATTTAATTTTGACTTCCAGGCACCATGATACTACAAAATTGTGACAACTGGGGTCTTCTCAACCTTAATGCAGCACAATCAGAAACACAATGTATGCCTGTCTCTCCAAGAGGAATATATGACTGTTTTACTCATGTGAAACTTGCTCTCAATTGTGTGCATACATATCTCATTGTAAGGAGGGTTTTACGTTATGGAATTATACCCTCTTGCGAAATTCCCATTTTCTGCATACATTCATCGGGTGAAGCTATTGCGAGTGCGTTGTATATCATAGCTGAGCAGATGGTCTTTTAGCAGCGCGAAACTGGTGACTTATTGACATGTCAAAGCTGTATGTTAATAACTTTGAATTGTAGACAATGTATGCGCTGTTAATAATTCATGGATGAAGGTATACAGCCCTTCTTCGACTAATCTGCCATCAGCTGGATCATATGAAGCTCACCATAACAATCCCATGTCACCGTATCCGACCCCTCCAAACTCTCACAACTCACAAGGTTGGTCAAGACAGCACGGTGTCTTATGTGGGATTTTATATTTTAAGGAATTTTCTATTTCAATAAAGTTTTTCCTACTTTTCATGACATTGATTGTGTACATTTGCTTTCATTTTTCTGCAATACTGTGTCTTTTTTTCAATTTACAAATATAAAGTTATTGCCCCTTATGGATGCTAGTCCCTTGTCTGACAGCAGACTGCCTTTTTGTGTAACACACCTACTTGTATACATGTAGTCATAGGGATCCAAATGTCATTGACTGCAAATGCCATTGACCGCTTGATTAACAGTGCTAGCACGCGTGTGCGGCTACAAAAGTCCTTTGCAATATTCTTGGTGTTCCAGATCACCTAATATTGATGTATATGAAATCGTCGCCTGTGTATTCCAGACAGGCTCTCCTCTACAACACCATCATCTTATGTTTTTAGGAAGTAACTCTATTGCTCACTTTGCGGGAGGTGTTTATGATGTCGGCTTTAATTCACCTCCAGACTTTACAGGGCCGATGTCAAACAGGAGTGATATGAGTGAGAATGATAAAAGACTCGCTGTGCTGCAGAGACAACAATCTGGTATAGCCAGCAGCCCTCAAGGTGAGCCTGACTTTTAATATTTTATTTTTTGTAGAGGTGATTGAAATTTCTTCCCAGCTCTGTAATCACCAAGATTTGGGGGTATGGATAACCTTTATTACTTCCAGCAACCTTAAATGGTGTTTTATTGTTCCGCTCCATTGGAAAATTGGTGTGGCAGGCTGGGGGCTTGTGTAATATGCGTCAGACAATATGTAGTAAAATAGTATTACATTGTACCTAGAATCCTCTTAATGTCTATCCTCACCATGGAAACGATTACCACTGCAGCGGATCATTGTGTTCTGCTTCTTCCGATGAGATGCAGTGGCACTTTATGCTGCACACACAGGGCTAACAGTACAGCTGTGGATGCGATAATAAGGGTTCACTTGTGTACGAGGTGTAACATTGCTGCCCACATCCTCTCATGCGTGAATGATGAAGAGCCATAGCCGTATATCAGCATCAATTTTGATGCTTTTGTAAACTTGTTATGCTTGGTCGCACTCTGAAGATTATTTCTGATATTGTATTCCTTGTAGTTTATGTACCGCTGCTCAACGTCTATTACTTTTATTCTGATACATTTTTGTACGCACTGCCAATATGTTAACAGATGTAATTTGAGACTTGCTTGATGATTACGATATACAGACTACCTGTCTATCTCTGTTATGTTATGAACTTCTTTCTTTCGCAGGTCCCCCCAGCAATGCTCAGCCACCGGGATATAGCAACATGCCACCTGGAGGTCCAGCTAGTAACGCACCACCAATGTCAGGATCCGCTAGTAACATCCCTCCTGGTGGGCCTGCGAGTAATGCACCCATGTCTCAGGGTCCTCCGAGCAATGCTCCGGCCTCACAGGGACCACCCAGTAATGCACCACCTTCTGTGCAGGGCCCACCCAGTAATGCACCAATAAACATTTCCAATCACTCGCCTGGTGCAGGTGAATTACCCAGCGATATAAGTGATCTTGTGAATAATACCTCTACTGATAGTGTAAGTACCTCTATATAAATACAGAATTCAGCTTAAACGCTGGATCTCACATACAAGGGCAGGGGGGGGGGGAGGGGGGGGGAGTGAGGGGGGGGGGAGGGGGGGGGGGGGGTGGGTGGGGGGGGGGGTGGGGGGGGGGGGGGGGGGGGGG
>ERZ1740062.1166-NODE-1166-length-11168-cov-5.175830_pt1 | contig 11168 bp, 8 predicted proteins | sample MGYA00581741_ERZ1740062 | MGnify/ENA primary metagenome ERZ1740062 (study PRJEB43018, sample SAMN04849747) | marine metagenome | isolation source: floating plastic debris | place: Pacific Ocean | collected 2008-09-01 | study: EMG produced TPA metagenomics... | reverse complement strand
AAAGTTTGGGGCATTCCCTGCAATCATATTCAGGCTGAATGGGCGGCGCAGCGCATCAAAGGTCTGTCAGTAAAAACAGCAGTTTTAAATGCATTAATTGGGAAAAACGATACCAAGACATTAATTAAAGAGTTTGATTACCCTAGGTTGGGACCGGGAATGATGTGGGAGCGCTTCACCGAGAAGATAGAAGCAGCTGGTGGTGAAGTGCATATGAATACAAAAGTATTGGGTATGGAGCGTGAAGGTGAGCGTATTACTAGAGTTATTGCCGAGCGCGACGGTAATTTGATTCAATTTGAGGCTGAGAATTTTATATCCAGCATGCCTCTTAATAAGTTAGTTCAAAAAATGAACCCTGTACTACCATCTCACGTAGTAAAAGCTGCAAACGGTCTGAAGTACCGCGATTTTCTGATTGTGTCATTGATTATAGATGCGCCAGATTTATTCCCAGATAACTGGATTTACATCCACTCTCCAGAGGTGAAAGTGGGTCGGATTCAGAATTTTAAGAATTGGAGCGCTCAAATGGTTCCCGATGCAAGTAAAACTTGTTTGGGTATGGAATATTTTAGTAATATTGGTGATTCTCTCTGGTCAAAGACGGATGAAGAGTTGATTGAATTGGCCAAACAAGAATTAAAGACTTTAGGATTGGCTAATGGTTCAAATGTAGAAGATGGAGTTGTAATTCGTCAGCCGAAAGCCTATCCCGTTTATGACCGTGATTATCGCCAACATTTGGATGTGATTCAAGATTATTTGCAAACATTCAAAAACCTCCAAACTACCGGTCGTAATGGAATGCATCGCTATAATAACCAAGACCACTCGATGCTCACAGCTTTATTAGCAGCAAAAAATCTGCTAGGAGAAAAGCACGATTTGTGGGACGTAAATACCGAGCGTTCCTATCACGAAGATTTTACTAAAGAAGAATGGAAGCAAGTTGTTTCATCTGAGGACGATAAGGATTTAACTGTCGTAGTTTCTCGCAAGAAGTAGCAATAGTTAGGTCACTTGATGTAGGTAAAAGCAGTTAGGAAAAATTGTGTTTGAGTCTTAGTTCCCTTGAGCTTAATAATTACCTTGTAGAAATAACCTTTATTTACATCAACTGATTTTAGAAAAATATTTTCCACCAGAAGTAAATTTGTTACAACCTGATTTTTTTATATAACTGGCTTATGAGCGAACCACAAGTAACGATTGTTGTTTCCCCTCGCGAACGCTTTAGCTATACTCGCGAGTCTTTAGAAAGTATTTATAAAAATACTCAAATTCCATTTAAATTAATATATGTAGATGGAAATTCACCGAAAAAAATACGGGAGTATTTACAGTTGGAAGCCCAGGAAAAAGGTTTTCAATTAATTCGTACCGATTATTATTTAACTCCCAACCGCGCTAGAAATATTGGCTTAGCTGAAGTAGATACTAAATATGTCGCTTTCGTTGATAACGATATTATTCCTGCTGACCGATGGCTAAAAGCTTTGATTGATTGTTCCGAAGAAACTGAAGCTACGGTAGTTGGTCCGTTAATGTTTCAATATTTGCCTCTACATCAAGAAATCCACTTTGCAGGTGGGGAATCTCACATTGTAGTTGATGCCAAAGGTAGACGCAGATTGCGTGAAAAGATGTATAAGCAAGGCAAAAAAATTACAGACCCGCGAGTCAAATTACAGCGAACAGAAACCGAGCTTTGTGAATTTCACGTGATGTTGGTTCGTACAGAAATATTCCAGCACTTAGGAACATTTGACGAACAGATGCTCAATACTAAAGAGCATCTAGATTTTTGTATGAATGTTGCTCAAAATGGCGGTAGCGTTTACTTTGAGCCGAAAAGCCTAGTTACCTATGTTCCCACATCACCCTTAAAATTCACCGATTTACATTACTATATGTTGCGCTGGAGCGATGCTTGGGAGTTGAACAGCTTGACCAAGTTACGTGAAAAATGGAATCTAGCTGAAGATGGATATTTCCAGCATAAATATAAAGCGTTGGGTTGGAGACGTAGAGATACAATTTTAATGCCAATAGTTCGCTCCTTAACTTTCGGTATCCAGAATCAGTTTCTGCAAAAAGTCTTGATGTATGGTTTGTTTGCTCCTATGGAGAAGATATTAAATCGATATCTGACAAATGTTTATGCCAAAAAATATCTTCAGCCTAAATCAACTCCATCAACTCCGGTGGTAGCCCCAGAACAAACATTATCCAAAGTTTGAAATTGGTAATTGGGAATGAAGATTCTTCTGCTTAATGATGTAGGTACCGCGACTGGGGGTGCGGAAACCCAAATGCTTTCCTTACGGGATAACTTACGCTCGTTGTCTCACGATGTGCGTTTGTTTTCCAGTGAAGCTAAACCGGTAGCTGATAGTCCTTTGCTGGCTGAATATAGCTGCTTCGGTACAAATTCGCTATTTCAAGTAATTTCGCAAACCGCAAATGTTTCAGCTTATCTAAATTTACGTCGTGCTTTGGATGAATTTCAACCAGATGTAGTTCACGTGCGAATGTTTATGTGGCAACTTTCACCATTAATTTTGCCACTGCTTAAAGACTTACCCTGCTTGTATCAAACAGCAGTATATAAAGCCATCTGTCCTGTAGGAACTAAATTGTTACCCGATGGCAGTCCTTGCAAATACAAAGCGGGGAAAGCTTGCTTGAATCATGGTTGTTTGACACCGCAATCTTGGTCAGTGTATATGATACAGCGTCGGCTGTGGTTGCGTTGGAAGCATGCTTTTAATGCTGTGGTGGCTTTGAGTCATGGGATGAAAGCAAATTTAGAAGCAGAAGGAATTACATCAGTAAAAGTAGTTCACAATGGTGTACCCAAACGTTTGCAGCGTCCAGTTTTACAGGAACCACCGACAGTTGTTTTTGCTGGAAGATTGGTTTGGGAAAAGGGAGTTGATATTTTGTTGAAAGCATTTGCTTTGGTAAAAGAACATGTAGCTGAAGCTGAATTAATTATTGCAGGTCAAGGAGTAGAAACCGAAAATTTAAAGTTATTAGCTGAGGAATTAGGAATAGCCAAAAGTGTTAAATGGCTCGGACATATACCGCGTCTGGAATTAGAACAACACTTTAATGTAGCTTGGGTACAGGTAGTACCATCATTATGGGCAGAGCCTTTTGGCAACGTCACCACCGAAGCGATGATGCGAGGTACAGCAGTAATCGCAAGTGCTACGGGCGCACAACCGGAAATTGTTAACAATAAAGAGACTGGTTTTTTAGTTCCACCGGGAGATATTGCAGCCCTTACAAATGCTTTATTAAAGTTACTAAGTAACCGGGAATTAGCAGAAGAAATGGGACAATCCGGGCGCAAGCGAGCAATTGAAGAGTTTAGTGAAGAACGCCGCACTCAGAATTTTTTAGATATTTATCAAGAAATTATTTCTAAGAATCGCGTTTGAATAATCAGTAAATTTATTAGCTAAAGGAACGGTAATCCAGTCAATAATATTAATTAAATCACACAAATAAAGCCGGTATATTTTTGGTTACGTTCAAAAAATAAAACGATTTTTCAAGGTCTAAAATAGCCGTCTCGGAGGGATTTTCATCGTGAAATTAAATCGTCACTTAAATACCGATACCCTTCATTCCGACCTTAAGCGACGGTCGCTTTTATCTGGTTTAATTAGCTTTACGGCTCAACCGATAAAACTTGCTGTAGGAATTGGCTCAACTGCTATCCTAGCCAGGATGCTATCACCAGCAGAGTTTGGTTTAGTAGCGATGGTTGCACCTTTACTTGCTTTCGCTGACAGTTTAAGTAACTTCGGTTTAGAAACAGCTACTATACAGCGCCAAGAACTGGATAATCAACAACTTAGCGCTAGCTTTTGGCTGTCCTTAAAAGTTAACGCTGTAATTGTATGCTTAATGGTAATTATGGCTCCGATTCTCGCCCACTTTTATGGGGAAGAGAAATTAATCGGAATCACCATCACAATGACATTTGGGTTTTTGATAGTTTGTTTGACCTTCGTGCATAAGTCACTTTTGAAACGGCAGATGCGTTTTGGTGTATTGACAACAATCGAATTAACTTCGCTGGTTGTTGCTGCTGCAATCGCGATTTTTGCCGCATCAAAGGATTGGGGATATTGGTCTTTGGTATTGCAATTAGTTGTAATGCAGTTAATTCAAAGCATCGCTTATTTAATAATTTGCCCCTGGCTACCTGAAAAACAAATTAAAGCTAAAACTCAAAAAATTGACAGTAATTTACAAGCAATGCTCTCTTATGGAGCGCATCTTACAGGTTTTCGATTTCTGATGCGTATAGGTATGCATTTAGACCGTATTCTGATTGGCTACTTAAGTGGAGCAACAGCCCTTGGACTTTATCAAATTGCTTATAAATGGGCTTATTTTTCCTTCGAGCAAGTTTACTTTCCCCTGTTTGATGTCGCAGTTTCTAGCTTCAGCCGCACTTTGCATGACACAAATTTATACCGTAGCTACTGCCGCAAAGGATTAATGTTGCTGTTTGCTCTATGTATGCCAGCGCTAGCGTTTTTGTTTGTTGAAGCTCAAAACCTTCTGCTGTTGCTACTGGGGAATCAATGGTTAGAAGCTGTGCCATTGTTTCGAGTATTAATTGTGGCGGTATTTGTTGGTAGTATGCATCGAGTTACTAAATGGCTTTATGTATCTTCAGGTCAGACTCAGCAACAGTTTCGTTGGGCACTTATCCACACACCGATTGTGATTATTGCCGTCATTATCGGTTCGCGATGGGACGCTTTTGGTGTTGCAACAGGTTATACAACTGCAATTTGTTTGTTGACTTATCCGTCGGTAGCATTTTGTTTGAAAACATCGCCATTGACTGGGAAGGATTTTCTCAGCGCAGTGGGCTGTCCGGCTTTTTGTTCAATTAGTGCAGCAGCTGTAATTTATCTATTCAAACAGGTATTGCCCAATTTTGATAACTCAATTATGAGTTTATCGGTCAGTTTTGTGATTTTTGGCTTTACTTATATATTATTTTGGCTAATCTTTCCTGGAGGCAGAATAACCGTTATAGAAATCTTGCAAAACGTCAAGCAACTGCGTAAAAAATCTAATGAATCTTAGGAATATAAAAAATACAATAACTATAGAAATATGAACAATCTTAATAAGTCAACTCCATTTATTTCCATCGTCATTCCAACCTATAACCGTCCCGAGAAACTGAAAGAATGTCTTGAATCTTTAACTGAGTTAGAATATCCCCGCGATTCTTATGAAGTGATTGTGGTTGATGACGGTAGTAAAATATCTCTCGAATCAGTTGTAGAAAATTTCGAGAATCAAATAGAAATTACCCTGCTCAAACAAAAAAATGCTGGTCCTGCTACCGCTCGAAATACTGGAGCTAAACAAGCAAAGGGAGAATTTCTTGCTTTCACAGATGATGACTGTAAACCAGCACCAGACTGGTTAAATCAAATAGCTGGTTGCTTTGCAAAAAAACCAGATTGCTTGATTGGAGGAAAGACAATCAACATACTTTCAGAAAATCCCTTTTCTACCGCATCACAAGAATTAATTAACTATCTGTATAGCTACTACAACCGAGACCCCGAACAAGCAACTTTCTTTGCTTCAAACAATATTGCAATATCGAAAAAACGCTTTCAAAAAATTGGTGGATTCGATACAACTTATCCCCGAGCAGCAGCAGAAGACCGAGAATTTTGCGACCGCTGGCTACAATACGGTAATAAAATGATTTACGAGCCAGAAGTTAATGTATATCACGCTCATAAATTGACATTATCGAGCTATTGGAAACAGCACTTTTTCTACGGACGTGGTGCTTTCTGTTTTCATCAAGTTCGAGCTAAGCGTGCCCATAGAGAAATTAAAGTTGAACCGATATCATTTTATTTGAACTTACTCAAATATCCCCTATCGCAAAACATATCTCAGCCAAAATTACTACTATCTGCTTTATTATTTATCTCGCAAGTTGCTAGTGTCGTAGGCTTTTTATGGGAAAGAAATTATCAAACTAGCAATTAGCTTAAATTAATAGCTTAAATTAATAAATTATGATTCGTAGTAAGCTATTTATTGCTTTTGTGAAAGACTTAAGTCTTACTACTAACCTATAGAAATCAATATAATTAAATATTTTATTACATTCATTTTAATAAAATTCAGGGAGAATAAGCAATGGTTAAAACTCAAAATAAGCTAATTATAAATAATAGTTTTTTATCCAAACATTTTACTTATTCTAACTGTCTGATTTTAATTTTCTTTATTTTAAGCTTTATCGGCATCCTTAATCATGAGATGTGGCGCGATGAAACTCAAGCATGGTTACTTGCTAGAGATTCTTCAAACCTAATTGATTTATATCAAAATTTAAAATACGAAGGACATCCAGGATTATGGCACTTATGCTTATTCTTGATTACTAAGTTTACTCATAATCCTTTTTCAATGCAGTTTTTTCACATAGTCATCTCAACTGCTTCTGTCTACATATTCGTAAAGCTATCACCTTTCAATATTATAGAAAAAGCACTTTTTACATTTAGTTATTTTTCTTTTTTTGAATATAATCTTATTAGTAGAAACTATAATTTAGGCTTATTACTAGTTTTTATATTCTGTTATTTATTTTCTTGTAAAAATAGAAATGACATCTTCACATTTTTAAGTTTAGCGCTTCTAGCGAATACAAATATTTATGGCTTAATCATTTGCTTATGCTTAAGTCTAACTTTAATTATTGATACAGTTAGATTATATAAAATTGGTCATTACCAAACAGATAGCAAACGAAGGAGAGATTTCACTATAGGTTTAATTATCTTGTTTCTAGGTATAAGCTTATCAGTTTTTCAATTATTTCCAGCCGCTGTTCAAGATACTACGAAAGATATACAGCAGAATATTGGTGAAGAAACAGTTTTTTCCAGATTCGATTTTATATTAATCATGTTGAGGCGCTTGGGATATGCTGTTAGAGCAATTTGGTATAGCTATATTCCAATACCTAATTTTTTTGAATACCATTTCTGGAGTAAAAATATTATATATGGTAATCATTTTCTAATATTTATTGCTTCATTTATATCTTTATTGTTGATATTGTTTTCAACGCTAATTTTTATAGATAAACCACTTGCTTTATTCTTTTACTTGTCCGCGACTTCAGGAATATTAATATTTAGCTGGTTAAAATTTCAGGGAACCTTAAGGCATCACGGAAACCTATTTATCATATTTTTAGCATCTATATGGATTAGTCGATGTTTTCGGGAATCATATAATATCCCTAAACGCTTTCATAAAGTTGCTTCTTACTTTAAAAAAAATCAGAAAAAAGTTATTACTATTATTTTAGTAATTCAGATGATTTCAGGCATATATGCTTATAGTATGGACTTAATTCATCCGTTTTCTAAAAGTAAGACAGCCGCAAATTATATAATAAAAGAAGGATTAAACGAAAGCTTTATTCTCGCAGATACAAATACAATAGTTTCACCTATTTCTGCTTACGCAAATGTAAAAATATACTATCTAGCCTACGATAAACTTGGCAGTTTTTTTGATAATCCTCAAACTAAATTCATTAAGAATCAATCAGAACTAATTGATAAAATAAAGCTGAAAATTCAGGATAGTACGGTAAAAAATATTTTAATCCTAAGCTATCCGCTTAATACTAAAACTAACGAATTAAAATTTACAAAGTTAAAAGACTTTCAGAACAGCATTGTCGGAGAAGAAAGATACTATATATACGCTGTTGAAAGAAGTGAAAATAAGCCTCTTAACTATATATCATCAGGACTTAGGCAACAGTAAAGCATCCGGCTCGTTAGCGTAAGTGTTCATTAAAATATACAAAAGGGACCTAATCTAATAATTTTTTAGCTAACATTACTCCTATTCTCTATTTCCTGCTTATAACTATTTAAGTAGTGGTCTTTTTTCTCAATTCTGACGGTATATCTTAAGTAAAAATATTTTATTCTCTCTCTTCTCCCTCTTCCCTCTCTTTCCCCCTCCCAATCTTTACTTATCAATTTTAATGAAAATAACTACTAGCCTATATTGTCCGGGAAAAGCAACTTTATTTAAAAGATAAACAATATTACGATTAATATAGAAGGTGAAAACCGTTAGCAAAATACCATTAATATATTCAAAATGCCTGTTGCTGATTTACAAACTCAAAAAAGTTTTACCTATACTAATTCCACTCAAAAACGCGCTTCCCGAGCGTTAAGATGCTCTCCTTTTAAGTTAGGCTTATTTGAACGGATGTTGAGCGAACGCGTAGCAATGAGTGAAATATCTGGGTCAGATGGTATAAAAAACAATTATACAAAACGTCCTTTATCAGAATTGGCAGCAGATAACGCTCTAGTTTGGTTGATTGAAGTGGGCTTATTACGAAGGGAAGTTGACGGACAAGGAATAACAGATAGCTTTCGTCTGACTCCTTTGGGTCGTCAATTGACAGAAAGTTTTCAGAGCAAGACTTGGGCTACTCCAACAATTACCGACCGCTTGTTAAATGTATTAACGCGTATATTTAGATTACCTTTTTAAATTGATTTTGAATTAATTAGGTGAATAAGAGTTAGGAGCGAGGTGAATAAGGGAACAATAAGTACTGAAGCCTCCACTCCCTTTATGAAGTGTTTACAAGTAGGAATATAAATTCCAGGAAGATACCATTCGGGATTACACGCAAATGACATCGGTGCTATCAACCACCTTGTGACTATTTGCATTTTCCCTGGCTTCACCCTTTAACTCAATAAGTCCGATAAAGAAAAGATAATAGCTAATTATGAAATCAATTATGGTGGTGGGGACAACATCCCACGCGGGGAAATCACTCTTATGTGCTGCAATATGTCGTATATTATCACGACGTGGATGGCGAGTGGCTCCCTTTAAAGGTCAAAATATGGCAAATAATGCTTATGTTACAGCCAATGGTGGAGAAATTGGCTATGCACAAGCAGTACAAGCTTGGGCTGCGGGAGTAGTTCCTTGGATTGAAATGAACCCAGTTCTACTCAAACCCCAAGGAGATATGACCTCTCAAGTAATCATAAAGGGAAAGGCTGTAGGGAAAGTCAGCGCTACAGATTACTACGAGCAATATTTTGACTTGGGATGGAGAGCTATTGAAGAATCTTTACATAATTTAGGAACAGAATTTGACTTATTAGTTTGTGAAGGTGCTGGTAGTCCTGCGGAAATTAACCTCAAACACCGCGATTTAACTAATATGCGAGTTGCCAAGCACTTAAATGCTATGACTCTATTAGTAGTTGATATCGAGCGTGGTGGAGCATTTGCTCATGTAGTAGGTACCTTAGAGTTACTCGAACCAGAAGAAAGAGCTTTAATAAAAGGTATCGTCATCAATAAATTCCGGGGACAGCGTTCGATATTGGAACCGGGAATTAAATGGTTGGAAGAAAAGACCGGTATTCCAGTAGTAGGAGTTATTCCTTATTTGGAACAGGTATTCCCCGCTGAAGATTCACTCGATTTACTCGAAAGAAAACCGCGTAAATTTAACGGTGAACTAAATATTTCGGTAGTTAAGTTACCAAGAATCGCTAACTTTACCGATTTTGACCCTCTCGAATCAGAACCCAGCGTTGGAGTGAAATATATCAGCCCAAAGCATGATTTGGGACATCCTGATGCAGTAATCCTTCCAGGTACTAAAACAACAATTCCTGACTTGTTGCTATTGCAAAGAACTGGAATGGCCGAACAAATCCAAAACTATGCAGCAGCTGGTGGTACAGTCTTGGGAATCTGTGGTGGTTTTCAAATTTTAGGTCAGATGATAGCCGACCCAGAAGGTATAGAAGGACAAGCTGGAAGATTTGGAGGCTTAGGATTACTACCCGTAAAAAGCGTAATTACGGGACAAAAAATTGCCCGACAGCGACAAGTTACCACTAATTTTCATCAAGCTGGATTACCAGTTCATGGTTTTGAAATTCATCAAGGACGTTCGCGTATTGAAACCCAAGGCCCAAATGCTCAAGGTTTCGAGCCTTTGTTTGACGATATTAACTTGGGTTTAGTAGACGATTGTCAATCCGTATGGGGTACTTATCTACATGGTATGTTTGATAACGGCCCTTGGAGACGTGCTTGGTTAAATCGCTTACGTCAGCAGCGCGGTTTAAAATCTCTACCTACTGGTGTTCCTAATTATCGCGAGCAACGAGAAAAATTATTAGATTCTTTAGCTGTGAATGTAGAGCGCTATTTGGATTTAAGCGTTTTGTTATCTTAGGAAGGTGGTTAGTTGTTAGTGGTTAGTGGTTAGTTGTTATTAGCGAAAAAAGGATTACCAGTCTAATAACTACTATTATTTTTACGTTGGCTTGCGTCGAGGGACTTAAAGTAAAATAAATACTAATCCTTAAAGGCAATCTTAACTTCTATAGTAGAGCTTCTTGACTAGCCATTAACCACTTTCACCCGTAGAGTGTGGATAATCAACTAACTACTAACTACTGATAACTACTAGCTAATAAAAAAATGAGTGTTAAAGTTCACTTCTTACCAGATGATGTTAAAGTCGATGCCGAAGTTGGGGAACCTTTACTTGATGTTGCAGATAGAGCAGGGGTACTGATTCCTACAGGTTGTCTAATGGGGTCTTGTCACGCTTGTACGGTTGAAGTCAAAGACGGAGATATCATCCGCGCTTGTATCAGTTCTGTACCAGCAGGTAAAGAACAACTTACAATTAATATATTTAGTGACCCTACTTGGTGATGATTAGGGAGTAGCCAGTAGCGAATAGGGAATAAATAAAAGAGACGTTAGAGGTTATTGATTAAGAATGTTAACTATTAATCATTACAAATAGTAATCCTGACTCGGTAGGATTTATAAGGTCTTTTCTCAAAACTTCACTTCTTAATCTGTTACGTAGGGCTGATTGTAAGTACAAAACGCTTAATTTGAAAATATTGTATGTAGTGCGACCATCTTGGTCGCTAATACTATACAAATTAAGGAGATAAAACTGAAGCAAAATTCAACTCTGCTTACTCTAGCGGACTAACTCCAGTTTGAGCGTACTGCTTGAACCTTTCTAAATTTTCTTGCAGGGTTGATTCTAC
>ERZ1740062.1165-NODE-1165-length-11170-cov-4.982276_pt1 | contig 11170 bp, 8 predicted proteins | sample MGYA00581741_ERZ1740062 | MGnify/ENA primary metagenome ERZ1740062 (study PRJEB43018, sample SAMN04849747) | marine metagenome | isolation source: floating plastic debris | place: Pacific Ocean | collected 2008-09-01 | study: EMG produced TPA metagenomics... | reverse complement strand
GTACTTCAAAAATTGGAGAAGGAACAGAGTTTTTAATTACTATTCCTGTAGAGCAAGAAGTAGATAATGGATAATTGGTAATTGGTAATTGGTAATAGTTCACTGACTCAAGTCTTCCAATGCTTCAACAGCGGATTTATACCTTTCCGAAGCATGATATCGCACCATTTTATCTAGGATTGCTGCAAGTTTATCGCTGACTTTTGCCCATTCTTGCCAGTCTACATTACCCGTATTGGGATTAGGTTGTAGTTCGTGGGGAAGCAATCCAGTTAAAGACTGTATAGCAATCATCCCCAAAGCATAAATATCGCTGCTGAGACGGGGATGTCCTGCAAATTGTTCTGGTGGTGTATAACCTCTTGTCCCGATTGCTATAGTAGCTAATTCTGTTTGTTCTTTCGATTGTGGCTGCATTAATTTAACTGCACCAAAATCAATTAAAACCAAGCGATTATCTTGATTGCATCTAATAATATTTGCTGGTTTTATATCGCGATGAATTACTTGACGTTGGTGGATAAATGCGAGAACTTCTAATAGTTCCCTAAGCATATTAATCACTTCAGCTTCGCTTTTAATATTTTTATGAGGTGGTAATTCATCTGTCAAAGGATGTCCGGGAATAAATTGCTGAACTAAATAAAATTCTCTTTCTTCTTCAAAAAAAGCATAGAGTTCTGGTATTTGATTGTGCTTTCCTAAAAGTTCGAGAATTTCGGCTTCTGAGTCGAACAATCTCCTTGCAACTTGTAAAAATCTGGTATCTCTTCTAGCTGGCATTAATTGTTTTACCACACAAGTTGGCAAACCGGGACGTTGGGTATCTTTGGCTAAATAAGTGCAGCCAAAACCACCTTGAGCGAGAACTCTAGTTACTCGATAACGATTGCTAAGCAAGTTAGTAGAAGAAGTAGAAAAATTTGCAGCAGGAGCTATAGGTTGAATTCGAGGTGCATCTTGAATCCCCGATGTTTCATTTAAAAGTGTATTTAATTGTTCTATAGCGTCTTTTTGTTTTTCAACTTCTAAAAGAATAACTTTTGTCTGCTGTTGTGTTTGATAACTCGTGTAACCTAATACTCCAATACCCGTGAAAACTAAAGCCAGACCCGCAGGAACTACAGGTACCCAACCAGCTTGTATAATGAGTCCGTAACAAATAATTATTAAGCCAGAAATAGTGACACCTGATACTATTAATAAAAATGCAGGTCTTCGTACTTTCCAAGCTAAAACGCCACCAATTACAGACCAGCCCCATATCCAAACAGCTTCAAGCCATTCGGGAAAATACCAAACTATAGGTCTATTTTCTAAAACTGCGCTAATAAGTTGACTGGTTAATTGTGCATGAATTACGACACGAGGAACTGTATTTGGTTCTCTGAAACTACTGTAGGGAGTCAATCTTCCTGCATCAAGACGACGAGCGCTTTCACCAATAATTACTAAACGGTCTTTAATTAAATTAGGATTTATTTTATCCGTTAAAACCTGGGTTAAACTAACACTCTTAGCAACATTACGGTGATTGCGATAATTAATTAAAACTTGGTAGCCTTGATTATCAATATTTATATAGCCGCCCGAATTTGGCTGTAAACGAGGAAAAGAAGTATTACCAAAATAAAAAGTTTTATTTTCAATTTTATGCTTTGCTCTTATATCTACTTTCTCCAAATATTTAGTCGCCAAAATGCTTGAAAAAGAAACATCAGTATCACACTTACTATTTTGGATAGGTCTTTGAAATAACAAACCCCGACGAACAACCTGGTCGAATGTGTTATCAGGAATTAAATCGCTAAAAGCTATATTTTCTTCAGGAAAATTAGCTGGTGGTGGTATTTCTGATTCACCCATAGCGCTAAATACACAAGCAGCAATAATATTATCTTTGCGTATACCCTCAGCTAAATTAGTTTGTTGGGGACGTTTAATTTGTAAACCAATAACCCGAGGTTGGTAAGATTGAATTTTTTTTAATAATTGATTAACAGTTTCATCGCGCAGCGGATTACCATACTTTTGTAAATCTTCTTGCGTTACCGTTACCAGCAAAACTCTATCATCTTGTGCTTCCGAAGGACGCATAAGCATCAGTTGGTCGTAAGCACGCAACTCCCAACGCTGCAACCAACCTAATTGTCGTGTCCCCAAAATTAAAACAGTAACACCCAAACTGGTAATAAAAATTGTTCTCCACCAGCTAGTAGGAGTCGAATCTTGAATAGAATTATCGTGGGTACCTTCTGCGACCAGAGGAGCTTGAGTATCATCCCTCTCAGATAAAGTACCCGGTCTATTGTTTAAAAATGCAGCACGGAAATTATCTAAAAGTCTCCTAATCACGGTACGGTAACAATAGCCTGAGTTAATAAGTCTATTTTTAATATAGTTGAGTATGAGAAATCAAGGAAAATATTCAGTTAATAAATATACAAAACAGTGAGTAGTTAGCAGTGAACAGTTAGCAGTTAGCAGTTAGCAGTTAGCAGTGAATAATTAGCAGAAAAATTATATTTTTATAGATATTACTCATAACTCCTTACTCTTAACCTTTAATCCAAAATCCGTCTTGGAAAGTTTGGGAGAAGGAAACCGACACCCCAAATTTTCCGTAAAATCCAAAATCTAAAATCTAAAATCCAAAATAGATAGATGCATAAAATTTCCGGACGCTGGCAATTTGGGCTTTGTTTATCTTTAATAACTGTTATTCTATGGGGTGTTTTACCGATTTCCTTGTCGATTACGCTACAAGGGTTGGATGTCTATACCTTAACTTGGTTTCGCTTTCTGGTATCTTTTTGTTTGCTGGCTATTTACTTAAAAGCTCGCGGGAATTTACCGAGTATTTCACTACTACGTTCTACTTCCTGGAAGCTGGTATCGATTGCAACTATCTTTCTGGCAATGAACTACATTTTATTTGTCAAAGGTTTAGCTATGACTACTCCTTCTAATGCTGAGGTTTTGATTCAGCTAGCCCCTATATTAATGGGTTTGGGAGGTTTGGTAATTTTTAAAGAGCGATATAGCTTACTTCAGTGGGTTGGTATAAGTATTCTAATTATTGGCTTGGTTTTGTTCTTCAACGAACAGCTATCTAATTTGATTACCGCAAAATCAACATATTTGCTTGGTAGCGGTTTGGTAATTGTAGCCGCTATTTCTTGGTCTATTTATGCTTTAGCTCAAAAACAGCTTTTGCAAAGTTTATCTTCGGCTCATATTATGCTGATTATCTACGGAGGATGTGCTTTAATATTCACGCTATTTGCTAGTCCAACAAGAATTTTTACACTGAGTTATTTGCAGAGCGGAATGTTACTTTTTTGTGCTTTAAATACTTTAATTGCTTACGGTGCTTTCGCTGAAGCATTAAAACATTGGGAAGCATCGCGAGTAAGTGCGGCGTTAGCTTTAACTCCTCTTGTAACATTATTATCATCGTGGTTAGTATCAGAATTATCACCAAATTTGATTGCTGCGGAGCATTTTACAATATTAGGAATCATTGGAGCGATTTTGGTTGTATGTAGTTCTACGGCTATTGCATTAGGGAAAAGACAATAAGCTTTCATTTTATAGCCGTACTTCTACGTGTAATTAATATTATATTTATTGCGATTTTAAAGTTTAACTTAATCTACGGAAGCAGATGTTTATTTTATCTGTTATTATGTCATGGTAAACATCGAGAAACTGATTCAATCTATTTATAAGTAAGTAATTTAACTTAGCTATAAGTATGGTTGAGATGTAAAGCAGCATTCTACCTATCTACCTTCACAATTAAATTAATACGTTATTACTAAGGGCAATAATATTTAATACTATCTAGGGTGTCTAAACTACCGAACTGTCTGCCTATTTGAAGCACATTTTTTTTGACACTATCTAGTGATGAACAGCTTGTTTAGTAAGTGGACTAGCAACTTGAGAAAATCTTGGTTGTTGCTGGTTCTATCTGTATTGTTATCTATTTTTGGTATCAGTAATTATGCTTGGACTGCTGAGCGAATTTATGCATCTTACTCGGCTTTCCAACGTTCTATTTCTATAAATACTTTGGAAAAGTTCGCCGTCGATGGTGAAATTAGCGAGGAATTACGGGTGTATACGCAGTATTTAAAACCCGAAAAAATCGCGGAGCTAAGACAAGTTTTAACAAGTCAAATAAAGGTACATCCAGCAGCAGTTTCGCAATTTCTCTATACCTCCCAAGGGGAATTTATGCTGAAACGTTTAGGAGAAGTAATTACAACCGATAAGAGTGAAAGTGAATCAGGGTTCCATGGTTTACGCTCGGCTTTGATTTTAGCTGCTGCTGAACCCAAAGGTTTGACATTATTGAATATATTTCAGAAATATCCTAGTTCTAAAATTAACATCGATTTAGCTCGAACTATGCAGATAGCAGAGCAGTTAGAAACACTTGTCAATGAAACAAATAAGGCTGTCGCAACTGTTTCTGCTAAGTCTGATACAGAAGCTAAAATTCCTGCAACAGAAAGTATTGAGAGCTTACCTAGCTTAAATCGAAGAGGAAGGTTTACAGCAAAAAAGCAAACCCTGAAGTTTTTTGACATAGCACGTCGAAGGTTGTTATCGACTGACATTTATCTTCCTGATATCCGCTCATCCGTACCCGTGATTGTAATTTCACACGGGATAGGTACGGACAGTAGCAATTTTCGATATTTAGCTAAGCATTTAGCAACTAACGGGTTTGCTGTGGTAGTTCCGAACCATCCCGGTAGCGATAGCAAACAAGTACAGTCTTTGATAAATGGTAGTGCTTCGGAGGTAGCACAACCCGAAGAATTTATTAATCGACCTTTGGATGTCAAGTTTGTCCTAGATGAATTGGAGAAACTAAATAAAACCGATTCCCGCTTAAATAACGTCCTCGATTTACAGAGAATTGGAGTATTTGGACAGTCTTTTGGTGGTTATACAGCTTTAGCTTTAGCTGGTGCAAAAATCAACTTAGAGAAAATACAGCAAAACTGCAACCAAAAAGCTTTAAAACAAACTTGGAACATGTCTTTACTGTTGCAATGTCGGATGCAGGAATTGCAACCAAACAAACCAGTAAAGCAATACAACTTATACGATGAGCGAGTCAAAGCTGTTATAGCAGTAAACCCTATTACCAGCATCATTTTTGGTGAAACTGGCTTGAGTGAAATAAAAACTCCAGTAATGATGGTTGCTAGCAGCGAAGATACTGTTGCACCAGCTTTATACGAACAAATTTTACCTTTTTCTTGGATTAGTAATCCTCAAAAATACTTAGTCCAGATGGAAGGTGCAACTCACTTTTCCGCAATTGGTGATGGAAAAGATAGTTCCGAACAAGTCGGAGTAACTGCAAAATTGATAGGTGACAACCCAAAACAAGCACAAAGCTACATCAATAAATTGAGTTTACCTTTCTTTCAAAGTCATGTATCCGAGAAATCCCAATACCGTCCTTATCTCACAGCAGCTTATGCAGAAACTATTTCTACAAAGTCTATGAATTTAAGTTTAATTCAGCATTTAAGCACTACTGAAATTGCGAAAGCAGTGAACAGTGAGAAGTGACCAGTTGCTTTTAATTGGGTGCATCTGTATATAAAATATAGAAATTCGTACTATATGTTAGTAGTTGCGCTTTAGTGTCCAACATATTTGGCGCTAAAGCGCAACTACTAACCTTAAATTTCAACTGTTCACTGTTCACTGATAACTGATTTGTTTGGTTTCTTAAATCTCGATAAACCCTTTGATTGGACTTCTCATGATTGCGTGGCGAAAACACGCAGACTTTTACGTATCAAAAAAATTGGACATGCTGGTACTTTAGACCCTGCTGCGACTGGTGTTTTACCTATTGCTATCGGTAGAGCGACTCGTCTTTTACAGTATCTCCCTTCGGATAAAGCTTATAAAGCTACGATTCGGTTGGGTGTACAAACTACCACTGATGATTTACAAGGAGAGGTAATCCATCAACAGTCTGTAAGCGGGTTAAATTTAGAAACTGTAAAAATAGCGCTAGAAAAATTCCAAGGTCAAATTGAGCAGATTCCTCCGAGTTATAGCGCTATTCAAGTTGGTGGAAAACGACTTTATGATTTAGCACGTAAAGGTGAAAAAATTGAAGCACCTGTACGGAATGTAGAAGTATTCAATATAGATATTTTAGATTGGCGAGAAGGTGATTTCCCTGAGCTAGATGTGAATATTAGCTGCGGTGGAGGAACTTACATAAGAGCTATCGCGAGGGATTTAGGTACGGTTTTAGAAACGGGAGGAACTCTCGCAGCTTTACAAAGAACTGCAAGTAGCGGTTTTAACTTAGCGGATAGTATGACTTTGCCTGAATTAGAAGCAAAGTTAGAAGCAGAAGAATTTCAGCCTATGGTCGCTGATGCACCTTTGAAACATCTTCCTGGAATCATTTTACCTGCTACGGAAGCGCGGAGATGGTGTATGGGTCAAAAAATTACCTTGGATAGTCAGGTATCGGAAATAGCGAGAATTTACGATGAAGAAAAGCTTTTTTTGGGAATTGGTGAATTGAAAGAGCAATTATTGTTTCCTAGAATGGTTTTGGAAGGGGTTTCTTGAAAGAGAGAAAGTAGGAAGCAAGTAGCAAGTAGAAAGTAGCAAGTAGCGAGTAGCGAGTAGCGAGTAGCGAGTAGCAAGTAGCGAGTAGCAAGTAGCAAGTAGCGAGTAGCAAGTAGGGAGTAGGAGCATCTTGCTCTTTGTATTTTTTCATCTCCCATTACTAAATCCCCAATTACCAATTCCCCATTTTATATTCATAAAAAATCCAAAAGCAATTTTGTCACATAAGTTACATTTATAAGAAACAATTATGAGTTGATTGTTTCTAGAAAACTAAAGATGATTGGAAATTAATATGTTTAGAGGCTTTAAAAATCGTCCCAAACCATTGACGACTATATTTCTATGTGTTTTTTGTCTGACTTTAATATATGGGTGTTTTCCCAATTCACAAACCCCTAATTCACAACCGACTGCTGAAGCTTCATCGCTGTTAACAGAACCTTTTTTACAAAAACCAACTGATAATTCAGTGACAGTTGCTTGGTTTACTGAGTTCCCTGGGGAGAAAAATACGGTTGCTTATGGTGATAATTTTAACCAAAATAGAGAAGCTACTACTATTAAATTAAGCCATACTAGGGAAGACCAAAAATCCCGAGTTGGAAATCAAACTGAAGACAAACAGGTTTATCAAAAACCAGTTCCACGGGATATTTGGAGACATGAAGCTGAAATTAGCTGTTTAACTTCTGGTAAAGAAATAGATTATCAAGTAATTAGCAAACCTAAGAATGGTGGTGAAGCGAAAAGTAAGATTTATCAACTTGAATCAGCACCCCAACCAGGAAAAGCATTAAAAATTTTGCTTACTTCCGACCATCAACTAAAATCAATGACGGCCGCAAATTTACAAAAAGCTAAGGAAATAGCAGGAAATATTGATGCAGTGTTTATGGCTGGTGATTTGATTAATATACCAGACCGCGCTAGTGAATGGTTTGATGATAATCGAGGTGGTGCATTTTTTCCTGCTTTACAAGGTCGCGCTAATTACAAGATAGATAAAAATGGAGTTAAAACAGCTTATAAAGGTGGCGAAATTATTCAAAAAGCTCCTATCTTTACTGCTATTGGTAATCATGAAGTAATGGGAAGGAGAGGGAAAAGTGATGATTTAGGTGGTGAATATAATGATGCAATTCCCCGAGAAGTTGCTCAAAACTTATATGGTGAATCTTCTTTAAAAGCTAATTCTTTTAATACCGATACCTACGAAGAAATTTTTAGTTTACCTGAAAGTAAAACGGGGGGAGAGAAATATTATGCGACTAGTTTTGGTGATGTGCGTTTAGTAGTTCTGAATGCGACCAATATTTGGCGAAGACCGAGTTTAGAATCAGATATAAAAGGTAAATATCGCGAAAGTGAAGCAGATTTTGAAAATCCCGAACAATGGGGTTACGGACAGCATATTTTTGAGCCAATTGATAAAGGTAGTCCTCAGTATAATTGGTTCGTAGAAGAACTTAATAGTCAGGAATATAAACAAGCTAAATACAAAATTGTGATGTTACATCATCCGGTTCACTCTTTAGGAGAAAATATTGTTCCGGCTTATACAAACCCTGTTCAAACTATTGAGAAAGATGATAGCGGTAAAATAAAGGCTATAAAATACGAATATCCCCTAGAAGAAGATTATTTGATTCGGGATATTGTCCCTTTATTGGAAGCAAATGAGGTACAGCTAGTATTTTACGGACATTCTCATTTGTGGAATAGATTTAAGAGTGAATCTGGAATTAATTTTTTAGAATCATCAAATGTCGGTAACAGTTACGGTGCTTCTTTAGGTGATAAAAAACGCAATGTACCTCAAGGATATAAAGAAAAATATATTGAAATCGGGAATCCAAACGGTTTAGAGCCGATAGTACCATCAATTAAACCAATAATCGGAGAAGATGGTAAACCTTTAACTTATATTGCTAGTAAGGAAATTACCGTATTCAGTATTTTAGATACGGGGAAAGGTACGGTTAATAGTTATTATTTTGATACTACTAAACCAGAAAGTGAAGTAGTTAAATTCGACGAATTTAAATTAGAATAATATTGTGATTAAGTCACCAAAATAATAACTAATGTAGAGACGTAGTAGTGCTACGTCTCCCAAAATTTAAAGTTTATTCCAGTATATTTAGGTGCGTTACGCTGTCATGATAACGCACCCTACATTTTTTTAGAGAAATTTCAAGCATCTTGATTTTCAACCCGTACATGGGAACTATATATAAATCATGCACTACCATTTTTATATATGTTTCTTTCTTTTATCAAAAAATATTTCCCAACTTTAAGCTGCTTAGGAATCCTGGCTATTTCGTTTTTACAAGGTTCAGCTTACGCTCAAGTAATTAAAGATTGTACTTTACCAACTCGTGTTACAACTACAGATAATTTTAATTTTATAATTGACAGTATTAATAATAGAAACCGTGTAGAAAATAACTTATTTCACTAACTCTACCGTCTGAGCAACAGTAGAGTTAGTAGATTTAAAATTAGTTTACTACGCGATTAATTAAAGTTATTCAATCAGCCTAGTAGCCATTGTTTTAAGCTGCCCTTTGTCCGTATAGTACATATAGCAATGATACTCCCTTCTTAAAAGCGCTCCATAAGTATTTTGTGCATCAAGCTTACCTGTGACATCATACATACCTTGAAAGATTTCTTTAACTTTTGGTTTAGTAGGATATTTTGCTGAAGCTGGAGATTTTAGAGTATTTTTTACTTTTGTTTTACACACACCTGGTATATCGTTGACTACTTTTTGAGGTGCGGTTTTTGTTGTTTGACCCAATTCAGAAAATCTCTTAGAACCGACTTTCCGTAAAGCCATCTTGCATAAGGAGTTATCTTCTCCTTTTAAAGGTTCACATATATATTCTCTTGCTTGTGTTTCGGTATTAAATACTTTTACATTATCTGAATTTGATTTATCTTTTTTTGATTTAGCAGCTTGTGCTTCTGTTGGAAATAAATTTATCAAGTTTACTAGAATTGCTGCTAGCAAAAATATATTTAAAGTTTTGATTTTCATATATATGATGAATTTTTATTAACAGTATCTATTTTAAAATTTTATATTTATCTACTGCGGCAGAAAAAACACGTAAAAATAAATAAAATTTGTATGTTTCGTTTGGTTCGGACTGTTTTCCGGAAACTCTTATCAATTCGTATTTTTGTTGAATAATCAATGCATATTTTTTGTCAGTATTCGGATAATAATTATGTGCTTAAAGCAACTGAATGGAGCATCTAAGTTATAGAAAAGCCCGCAGGCTACAAGCCTGGGGCTTCGTTTGTGTAGCCGCACCCTTACAGGGTGTCGGTTAAAGTTTACCTGTGAAGACTTTTTCGGCAGGCCCGGTCATGTAAATTCTTTGGTCAACTTCCGACCATTCGATTAATAAGGGGCCTCCGGGAAGTTCTACTGTGGCTTTTCTATCGCATTTTCCCGTCAAAACTCCAGCGACTAAGGAAGCACAAGCTCCAGTACCACAGGCTAAAGTAATACCCGCTCCGCGTTCCCATACGCGCATTTTTACGTAGCCAGAATTAACAACTTGAATAAATTCAGTGTTGATTCTTTCTGGGAAAGCTGAGTGATTTTCAAACTGGGGACCAATTTTTTCTAGCTCAATTGCTGCAACGTCTTCCACAAAAGTAATGCAGTGGGGATTACCCATATTCACACAGGTAACATCCCAAGATTTACCAGCGACCTGCAAAACTTGATTAACTACTTTTTCATTTTCAACAGCAAGAGTAGTGGGAATTTCACCAGCAGTTAATCTAGGAATTCCCATATCCACCTTGACTTGACCGTCAGACATTAACTGGGGGGTAATCGTACCAGCCAAAGTATGAATCTGATACTTATCGCTTTTTTTCGTATCTCCTTCCAACTCAGCCAGAAAAGCAGCCATACAGCGAATACCATTCCCGCACATTTCCGGTTCCGAACCATCGGAGTTAAAAATCCGCATAGTATAGTCAGTGCCATTCTCTGCAGGTAAGGCAAAAATAACACCATCAGCACCGATACCAAAATGGCGATCACATAATTGGATGGCTCGGTCTGGAGTGATTGCCGGTTCTGAGCTAGAGCGATTGTCAATCAATATAAAATCGTTACCCAGTCCCTGATACTTAGTAAAATCAATTGCCATTTGTCTATCAGATGAATTATTACAGATATTAGTTGTTGGTTGTTAGTCGTTAGTTGTTGGTTGTTAGTTGTTAGTAATTTAAACTAGTATCCACTTTCATCCAAAGGATGTGACTCATCAACTATCGACTAACCACTATCAACTATCCACTATCTACCATCCACATACAAAATGTTGACAGAATTCGATACCTCACTACCAAGCATCAAGCAAGTTCAAAAATTAATTCAAGAAAATACCCAAATTGAATTAAAACTAATAACCGGAGACGTAATCGCAGGAAAGCTTTTATGGCAAGACTTACAATGCTTTTGCATCATGTCAGAAGACAACCAAAAAACCACCGTCTGGAAGCAAGC
>ERZ1740062.1164-NODE-1164-length-11174-cov-3.817969_pt1 | contig 11174 bp, 9 predicted proteins | sample MGYA00581741_ERZ1740062 | MGnify/ENA primary metagenome ERZ1740062 (study PRJEB43018, sample SAMN04849747) | marine metagenome | isolation source: floating plastic debris | place: Pacific Ocean | collected 2008-09-01 | study: EMG produced TPA metagenomics... | reverse complement strand
AGCCACCGATGTATCGTGTGGTATTGCTGAACGACGATTACACGCCAATGGAATTTGTTGTGCAAATCCTCGAACAGGTGTTCTCGCATGACCGCACATTGGCCACGCGCATCATGCTCGAGGTGCATACCAAGGGTAAAGGTGTTTGCGGGGTGTTTACCTACGATGTAGCGGAAACCAAGGTAGCGCAGGTTAGCCAGGCCGCGGAGCAGAATCAGCACCCGTTACTTTGCACCATGGAACAGGACTAGGCCGAAAGCGCCGGAGGTGAAGCATGCTCAATAGTGAACTCGAATATTGCCTGAATGAGGCATTCCAGTCGGCGAGCGACCAACGTCACGAATTCATGACCGTTGAGCATTTGTTGCTCGCGATTCTGGATATTCCTGAGGTGTTCGACTTGCTGCGGGCTTGCGAGGCCGATATAAATCGCCTGCGACGGGAGCTGAAGGAAGTCATCTACCACACGACCCCCATGCTCGCCGACGACAGAGAACAGGAGGTGCATCCATCTCTGGGGCTCCAGCGGGTGCTACAGCGCGCGGTATTCCATGTGCAGCAATCAACGGACAAAAAGGAAGTCACCGGCGTCAACGTTTTGGTTGCGATTTTTAGCGAGAAGCAGTCACAGGCGGTGTATCTGCTGAATCTGCAGGATATTTCGCGGCTCGACGTGGTGAATTACATCTCACACGGCGTCTCTCGTGGCGACGAATATGCCGAGGAAAGCGCTGATACGACGACCGACAGCGATAGTGGCGAGGAGGCGCGCAAGAGCCCAGTGGAAGAGTTTGCGCTGAATTTGAATACCGAAGCGGAGGCGGGTCGCATCGATCCGTTAATCGGTCGCGAATTGGAAATTGAGCGTACGATCGAGATTCTCTGTCGACGTCGCAAAAACAATCCGCTCTACGTGGGTGAGGCCGGCGTCGGCAAGACGGCTATCGCTGAGGGACTGGCGCGCTTGATCGTTGAAGAGAAGGTGCCGGATGTTCTGGCGGATGCGACCGTCTATTCGCTGGATATGGGGTCGTTGGTCGCGGGCACAAAATATCGCGGTGACTTCGAAAAGCGCCTGAAGGGTGTATTGAAGGAATTGGCGGAACAGCCGAACGCGGTCTTGTTCATCGACGAAATTCACACGATTATCGGCGCCGGCGCCGCATCGGGAGGCGTCATGGACGCCTCGAATCTGATTAAACCGGTCCTGGCGAATGGCAAACTGCGCTGTATTGGCTCAACGACGTATCAAGAATACCGCGGTATTTTTGAAAAAGATCATGCGCTTACACGACGTTTCCAGAAAATAGATATCCCCGAGCCCAGTATCGGCGAGACCGTCCAGATTCTGGTTGGTTTGCAAAGTCGCTTCGAAGAACACCACGGCGTACGCTATGAGCGGGATGCCCTGCAGGCGGCCGCAGAGCTCGCTGCCAAACACATCAATGACCGCCAACTGCCGGATAAGGCGATCGACGTCATCGATGAGGCTGGCGCTAACCTGCGCTTGCAACCCGAAGATGAGCGTCCGGATAGCGTGACTGTCGAAGCGATACAGAATATCGTCGCGCGAATGGCGCGCATTCCGCCGGCGAGTGTATCGGCATCGGATAAGGCGACACTGCGAAATCTCGAACGCGATCTTAAACTGGTCATATTCGGTCAGGACGAGGCTATCGGTGCATTGTCTGCCGCCATTAAAATGTCTCGGTCGGGCTTGAATGACGAAGAAAAGCCGGTCGGCTCATTCCTGTTTGCCGGTCCAACCGGTGTCGGCAAGACCGAAGTCACCCGCCAGTTGGCCAAGAGTCTCGGTATCGAACTGCTGCGCTTTGATATGTCCGAGTACATGGAGCGTCACACCGTATCGCGCTTGATCGGCGCACCCCCCGGGTACGTCGGCTACGATCAGGGTGGGTTGCTCACCGAAGCCATCAGTAAGAATCCCCACGCGGTCGTATTGCTCGACGAAATCGAGAAAGCCCATCCGGAAGTATTCAACCTGCTGTTGCAGGTGATGGATCACGGCACGCTGACCGACAACAACGGTCGCAAGGCAGATTTCCGCAACGTCGTCCTGGTCATGACGACCAACTCTGGTGCACAGGAAATGAGCCGGGCTAGCATCGGCTTCACGCAACAAGACCACAGTAGCGACGGTATGGAAGTGATTCGCAAGGCGTTTTCGCCAGAGTTCCGTAATCGACTCGACGCGATTATCCAGTTTGCACCACTCGATCCGCGTTCTATCGCGCGGGTCGTCGACAAGCTAGTCGTGGAACTGGAATCCAAGCTGCTCAAATCCAATGTGACGTTGGAACTCACCGATGCGGCGCGGGATTGGATTGCGGATCGGGGTTACGACCAGAAAATGGGTGCACGCCCCATGGCGCGCATTATCCAGCAGCAGATCAAACGCCGTCTCGCGGACGACCTGCTATTCGGCGAGCTGGCCGAGGGTGGTCACGTGCGTGTGGATGTCGAGGACGGTGAGCTTGCGCTACGGTTCGAGAAAATAGTGCCGCGGCTAAAACAGCTGACGGAAGAATCCGACGACTGACCGGGCTGTAGTTAGAAGCGCCCGCGGCGGACGCCCGTGGACAGATTATCGGCCGCGATAGACGATACGCCCTTTGCTGAGGTCATAGGGCGTGAGTTCAACCGTGACTTTGTCACCGGTCAGAATGCGAATGTAATGCTTGCGCATTTTTCCGGAAATGTGTGCGGTGACCACGTGACCGTTCTCCAACTCCACCCGAAAGGTCGTGTTGGGGAGCGTGTCAGTGACGACACCTTCCATCTGCAAAGCTTCTTCTTTAGCCAAAAATCCTATCTCCATCGAAAACAAAGTGTGCGAATTGTCCGCAAATGATCGTGCGATTGCAATGCGCAATGACACAGAAAACCGTCATGTCAGCCTGACTCTACTCGCAGCGTAGATGTGGGGGCGGTTTCCAACGCTTCAAGGCACCACAGGCCTGCTCTAGCAGGCGTGAGAACTGGTCTCTGGAGATGAGATCGGCTCCCAGAGATTGTAGATGCGCTGTGTGCATCTGGCAGTCGAGCAGCTGAAAGTGATCGTCGGTCAGTTGCTGGCACAATGCCATCAGTGCGAATTTGGAACCGTTAGTTGCGGCGCTGAACATGGATTCGCCGAAAAACGCCTGACCAATAGCAACACCGTAGAGCCCACCGATCAGTGTGCGGTCCTGCCAGACTTCGATGCTGTGCGCCCAGCCGTTGTCGTGGAGCGCGCAATAGGCTGCGCGCATTTCCTCGGTGATCCAGGTGCCATTCTCGTGACTTCGCGGCGCAGCGCAGCCGTTGATAACATCACGAAAACATTGATTCGTCGTGACAATGACAGCATGACGGCGCACTGCGCGTCGGAGCGATCGGCTCGCGTGGAACGCGTTGGGTGCGAGGATCATTCTGGGGTTTGGGCACCACCAGAGTATGGGTTGACCGGGGCTGTACCACGGGAAAATGCCGCGCTGATAGGCGGCTAGTAGTCGTGCCTCACTGAGGTCGCCACCCGCTGCTAGAAGGCCGTTTGGCTCGTCAAGTGCGCTCTCGACGGGTGGGAAATCAGCACCGCTGCCGGTGCCGAGCCAGTACAGGCTCACGGCTCACCAGACTTGATGGCCTTGAACGGGGATCGTCGATCGATCTCTGCCATATAGGCGGAAACGCCACGCTGTTCGCGATCCAGGTAGTCTTCGATAGCCGCAGCGAAGTCAGCGCGAGCAAGCCAGTGCGCAGACACTGTTTCGGCCGGCAGGAAGCCGCGAGCGACCTTGTGCTCGCCCTGTGTGCCGGGTTCGAACCGTCGCAGGCCATGGTCGATGCAGTAGTCGATGCCCTGGTAATAGCAGGTCTCGAAGTGCAGGCTATGGAAGTCACCATCGCTGCCCCAGTAGCGCCCGTACAGCGTTTCAGTGCCACGTAGCAGGATCGCTGCGGCGACGATCTCGTCCTCGTGTTCGGCGAGTACGAACAGGATCTGTGCGGGCATCTGGTCGCAGAGCCCGGCAAAAAACGACTCGTTCAGATAGGGTGTGTGCCCGCGCAACAAAAACGTTCTGCTGCACAGCGCATAGGCACGCGCGCGTTCCGCATCGCTGATATCAGCGCCGGACACAATGCGATGACGGATGCCGTTCTCCCTTATGCGGCGTCGCTCTCGTTTGACATTCTTGCGTTTCTTGCTGGCGAACTGCGCGAGGAATGCGTCAAAGTCGGGATAGCCATCATTGTGCCAGTGGAACTGGCAATCACTGCGACGCAGGAGTCCTGTGGTTTCGTCGCAGGCACGCTGGTCGGCGTCGCTCAGAAACTGCAGATGCAGCGATGAGAATTCGTGTTGTTGTGCGAAGTCGATGGCGGTCGCGAGCAGCGTACGTTTCCACAGCGTGATGTCTTCGCCTTGTGCCACCAGCAATTTGTTGGCTGTCGCCGGCGTGAAGGGGGTCGCACTGATCAATTTCGGATAATACGTTAGGCCATGACGCTGAAAAGCATCAGCCCAGCTCCAGTCGAATATGAATTCACCCCAGGAATGTGACTTCTGGTAGAGCGGCATCGCAGCCAGCATTTTGTCGCCCTGATGGATCGTCAGGTGGCAGGGCAGCCAGCCCGTGTCTTCGCTGACACTGCCTGAAGTCTCCGCCAGATCGAGAAAGGCGTGTGACAGGTGGGGTTGATCCGCATCGACCATCGCGTCCCACTGTGCGGCATCAATAGCCGCCATGGCGCTGTGAAATTCTGCGCGGAAAGAGGGTTGAGTCATGCTGACAGGCGTGTCCATTGGGGGTTACGGACGTATTTGGAAATAGACCGTCAAAGCGGCTCATACGTCTGGCGATTTGTAATAAAATAACGGAATGGCGCGGACAAATTCCACTACAACTGAACCTCAGGGTGTTCGGACCTCCATGACCCGCACATTGCGCGAGGGTGCATTGTTCGTGTTTGGGGCGCTGGCGCTCGTGATGCTGGTGGCGTTGTTTACCTACCATCCCTCAGATCCTGGCTTCAGTCATTCCGGCAGCGGCGGGGCTATCCAGAATCGTATTTCACTGGTTGGCGCCGTATTTGCCGATTTTGTGTTCATGTTGTTTGGTCGACCTGCGTATTTGTTTCCTTTCATGGTGGCCTTCGCCGGTTGGCTGATTTACCGCGAGCGCACCAATCCCGAGTGGGAAGCCGGAAGGCTGATGGCGCTGCGTTTTACGGGTTTTGTGCTGACGCTGGCGGCGAGTTGCGGACTCGCGACACTGTATTTCTCGTCGATTGGCCTGCGAGAGTCGGCTGGCGGCATCATCGGTCAGATCGTCGGGCAGGGGCTGACTAGCTGGTTTGGCTTGTTAGGTACTACGCTGCTGTTGCTAGCTGGCTGGTTCGCAGCAGCGTCGCTGTGTACGGGTGTTTCCTGGTTGGCGGTGATGGACAAGACCGGTCGCGGTGTTTTGAAATGCGTGGAAGGCGTTTCGGCATGGCGGGATTCGGTCCGTGATCGTGCGGAAGGCAAGCGGGCTCAACAACAGCGAACCGAGAACAAGCGGGTTGAGCGTGAGCGCAAAAGCGGGCGCGTCAAGCCGCGCATCGAGCCGACGATCAAGCGGGCGGAGGCGAGTGATCGCGCCCAGCAGGAAAAGCAGGTCCCGTTGTTCGAGGCGGCCGCGCCCGGCGAATTGCCGCCGTTATCACTGCTCGACGATCCGCCACCGCCGGAGGGTGGCTATTCCGAGGAGTCGCTGGAGAAAATGTCGCGACTCGTCGAGCTCAAACTCAAGGATTTCGGTATCGATGTGGAGGTCGTATCGGTACAACCCGGGCCGATCATCACGCGTTTCGAGCTCGAGCCGGCGGCGGGCGTTAAATCCAGTCAGATTTCCAATCTCGCCAAAGATCTCGCGCGCTCACTGAGCGTCATCGCCGTGCGTGTTGTCGAGGTCATTCCTGGCCGCTCAGTGATCGGTCTGGAAATTCCCAATGAAAAACGTGAACTGGTAACGCTCGGAGAAATTCTGCGTTCGCGCGCTTATGACGAGAGTCAGTCGCCGCTGACACTGGCCTTGGGCAAGGACATCGGTGGCGCCGCACAAATCGCCGACCTGGGCCGCATGCCGCATTTGTTGATTGCCGGGACAACCGGCTCTGGTAAGTCCGTTGCCATCAACGCGATGGTCTTGAGTTTGTTGTACAAGGCGACGCCGGACCAGGTGCGCCTGATCATGATCGACCCTAAGATGCTCGAGTTGTCGGTCTACGAAGGCATCCCACATTTGTTGTCGCCCGTCGTGACCGACATGAAGGAAGCGGCGAACGCATTGCGATGGTGTGTGGCGGAAATGGAGCGGCGTTACAAACTGATGGCGGCGCTGGGCGTACGCAATATTGGGGGTTATAACCGCAAAGTGCGGGATGCGATGGATGCGGGCAGCCCGATTCTTGATCCGCTATGGCAGCCGCCCGACCTGATCGATCCTGACAAGCCGCCACCCGCGGCACCCGAATTGACGACGCTGCCGTTCATCGTCGTCATCATTGACGAATTGGCCGATATGATGATGATTGTCGGCAAGAAGGTCGAAGAACTGATTGCGCGCTTGGCCCAAAAGGCGAGAGCGTCCGGGATCAACATGATCCTGGCCACACAGCGACCGTCCGTCGATGTGATTACCGGACTGATCAAGGCCAATGTACCCGCGCGAATTGCGTTTCAGGTGTCAGCCAAGGTCGACTCACGCACGATTCTGGACCAAATGGGTGCCGAGAACTTACTGGGTCACGGCGACATGTTGTACTTGCCGCCGGGCACCTCAATTCCGGAGCGCGTGCATGGCGCGTGCGTATCCGACAACGAAGTCCATGCCGTCGTTGAGAAATTACGTGCGTCCAGTGCGCCGACGTACATCGACGAAGTCTTGACGGGGCCTACCACACCAGTGCCCGGTATGCCGGATGTCGCCGGACCGATGGGGGATGCCGATTCCGAGCAGGACGCGCTGTACGATCAGGCAGTCGCGATCGTATTGGAAACCCGCAAGGCCTCTATTTCCGGTGTTCAGCGTCGATTGAAGATTGGTTACATCCGTGCTGCGCGCTTGGTCGAGGCAATGGAAGAGGCATTTTTAGTCGGCCCGTTAGAATCCTATGGCAGACGTGAAGTGCTGGCGCATGCGCCGCCCAACGCCTAGCGGGCACTCGCCACATTCACCGCGTATTCAGATTCGCTGAGTTAGTGTGTATACGGCGTCAAACCGAGATGGAGCAATAGGATGAATCGACAGTTTTGGTGGTGTGTTGTTTTGACAATCGCCGTCTGCGCGAACAACGCCCAGGCGCAGACACCAACCGATGATGCGGTGTATCAGGAAGGGCTTACGCTGCTGCAGCAGTTTGATAACAATACGAGCAGCCTGCGCGGTAGTTTTGTGCAGACTGTGCGTCGTGCGGATGCACAGACTGAGACGAGCAACGGTACATTCATGGTTGAGCGTCCTGGCAAGTTTGTATGGACTTACGAAACGCCGGACGAACAGATCATTGTGGCCGACGGCACCAACCTGTGGAACTACGATGTGCTGCTCGATCAGGTGGAAGTCAGAGCGCAAGACGAAGCGCTAGCCAATTCACCCGCCACCATCCTGAGCGGCGGGGGCGATCCGCTGTCAGCATTCGAATACCAGGGCAGCTTCGCGAGCGGTGACACCTTGTGGGTGCAACTCGCGGCCAAAGCCGAAGATAGCGATTTTGGTGCGTTACGACTGGGTTTTGTGGATTCTGTGTTGGTGGGCATGTTGCTCGGCGACAGTCTCGACCAGGTTACAGAGATCGTATTCTCCGATGTGGAGAGCAACATCGCATTCGAACCTGACGCGTTCGAATTCACGCCTCCCGCCGGTGTGGATGTGTACGGTACCCCCGCCGGTTCGACGGATGCGACGGGTGATGCTCGCGAGTCAGAACAGGAGCCAATTCCTGTGATTGAAGGGTTTGGCTAGGCTTGCATGCGCGCGTGGCGATACAAGTCGCTGTGGCTGTTAGCCACCATTATTGTGACGGTCGCTGCGTCACTCGCGCTGTTGTTGCCGCCACCGCTCACACCAGACATGCCGCTGAGCAGTGACTACACCAAGCATCTGATCGGTTTTTTCTTGTTGGCCTTGTGGTATTTCGGTTTATTCGAACAACGACGTTGGACGACGTTGGTGATCGGTCTTTGCGTTTACGGTGCAGCGGCAGAGGTTTTGCAGCAAGTGAGCGACCTGGGGCGCGAGGGTGACATGTTGGATGCCCTTGCAAATATGGCTGGCGTTGCCATTGGTTGGCTAGCGGCCCGCCTCGGTGGTGATCGCTGGCCCGTGTTGGCGGAATCGATTATGGCTCGGCTGTGGTAGCGCCCTACCGTCCATTAGCAGATCGCGTTCGTCCGACAACACTCGAGCATTTTGTTGGGCAGCGCCATTTGGTTGCAGCGGGAAAGCCTATTGCTCGCATGGTTGAGCATGGCGAGATCGCGTCCAGCATTTTCTGGGGGCCGCCGGGCACCGGCAAGACAACGCTCGCGCGAATGCTCGCCGACCGTACCGACCATGTTTTCACAGCGCTGTCCGCTGTCTTGTCCGGAGTCAAGGAGGTGCGTCAGGCGATGGCAGAGGCCACGGCTCGACGTGATTTCGACGGTACCGGGACCGTGTTGTTCGTCGACGAGGTGCATCGGTTCAACAAATCCCAGCAAGACGCATTTCTGCCGTACATCGAAGACGGGACGATTGTTTTCATTGGCGCGACCACTGAAAACCCGGCCTTTGAATTGAACAACGCATTGTTATCCCGGGCGCGTGTTTTTGTCTTGAAGCCGCTGACAGCGGAGGATCTCGTGGGGCTCTACGACGCGCTTGCGGCGGGCACCGATACCGACCGTACCGGCACATCCTTGCGATTGGCTTTGACGGATGAACAGCGCGAGCAGCTTGCGCGTGTTGCGGACGGTGACGCGCGTCGCTTTTTGAATTTCCTGGAAGCGGCAGAACAGTTGGCTGACGATACCGGCACCCTGACTGACGATGTGTTTCAAACACTGGCGAGTGGCAGCCTGCAACGCTTCGACAAGGGCGGTGATGCCTTTTACGACCAGATCTCCGCATTGCACAAATCGGTGCGTGGATCAGACCCCGACGCGGCGCTGTACTGGATGCAACGTATGTTGGTGGGCGGCTGTGATCCGGCCTATATCGCGCGCCGACTCATTCGCATGGCCAGTGAAGATATCGGCAATGCGGACCCGCGTGCATTGACACTGGCGCTGGATGCCTGGCGAAGCCTGGAACGCCTTGGTGCACCCGAAGGTGAGCTCATGCTGGCGCAGGCAACGATCTTTCTCGCTTGTGCTGCGAAGAGCAATGCGGTCTACACCGCGTTTAAACAGTCACGGAAGGATGCGGCACAGGACGGCTCGCTCGAGGTGCCCGACAGTTTGCGCAATGCGCCGACTCGGCTGGCGGACACTCTGGGTCATGGCCACGGTTATCGGTATGCGCATGACGAGCCGGATGCGTTCGCGGCGGGCGTCAATTATTTTCCCGAGACAAAGCCCCCCAGAAAATACTATTATCCGGCACCACGCGGTCTTGAGCTTCGCATCGGCGAAAAGCTTGAACAGCTGGAGCAGCGCAATGCGGCGGCCAGCCCACCGCTGACGAAGCGATAACTGTATGACCCGCAGCAACACATCTCGTTAGAGCAAAAGAATGATTGATCCGAAATTACTGAGATCCGACCTCGAGCAGGTCGCGGCAAACCTGGCGCGGCGGGGCAGCGACGCGCTAGACCGTGATGCGTTCGTCAACGCCGAAGAGCGCCGCAAGACGCTGCAGGTGGAGACTGAAAATCTGCGCAAGTCGCGTAACGAGAGCGCCAAAGCCATCGGTATGGCGAAAGCGAAAGGCGAGGACATTGCGCCGTTGCTGGCTGCTCAAAAAACGGCCGGTGAGACCCTCGCGACGCATGAGGCCGAGCTGCAGGCTGTGTCGAGCCAGTTGCAGGAGATCCAGTTGGGTCTTCCCAATCTGCTCGACGCCGACGTACCTGACGGACTAAGTGAGGATGACAACGTCGAGATTCGTCGTTGGGGCGAGCCCGCGGATTTTTCGTTTCCTATCAAAGATCATATCGAGTTGGGCGAAGCGCTTAGCGGTATTGATTTCGAGTCCGCGAGCCGGCTGTCGGGCGCACGGTTTGCGGTGTTGCGTGGTGGTCTCGCCAGTCTGCAACGGGCACTGATTCAATTCATGCTGGTCTTGCTCATCAACGAGCATGGTTACACCGAGGTATACGTACCGTATCTCGTGCAGGCGCCGGCGCTCGAAGGCACTGGGCAGCTACCGAAGTTTGCCGAAGACTTGTTTCGACTGGAGGACGAACGCGGTTTCTATTTGATTCCGACAGCGGAAGTACCGGTCACCAATCTGGTGCGGGATCAGATCCTTGCCGCGGATCAGCTGCCATTACAGTTCGTCGCACATACACCGTGTTTTCGTTCGGAAGCTGGCAGTTATGGCCAGGATACACGCGGCATGATTCGTCAGCACCAGTTCGAAAAGGTAGAGCTCGTGCACGTCGTGGCGCCCGACGAGTCGGCGGCGGCGCTGGAGCGACTGACCGCGCACGCGGAAACGGTATTGCAAAAGCTAGAGTTGCCGTACCGCGTCGTCGCGTTGTGCGCAGGCGACGTGGGCTTCGGAGCGGCCAAGACCTACGACATCGAAGTGTGGTTGCCGGGTCAGCAAAAGTATCGCGAGATCTCGTCGTGCAGCAACTATCGCGATTTTCAGGCGCGTCGAATGGGCGCACGCTGGCGCGATGGCCAGGGCAACAAACCCGAGCTGGTACATACGTTGAATGGCTCTGGTGTCGCAGCGGGCAGAGCATTGATCGCGATCATCGAAAACTACCAACAGGCGGATGGCTCGATAGCGGTGCCGACAGCACTGCAGTCCTACCTGGGTGGCAAGGCAGTCATCTCGGCGTAAAGTAACAGCTAGCTCGGTTTGACGACGCGCAGTAATTTCTTCAGCTCGGCGAGGCTGCTTTCCCAGTGCGCTTCTGTACGACGGAAGTAACCTTCCCAGTCCTCTTCGGCGGGAATGCCGAAGACTTCGATCGTT
>ERZ1740062.1163-NODE-1163-length-11175-cov-4.535791_pt1 | contig 11175 bp, 6 predicted proteins | sample MGYA00581741_ERZ1740062 | MGnify/ENA primary metagenome ERZ1740062 (study PRJEB43018, sample SAMN04849747) | marine metagenome | isolation source: floating plastic debris | place: Pacific Ocean | collected 2008-09-01 | study: EMG produced TPA metagenomics... | reverse complement strand
AGCCCAATGAACAAAGGCAGGTAAAGACTGTTGCTCCAATTTATCAAAGCTGGCTTTTACGGGCTTACTAGCAAAGCCGATATTTTCAGCCGCTGCTGCCAAACTTCGTAAAGATGCGCCACTGCGGTTGACATTGGCGATATCCCGCACCCGATTCACAGCTAACCGTTTACCCCAATGTCTAGCAATCATTACCAAGCAAGCGCAGCCACAATCGGAAGCACTTTGTTGGGCATAAAAAGGATATTGCTTGCTAAGGCGCTCCCATATATGTTTCGCCTTGATTTTAGGGCTAGGAAATAATGATTTTCTTTTTTGTTTCTGGCTTGACGGAGTTGGGAATGGAATAATTTTTCTATCGCTAGCAAGCCCCTCAGTTTTGGGAAATATCTTACTACTAAGATTTCTAGAACGAATTTCTTTGTGGGAGAATTCCTCTGATGGGTTAATCCAACCTTGCAACTCATTCCACTTCTCAAGCGCTAACTGTAAGTTAGAACTTTTAAGGCTATAGGCGATAGTTGGTTGTGTTACTTCCCATTTTCCCTGAGTATCTGTGTAGATATTCCCCGGGATCAAAGTCTCATGTGCGGTATTTCTTAGCTCTCCTTGTCGCAGCAACAACAATTGACTATCTTGAAATAATTGAAGAGTGCTTCCCCCTGGCTCAATCTCATGTCGCTCAAACAAACATAAAGCTTTGAAGATTTCCTCCGTAGAAGAAACTCGCGATAGTTGAGAATGATGGCGACACAATTGCAATATATCCCAAAATTCCGCACGTTTATAGAAACGCTCTCCAATTTGAGGATACTTCTCCATCAACGGATACAACTTTTCGCCGCTTATGTAGCAGAGCTTTAAAGAAGTTGAAGCTCTTGCAGCAAAGTTCTTATAATTCTGTGCGCCAGACAAACTTTGTTCGCCAAAATATGTATCTGATATCACAGTTGCAATTAAATTATCCGCACCATCAAGCAGTCTCGCTTTTCCTGCAAGCACAATATAAATACCAGGTTTCGCTTCTGTTGATTGCCAGAAAAGCTTTGCTGATTTCGGTTCGATTATTTCTACTCCCTTCAAACAGTCTTGCATCTCCTGCTCCGTCAGGCTTTCACCCAGAGTAGCGATGATTTTTTTGCACACCTGTTCTTGGGAAATTACATTCTGCATTATTTCCCTACCTCCACGGCTTTAATTGTTAGTCTGTAAAAACTTAAATGACAAATCGATGCCACGCAATCTAAGCAATCGCAACTTATACATTGAAATACCATTATCCTTACTGCATTGAGCAAATCTTAAGTTCGAGATGCGCGGTTGCTCCTTTAAAAGCCTTAAATTTCGCAACATTTTTTTACATAGCCATATAACTATGTAGATGTTATATAATTTACGCTGCTTGTTGTATCTCGCAGACTGATTTAAAAACTTATTTAACCGCCTAGTGCCTTGGTGGTTATCTACTTTCTTGTATAGTTCAATGCTCGAATAGCTGCATTTTATCGCTATAGTCCCAAGGCAGAAAGTACTACTTTCCTGAGACATTCGCTGAGAATAGTGCGAAGATACTTGTATTTTTTTTAACCAGTTAAAGAACTGATAAATAATTGCGAACAAGCTATTCGCAGAATTATAGCCTGCAAAAACTTGTAGGAAACTAAATTGGTATGACATAATCACTATATGTTGCCTTCATTAAGATGCATCGCTGTAGGTTAAATCCCCGCCAAGGTTCTACAGCTTTGCTAATTTACCCTAGAATGTGCAACTAACCTCGGGAGCTTTTCCTTCTAGCTGTGCAAGAGTCTAGAGGGATTTCCCCTGGGCTAGTATCTGCTAAGCGTACATATTTTTACAGTCAGACATTGTATATTTTTCTCCATAAAATAAATTTTCCAACTAAAATAACCAATAATTTTTGGTTCGAGTTCTAATTGTCAATTTCTAAATCCTCCGGATGAAATCAAAGCCAGATTGTAAAGTTACTTGGATTGGTTGTTAAAATTTATGCTCCAAGTTTCCGAACTCTCAGTATCACCATAAAGTAATTTTATTATTATTAAAGCCCCTGAAGTTAACTTCTGTCGAGAAGGTTATGAACCTTCATCTTAAGCAAGCCTACTATAGACTAAGTTGATTACCTCAAAAATTTAGGTACAATCTTAGTATATATATAGGGATTTTTTTCTTTGATTATGCAGTATCCCGAAATTAAAAGAAGTGCTTGAATTATGTAAATTTACCTGCAAACGGCTTAATACATATAGCTTTCAGAGATTAAGGTTGTTTATCTTTTATAAATAAAACTTAACTCTCCTTAAAAATTAGTTACTATCAGAGTCAAAATAAACAAATACCAAAGGATAAGAGATTACTTTATCAAGCTTGACAACAACAATCGGCTTATCAAATACATACTATAAATTATGTTTTGCAGCCAACTGATATTCAGCATTAATGGTTATTATGTTTGACTCTCAAAACTAAAACAAGTTTGCAAATAAATGTGGATAGGTTATATCTACATCCTTTTGGTCTATTGAAAATACAGATAGTCAGAAAAAGTTATGACTACAAGCATTGTTACCGCTCTTAAGATTGTTTCTACAACCCTCCAAACAGATTAGTTGAATTTTCTGACAAAAAATTAACAAATATTTACTATCTGTAACTATAGATATAAGCAATCTATAGATTAGGCGGAATAGATATTTACCGAACTTGCCTATTAATAGGGTTATATATTGAACAACTTACTATCTATTTGAAAATACATGAAAGACAGTTTTCCTTAGAGAGTAGTAATCTATTGAGCTTTTTTATAATCCACACTATTAGATAATAAACTATTTAACTCTCTGTCAAGAGTTTATCATAAAAAAAAGTGATTATTTTGAAAAAACCATATTATCTTCATCAAAACTTTAAAATCAGACAAAACTTAATTTATAATTAAAAACAATAATTACTGTATGTAAATACGAATATTAAGCTTAGCTGACTAGTGAATCAAATAAAGTTATAAAAATAATTGACAATTATTATCCAGATATTCACAAAGATTTAATCATTTAAATGATGGTTTTTTCTTTTAGTATAAAAAAAAGCAAATTTTTTCATGTTTTAAATCTACCAAAAGTAATAACTAATATATTTGGTATATTTTTTTATGACTGACATCTGCCATAAGTAATAAATTAGCAGAGCTAAAAAATTTTCAACTCGCGTAATATACATTTATGTTTAATTAGGTTATCCTTAGTTCTATTAAGTAGATCGGCACAAATAAACCTAACTATGTAACAAAATGTAAATTAGTCTCAAAGTCTTGTGTAAGACACATCCTTTCAGATGAAGGCGAAGCGTGTCCGATAGGACATTGAAGGCTCCACTCGCAATGACATACCTTGATTTTTTAACGCCGACTTACTTAATCCTCTATGAGACTATGCTAAGTTACTCTCAATCTGGAAAATTAGAGCTAGGATAGCGAAATTCGGCGACTTGCATTGAATTGAGGATATGTTTAAAAAAAATGGTATAAGACTGCCTCAGACACAAAGGGATGCATAAAAAAATATTCCCGAACTCCACGAAGGAATCGGAAATTATATTAAAATTCTATTAAGATTAATTAGCAGTTTTATGTTGGCTTACTGCCTTCCCGCTCTAATTTAAATGTCACTTCCTACAACGTTTGAATTAAAATTCATATTCTTTAATGTCGGAACTTAATAAATTATGTGCTAATAATCTATCGGCAGCTTTTTTTATCGCATCAAATGTCATTCCTGACTTTTTGGCAATATCTAGCAGTGTATGATGACCATCGGATAAATTTAAAACCCATAGAATTGCCATTTGATCTAGCCTTTTATCTTGAGAACCACTATATGCTTTGTATAAACCCCTTTTTCCTAACTGCGGCTCGCATTTAGGATTTGTGTTGTAATAGGCTTGATTGTTTTCTAAGATATTGACGATGGAAATACATTGAGAAAATGACTCTGCTAGATATTGGGGTTGAACAAAATTTAGATCGTCTGCTGATGTGTGATATTCCGGGAAAGAATCGTGAGGCGATCGCATTAAACAACCAACTGGTAAATTAAATCCAGGGGAGCAATACTGACGTTCATCATAGCCATAGGGGAAGAAGTCGATAATGTCATAATCTTGTTCTGAATTTTTGAGGACATAAGCAGTAATTTCATCAATTTCAACATTACCTCTACGGCTTTTTTTGTAGGTAAATTTTCCCGAATCTCCCAAACAAGTTAATACTAAACCATGTTTAATGTGGGCAATTCTATCTTCGTTTCTAGATAACCATGTGATAGAGCCAAAAGTAACGGGGATAAACAAAAATCGATAGGAATATTTGGGTGTTTTTTGGCTTAAATATTTAGCAAGAAAAGTGGCGATCGCAATTCCTGAAAGATTATCATTACATAGTGAAGGATGACAGACATGGCAGGAAATTAATACTTCATCAGTACTTTCCCCTGGAATATAATACTCGCCATAGGTCAGATGACCTGCTGCAACTGAAGAATCGATACATACTTCATACTCTTCATCTTTTAATTCTAAATATTGTTTATAACTCAGACAAAAGCCCCAAGTTTCTCTATGATATGAGGCTCGGAAGGGAATCCAATCAGGATAATCGGGAATTGTGAATAAATGTTGTTTGAGTTCCGTTAGAGATATTTTTTTGTGAACTGGAATACTGTAGCTAACAACGTGTAAATTCGAGTTAGCAAAATCTACAATTTTCTCTCCTTGTGAGTTTTTTATGTAAGCATCTCTAATATTCCATTCTTTTGGAATAGTCCAATCAAAAATTTTAGTTCCCGTAGGCACTTCATTAACTGATAGGGGAAGATATTGACTAATAATTTTGAGAGTTTCTCTAACACCATTACCAGTAACACTGCGACAAATGGGATACAACTTAGAGATTAGTTGATAAAGTTGCTTACCGATAAAATTATCATCATCAGATAACTTTAATTGAGAGATGCTTTTGTTTGATAACTTGTTTGCAATCACAATCTTAATTTAGTTGATGTAAATCGGATAAATATTTTTATAACTGGCTAAAAAACTGCTTTTCGGCAGTAAAATCCTTCAGCATAGTTACTCGCTGAATTCGATTCAATTCCCCGGATTCTCATAATTGAACGGAATGTTTCTGCTGTAAACCATTGTTTATTAGATTGTGTTGGAAATGCATCGAGAATATACTGGACTTTCCGCCGACAAATTGCTTCATCTATATGGACAAAGAAATTAGGATTTCTCAAGTCTCCATCATATTTAGGAATTTCATATTCTAAAATGAGATGATTTCTAAAAGTATTCCAGGTAAAATCAGAAATTAAACGATGGTCTTGATGTCTATCTTCTCGATAATGAGTAAAAATTAAATCTGGCGAGAATTCTTGCTTTAATTTCTCAAAGCATTCTTTCATTTCTAAACCTTGGAAAGGTAAAAAACCATCTCGAAAATTGTTAATGACTACTTTCTTTTGGGATACTTCTTTGAGGAAAATATCACTGCTTGCTGTGGCTTCCCTAACTCTTTGCTCGTTAGAACTGAAAACTACCCAATAAATATTGATATTCTGATATTTTTCAATCAGTTTTAAAATAGTACCCCCACATCCAATTTCAATATCATCGCAGTGGGCACCTAAACAAAGAATTTTATAGTCAGATTCTTTTGAATGATTAAAGTTTAAATGTATCATCGATAAGATACCTCTAACTGTTTATTTCTCCAAACTTCCCAAGGTCTTTTTCCTTGAGCGTACATATCATCCAATTGTTGCTTTTCCTTGAAAGTATCCATGACTCCAAAAAAGCCTGTATACTTATGGGCATAAAGCTGTTCTCTAGCAATCAATCTTTGGAACGGTTCGAGAACCAGTTCTTCTCCTTGATTGATATATTTAAAAATATCTTTTTTAAAGATAAAATAGCCACCATTAATCCAGATATCACGCTGCTTGACATCCTGAATATTACTGACTAAACCACTTTCCTGAATATCAACTAAGTGAAAACTTTGACTTGGTCTGACACACAAAAAACTGGCTATTTTATTTCGTTTATGAAAATTTTCAATATATGTTGGTAAATGTAAATCTGTCAAACCATCACTGTAATTTGCGAGAAATACTTCTTCGTCTTCTATATAACTTTCAACAGCCTTAAACCTTTGACCAATATTTGCTGTTAAACCAGTATCTACAAATGTAATATTCCAATCTTGGATATCGCTATTAAATAGTTCAATTTTTCCTCCCTTAGATAAAGTAAAATTATTAGAAAGCCATTCGTTATAGTTTAAAAAATAGCTTTTAATTAAATCAGCTTTGTAACCCAAGCACAAGATAAAATCTTTGTGTCCGTAATGTGCATAGTATTTCATCACGTGCCACAATATTGGTCGATAACCGATATTTACCATTGGTTTCGGGATACTTTCCGAATAGTCTCTCATTCTAGTACCTAAACCACCGCAAAAAAGAACTACTTTCATCCGATTCACCTCTTTTTTTCTAGTAATTATTAACAATTAAAATCTTTGTGCGTTTGTGCTTCAGGGTTAACTCGATAGAATTGGGAAAAATCGAGAAATATATTGAAGCAGATGATAATTATGAGTAAATCTCCACGAATGGGATAGGTACAATAAATTTACCGCCCCAATCTCGAATGTAAGCCATCTGTGTCATAATTTCTTCCTTTAAATTCCAAGGTAAAATTAAGAGATAATCTGGCTGAGTTTCTTGAATTTTATCTGGATGAAAAATTGGTATGTGAGTACCTGGTAAAAATAAACCTTGTTTGTAAGGGCTGCGGTCTACTGTATAATCAAGAAAATCAGTACGAATGCCGCAGTAGTTTAATAGAGTATTTCCTTTACCAGGAGCGCCATAACCGACAATTGATTTTCCTTCACCTTTCGCTTTAATTAGAAAATCTAGCAATCTATGTTTGGTTTGTTTTACTTGTTCGCTAAAGGAAAAATATGTTTCTAAATTTGTAAAACCAGCAGATATTTCTCTAGCCCTTAATTCTAAAACTTTTTCCCTTACAGGTTGAATATTATTTTCTGCATGACGAGCGTAAATTCTTAAAGAACCACCGTGAGTTTTTAATTCTTCAACATCGAAAATAGTTAAACCATGAGTTGCAAAAACTTTTTCTACAGTTATGAAAGAAAAGTAAGAAAAATGTTCGTGATAGATAGTATCAAACTGATTTTCCTTCATTAACCGCATCAGATGAGGAAATTCCATCGTGATTACTCCCTGGGGTTTGAGGATAATTTTCATCCCCTTAACAAAATCATTCAGATAAGGAGTATGAGCTAAAACATTATTACACAGCAATAAATCGGCACCTACTCCTTTCTCAACTTGTTCTCTGGCTGTTTCTTCTCCAAAGAATTTAACAACTGTGGGAACACCTTTTTTGATTGCTTCCTTCGCAATGTTCGCTGCTGGTTCGATTCCTAGGGCAGGTATACCTTGATTAACAAAGTATTGTAATAGATAACCATCGTTGCTAGCAATTTCTACTACCTGACTTTGCTTGTTTAACCCGAAGCGTTCAACTGCCATATCAACATAGTTTTTAGCATGTTGCAACCAGCTATCAGAATAGGAAGAAAAATAAGCGTAGTCGCTAAATATATTTTCAGGGTTCACATATTCTTGTAGCTGTACTAAAAAACATTTTTCGCAAACATAAGCGTGTAATGGATAAAATGCCTCCATTTCATTTTGCTGTTCTGGTTTGCGATAGCTTTCACAGGGGGGAGACATCCCTAAGTCTACGAATGTGTGACTCAACTTTGTATCGCAAAATAAACAGTTTCCTTGATGTAAATGTGTATTATTTTGATGTTCTTGCATTGTTAAATCAGAGAATTATATTTTTGGTTGAAATTGAATTGAAATTTGATTTAAAAATCATTGCTATTCCCACTCACTTAAGGATTATGGGAAAGCAAAGTAAAAATTGTCCGCATAGCCAGCATTACTATCCTTATCAGATTCCGAAATCAACTTTGAGGCGATCGCATTTCGTACCGGAGCGGCTTGTTCTGTAGTTAGCCAGTTAAATAACTTTGCGACTGCTTCGGGTGAACCATCTATTTTTAGAGCTTCTTGGATAAGACGAAACGTAGCAGTTAGATTACCTGCTTGTAAAGGAACCCCTATTTGTGATAGACATAAATTGAAATACTGACGGCGGGATTTTGCCGTAATTTCTGCACGATACTCGATAGGAAGATAACTCTCAGAGATTTCAATTCCCAAACGGTAAGATTCTGCTTGCGCTCCAGCTAAGAAAACTTCACTCGTCATATTGTTAGAATGCTGGCGATAACATGCGAGGATTTCTGGTTCGCACCACCAATCATAAAAACAAGCAATACGCTTGTAAAGCTCCCAGTCGTGGGTATAAAGGTTGGTTAAATCGTAAACTCCTAAGCGTTCGTGAGCCGAACGACGAATTACGGTTGCACAGGTAGTTAAGGGATTACAGACACCAATAGTTTGCAACCAATTACTAGTTATACCTCTTGTCATCCCAGAATAATTGTTGCTAAAAACTATTTTCCTGTTCTCATTAATAGTTTCATATCCTGTAAAAGCTCCTCCCACAGAATCTGGACATTCTTGTAAACTAGACTTTAAGCGAGCATAAAAACCAGGAAGTACATATTCATCTTCTGGCATTAAATGAATCCAATGACCGCTACTTAAAGCAATTCCACGATTGTAGTTACGCTGCGGACCAATATTTTCTGAATTTAGGTAGTATTTAACTACACCACCACCAATAGCATTGACTAGGTCGTATAGAGGTGGATCGCTGGAATTATCCATAACCAGAATTTCCATTTCCTCTTCGCCTTGCCATTGAGCTAAGACAGTGGCAAGACATTCCAAAAGATAGTCTTTACGATTATAAAGGGGAATAATTACTGAAAATATTGGTCGTTCCTTTTGACTTACCGACACCGGAGGGATTGTAGGGAACTGATAGTTGCCAACAGTAACATCACCTAGCTCTAGCTCTGGTGATATATGGTCTTCTGCCGTAGTAGAATCTTGATAAGCTTCTACTGCTGCGGCATAGTGAGGGTTAATTAGCTTTAATCCTTGGCGATAAGCAGTAGCCGCCTCCTTGAATTTGTGCTGGATTTGATATATCTGTCCTAAACCAATGTAAGATTCACCGTGGTGAGAATTAAACCCCAAGACTTTCTCATAGCAATTTATTGCTGCTTCTAATTCACCTCCTGCTACTAGTGCCAATCCCAATTGATAATGAGCTTCCATCAAATCAGGTTGTAACTTTATCGCCTGCCGATAGTAGGTTATAGCATTCTGAAAATCTTTGGCTTGCTTCCGAGCAACCCCTAACTGATGATTTAGTTGGGCATAGTGGAGTTGTTTCTCTGGAGAAAGCTTTCCTTGGGCATGAAGTATATTTCCCCAGTTGACATCAGCTTCGATACAATTTGGATCGATTTCCAAAGCCTTTTGATAGCAGGCGATGGCTTTTTCCAATTTGCCTTGTAGTTGTAATGTATAGCCCAGATTATTATAAAGTGGTGCTGTATCTGGTTTTAGATCAATAGCTCTTTGGTATGCTAACTCCGCTTCTGGAAAATGTCCGCTCGCTTGATGCAGGTTACCTAAACTAAACCAAGCTTTGAATAATTCCGGTTGAACTGATACGGCATCATTAAGTAATTTTTCGGCGATTTGAAGCCGATCGGTTTTTTGCGCCAATATAGCTAATCCATATAATGCTTCAGGATGTTGGGGTTGCTCTTTGAGAACCTGACGATAAAGCAACTCTGCTTGATTAAAGCGATTGGCTTGATAAGATTTTGCTGCAAGTTGGAGTGCTTTTGAAATAGATAGTGAAGTTGTCATATCGCATCCCTGTTTTTATTAATTGCAATAACCATTTTTTCTGTAATAACACTTTTAGGAATGGCCACAACTGGCACATTTTTAATTGTAGGGGAGGCAAAATGCGGTGAACGCGGTCTTGGGGGTTTCCCCCACTAGCTGTTGCTGAACCCGTTCATCGTTCGCCGCTAGGCGCGGCTCAGATGTTCCCGTTCCCCGCAGGGGTTCTCGCAGAGTAGGGTAGGGTGTAGATTAACTTCGGGCATTATTGCCGTGCCGTTATGTGACACTTTGTAAGATTATGAAGACAATCAGTTTACGGCACCCTGAGTGCTGACTTTTATAAAGCCTGCATAAATCAATTGAATCAAACACCTTAAACTATAAGATTATGAGAATTGTATTCTCCATCAGCAAAGATATATTGTTCAAATCCACTGGTTTCCATAAGGGTGCCACCCAGTTCAAACACGGTGAAACCATTATTAATATGTATATTAAAATCGCTTTTATTGTAAAAACCAAGGCTTAGTGTATCGAAATCTGCACCGCCATATACTGTAGCCTCACCAAAACCTTCAACATAGTCTCTCCCATAGCCCATCTTAATTTTGACAGCACCTCCAAAGCTGGAAGCTTTTATTGTATCTGCTCCATATCCAGTAAGAATATTACCGCCATAAATACCGTAAGATTGGCTTCCGATAGCATAAGCTTCGATTGTATCGTCTCCATATCCAGTAAGAATGTCGCCGTGTTTATTATCAATGGCGATTGCCTTTCCAAAGGAAATGGCAGTCGCTTTTATTATATCGGCTCCATATCCACTAAAAATATCGCCGTAGTAATTGTCAATGACGACGGCGTTTTGAGAAGCATTCGCAGTCCCTTCGATGGTATCTGCTCCATATCTAGTACGAATGTCGCCGTGTTTATTATCAATAGCGATAGCGTTGTCAGAAGCATTAGCAGTTGCTTTGATGGTATCGGCTCCATATCCAGTATGAATGTCGCCGTACTTATTATCAATGGCAATAGCGTTGTCAGAAGCATAGGCAGTCGCTTGGATGGTATCCCTTCCATATCCAGTACTAATTTCGCCATGTTGGTTATAAATGGCGATGGCGTTTTCAGAAGCATCGGCAGTTGCCTCTATCCTATCCTTTCCCCAACCGAGGCTAATATAGCCATTGGTATTATAAATGGCGATCGCATTGTCAGA
>ERZ1740062.1162-NODE-1162-length-11190-cov-4.731837_pt1 | contig 11190 bp, 12 predicted proteins | sample MGYA00581741_ERZ1740062 | MGnify/ENA primary metagenome ERZ1740062 (study PRJEB43018, sample SAMN04849747) | marine metagenome | isolation source: floating plastic debris | place: Pacific Ocean | collected 2008-09-01 | study: EMG produced TPA metagenomics... | reverse complement strand
CTTGCTGCTCAATACTAGATACTCGACCGTAAAACCATCTTTCATTCATAGCATTTTATTTTTTTACGGCAGTTGCTACAACGGAGGGAACCTCCCTCCGGGTTCAGCATTTGCTCATGGGGGAAACCCCCAAGACCGCAATGCTTCACCGCAACGCACTGCTTGTTCTATAGTAAATATACCATGTCATTCCTCAACGCCGAAGAACCAACAGCGGTTGATTTAGTAACTGACTTTGGCGTGAACGTACTATGGCATCCATCCTTGGGATTAGAGTTGGGTAATAATTTACAGACAATGTTATGGGAATGTCTCTTAGGTAAAAAAACTTTAGACATTCTAGTTTTTGAAGGCTCTGTAATTCAAGCTCCTAACGGAACAGGAGAATGGAATCGCTTTGCCGACCGCCCTATGAAAGATTGGTTAAATGACCTAGCTCAAGTTGCTAATTATGTGGTAGCGGTGGGAGACTGCGCTTGTTGGGGAGGAATTCCGGCAATGTCTCCTAATCCTAGCGAGTCCACTGGATTGCAATTTCTCAGACGAAAAGAAGGCGGATTTTTAGGTCAGGAATTCCGTGCAAAATCAGGTTTACCCGTAATCAATATTCCTGGATGCCCAGCCCATCCTGACTGGATAACCCAAATTTTGGTGGCAATCGCAACTGGTAGAATTGGTGATATTGCCCTTGATGACCTACATCGTCCGCAAACTTTCTTCAACACGTTTACTCAGACAGGCTGCACTAGAAACGTACACTTTGCTTATAAAGCTTCCACCACAGAATTCGGTCAGCGTAAAGGATGCCTGTTCTATGATATTGGGTGTCGCGGACCCATGACTCATTCTTCCTGCAATCGCATCTTATGGAATCGCGTCTCATCAAAAACCCGTGTTGGAATGCCTTGTTTGGGCTGTACCGAACCAGAATTTCCTTTTTACGACCTCAAACCAGGAACTGTCTTTAAAACTCAAGTTTTAAATATGATGTGGTACTTTTAGAAAATTATAAATATGAACGACTTTTTCGAGTTGCTTTATTTACACCAACAATTTTGGCGTATTCACGCAAACTGCGGTTTTTCTTGCCTTGTTGGGTCAATTTGGAAATAGTTTATGAACGCTAAAAAGCCTCACTTATTAATCTTTTTCCTTCTCCGAATATGGCTTTAGCAGTAACTAATCCCACTGAATTATCTTGATTTTTGTCTTCGCGGCTGCTAAGAATCACTTCTTACTAAATGTAAATAAAAGGATATTAAATTAAGTAACTGATTAATATTTTGAAACAATTGCCTTACTCCCGTTTAAAAATGCCTTAATATCCGATTCATTATGTTTGGTGGGGTCAAAATCTTTGGGTTTAAGGGGAGACAACAATTCTGGGGTATAAAAACTATACTGTTTAAAATTGAGAGCAATAAATTGAAAATTGCAATAGGAACTAACTTTAGATAAATCTAATCCTCTAAAAAAGGGATGGGGATAAAGTTTTCCTGCGTTTCCTTCTTTTTGATGTATAAAAAAAGAATCTATCGATGCTAACAGGGTTTCATAGTATAATTTTCCTTGATACCCTAAATATATTTGGATGAAAACATCTTTTTCTTCAATTTGCTCTTGAGGAAAATTAGGATAAGTCCATTTTAAATCTGCAATCATTCCCCGATCGTCATAAACTACGAAATCATAGTTTCCTTTCTCTACTCCACTATTCTCTACTACCAAATTTTGACAAAGATAAATCGGCATTTTATCTATTAAATAAGTATGTTGTAGGAAGCCATCACTGTTAGCAGCTACACTTAACATATATGTAGAAAAAAATGGAACTCTATCTAACCCATCCCGTGTTGTCTTTCGGAAATCTTTGGCTATATACACTCTTAAGGCATGTTCATCAAAAGCAGATAAACAGCCTAGATTACCATCAGGAAACTTAGGAATAGAAAAAGAAAGTACGCCGATACCTGGTCTAACTTCTAGGGGAATAATTCGAGTAGGAATAAATTTTTTAATTTCTGAGAGATCAATTTCAAAGCAAAATTCAACAATATGCTTTACCTGCCAATTAATAAACCCATTTTTTCCTGGTTTACAAAATAAGTTATCTGTCATGATTCACAATCCTTCTTTAAAAAATCAAACTGCTTAGCAGTTTCAATGATAATCTGAGCCGCTTGTTCTAATTGTTCTTTAGTATGTTCTGAAGTAACAAAAAGTCTAATTCTTGCTTCATTCTTTGGTACTGCCGGAAATTGCATGGTACTTCCATCAAGTCCATGTTGTTGTAGATAGTTATTAACATCAAGAGTTTTTTTATCACTACCAAATATTACTGTTAAAAGCCAAGTTTTACTAATTTTTAAATCAACTTTATCTTCTAAAAGTGATTTTAAATATTGGGCATTTTCCTTGATTCGTTTGCGTCTTTTTACACCTTCTTCTCCTGATGCAAGTTCAAGAACCTTGACCATACCACCTGTCACGGCTGGATCTAAAGCACAGGAAAACATTCGACATTTAGCATACCAATTAATATATTGAATCAAATCTTTTGAAGCTAATACTGCTCCCCCTACTCCAGCAAAGGCTTTACTAAAGGTCATTACATAAAAATCTACATCAGCTAAAACCCCTTGTAATTCACAAACCCCTCGCCCCGTTTCTCCAGCTACTAAAGTAGAATGAGCTTCATCAACTAAGGTATAGGCTTGGTATTTTTTAGCTAATTTCACAATATCCTTGATGTTTCCGTAATCCCCATCACCACTATAAACTCCCTCTGCACAAATAAGTACTCTTGTACAATCGTCACAAACTTCTGTTAAAATTCTTTCCAAATCTTCCATGTCATTATGACGGAAATAGGAAATGTTAGCACCAGAAAGTTTTGCTCCTTCAAGGATACACATATGAGCAGAACGATCTAAGACTAGATGACTTCCGGGATTAGCAAAAGCGGAAATAACTCCTAAGTTGACTCCATATCCAGACGAAAAGAGAGAAACACCTTTATTAGGTAAATCAAAAAAATTAACAATTGCATCTTCCAATTGTTTGTGAATGCTATAAGTTCCACTAATTATAGGGGAACTGGCTGCACCTAAACCATATTTAGCAACCGCATCTTGGGCTGCTTTTATTACCTCTGGATGATAGCCAAATCCTAAGTAATTGTAGCTAGAAAAATTGAGAACTTTTAAATGTGTTCCAGTTTGTCTGACAATATCAACTTCTGTTGTCTGTGCGCTAGTCCGAATTGCTTCAAAACTATTGATTTCCTTCTCATTAAGTATTTTGAGCCATTCAGAAAACATTTCCATTTCTTCAGGTTCGGGTGACATATTCATGAGAAACATATCGTATGTATAATCCCGAAAATGTTCTTTAAGGTGTTTTATCTGAGCTTGATTTTCCATTAGGATATTACCTCTTTAATTTCTAATTCACCTTTTTTCACTCTCGTATAAATATCCATAAAGTTATCGAAAAAGGATATTCCTCGATCTACAGTGATAGTTTGTCCATTAATGGCATCGCAATAGCCACTACACAGAGAAATAACTGCTTTGGCAACTTCTTCTGGTTCAATCCAATAGTTATCAGGAACGAACTTTTCCACAAATGGCTCTAAATCCTTGCCATAACCAAAAGTATCTTCTAAAGACTTAGTTCTGATACCACGGGAGCGAACAACGTTGATGATGGTGTTTTCAGTTTTTAACCGATAGCTTAAATAACGACATAACACTTCCATCACAGTTTTAGAAGCTGCTACAAAATCATAGCCGTAGGCATAATGGTTTGGTCCAGTGGAGGACATTCCAATAATGTATCGAGGATATTTACCAAATGTCTCATGGATTTTTTTGGTATAAGCTACCATGGGAAAAGAAGAATAGGAAATACTCTGTTTCAAGCCTTTTAAACTGTAATCTTCAAAGGATTTAATGACAGGAGCTACAGAAACATTACTAATAAAAATATCAATCTGACGACATTGCTCTTTTAGCTGTGTCATTAAGTTTTCCGTATCTTCTTGATTTGCTACATTTGCTTGAAGAATGAGGGGAGGAATAGCTTGTTTTTGAATAAAAGCTTGGTTGATTTCCTCCTCATCATGATCTCCCCAATGATAGGTTAAGATACATTTTGCTCCGTATTGTGCAAAAGCAAGTGCTGTTGCTAAGCCTATACCACGAGTTCCCCCAGTAATTAAAATAACTTGTTGAGAAAAATCAAACAGGGACATTTCTAAGATTCCTTGGGTTTTGCATATTGTAAAAGTTTATCTACCAATCCATTGATATTTTGGATTTCAGCGAGTTCTGGACGAGGAATCTTAATTTTAAGTTCTCGCATTGCTCCTGAAACAATCTCCACAATATCTAAACTGGTTGCACCATAATCAGTAAAGCGATCTTCTGGATTCATTTGACCAGGTGCGACTTCATCTACAGCTTTGACCAAATGCTTGTCAATTACAACTAAAATTTCTTCTCTATTCATAATTCTATTCAATGACTAACCAGTAACTAATTTTATAGCAAACCTAATTGCTCTCTGTCCATATAAATTCTTGGCAAACCATCTGCAAAATCATAACCTTTATCAGCAATAATGGTTTGTCCACGAATCCCATCCATATAGCCACTACAAAGTATATAGATTAAGTTGGCAATTTCTTCTAGAGAAACTTCACATCCGGGTATATCAAATTTTTCAATAAACTCTGACCATTCTTGTCCGAAAGTTGCTAATAAAGAATCAGTAATAATGGGACGAGTACGAACAATATTGAATATTACATCTTGATCAAAAAAATGATAATTTAGATAACGAACTAAAACTTCCATAAGGGATTTTGTAACGGCTGCAAAATCATAGTTTACCAGCAAACTATCAGGACCATGAGAAGATAGTCCTATAACATAGTGAGGATAGCTTCCCATAATTTTTTTCATTCGTTTGGGGTATTCAATCATAGGATATGTACTAGATTCAATACTTCTCAATAAGCCCTTTTCTGAATAGTCATCAATATCCTTAATTAAGCTAGTAAAGGAAACGTTAGAAACAAACACATCTATTGCCCCATATTTATCAAAAACCTCTTGTAAAAGTTCTTCTGTATCTTCCGAGCTAATAACATTAGCTTGTTTGAGATAAGGAATTAATAAATTATTAGATTTAAATAAATCAATAATTTCACCATCTACTACACTTCCCCAGCCATAGGTAATTACACATTGATCTCCTTCTTGGGCAAATCTTAAAGCTGTAGCTAAACCAATACCTTTTGTTCCACCTGTAACCAAAACAATTCTTGGTTTTTTAGTTTTATTGGACATAATTTTCTTCTATTTGTTGTAGAACATTATTTTTATTAAAAGTAAGACCGTGCATCATTGATTCTATAGTAAGTGTTTCTTCAAAAATCATTCTTTTTCTCAAACTTAAATAACGCTTAAGAATAATCAAAGATTCTCTCGGTTTTTCAGCAATTGCTTGGGCAATTTCAATGGCACGGGGAATAACTTCTGATTTGGGTAAAATATCATTAAAGCTGCTTTTTCCTTTTAATTCTTTTCCTTTTTTAAATGTCCCAGTGTAGAGCATTTCATGGGCGATCGCAGGAGAGATAAAATATTCTAACATTCTGGTAATACCCATACCGGGAGTAAACCCCATATTCATAAAGGAGCAACCATAGCGACTTTCTTCAGCCAGTATCACGATATCTGCACAGAGTCCCAATGCCAAACCGCCTCCAGTTGCATGACCTTCCATCGCTGAGATCACAGGAATAGGAATGTTAAGTAAGGTTTTTGGTAATAAAATATCTATTGGTTTGACCTGTCCACTACATAACTGTCTTAGGGTCTCTAAATTTGCTCCAGCAGAAAAAACAGAAGGTAATCCAGTCATAATGATGACTTTAAGTTTTTCATTTTTAGAAAGGAATTTAATTTCCTGTTCTAAGAGCCTTACAAAATAATCGGAAAGACAGTTTTGTCCTTCTGTATTTTGCATACAGAGTTGAGCTATAGATGTATCTATATATTTAGTTACAATTAAATCTTGTTTTTGCTCTTCATTATTCATTTGCTTATTCCATTTCAAAGTAATAGGCTAAATTTTTGAATCTTTCCTTAATTTCTGTTTGTCTTAGTCTCTCTTGAAGTAAAAGCATTCCCCTATTTGTCAGCAAAGTTTGATTTTTCCCCAGGAGAGATTTTAAGTCTATTACCGATTGTTTTTGACAGGAGTTAAACTGCTTTAGCCAAGAATAAAGACAATTTTCTAAATCTTCTACTGCTGTTACTTCATCCACTAGCCCAATATTAAGAGCTTCTGATGCAGAATATGTTTTAGCAGAAAAAACCATTTTTTTGATTATCTGTGGTGAAACTCTAGTTAGTAAAGATGATAGTATAATCCCTGGCACTAATCCGAATAAGCCTTCAGTCAGTTGAAATGAACTATGTTCAGTGGCTAAGACTAAATCACTTGCTGCAACTATTCCTAAGCCTCCTCCCTCAACTGAACCACCTATCATAGAGATAGAAATATAGGGACAATTATGGAGTCTCTCAAGAAAAGACACAAATAGCCTCATTGCCTCAGAAAAGGAGTTGTCATCGTTTTTGGCAATCCAACCAATATCCATCCCTCGACAAAATAGATTGTTTGCTCTACTTTTTAAAAGAATAAATCGTACCACGTCTAGATTAATAGTTTCCCATTGTTGATGTAAATCAGATATCGTATTTGGATTTAATGTAGTTGGTATTTCTATAATATGAATGGCTTTTTCAAGGTTATTGTTAACTAAATTCATAGTTTCTATAATAATTTTTGGAGCCAGTATAAATTAGTAACCCTTGATTTTGATAATGGGATTCAAATAATCCAGGTATGAGATTGATATCAGGTTTAAAATCGCTATTCTTACTCATTTCAAAGCGAATATTTTCAAAAGTCTCATATTCTTCAACAGAAAGAGAAAATCTTGTTTTTAATAAACGATCCAAATCTGCTTTTTGAGTAATCTCCTTTGCTTTATCACCGATAAGACCACTATAAAATTCAGCACAAGAACCAGAGCCATAGGAAAAAATTCCCACGCGATCGCCACTTTTTATATTTTCAGCATGACCCACAAGACTGAGTAGAGCAATAAATATACTTGAACTATAAGTTCCTCCTATTTTTTGAGGATAGCGGATCGAAGGTAACACCTTAGTATTGAAATTCTTGGAAACTTCCTCTTTTGTATAATCTCCTTCAAGTTGCATTAATTGTTTATGCGAGCGATAACTAATCCCACTAAAGGGAACATGATAAATATTATAATTAAAGTAATCCTCAAAATTTATTGCTCCAATATTTTCTACATAGTTTTCATAAGAATTAATTAGTCCTTCCATGTAGGAAAACAAACTGGCTTCAGTATTGCCTGTTTCAATCCAAGGAAGTGGTCTAATTACATCAGAAGCTTCCTCAGAATAGATACCGTATTTTTTTGGTTCAATTACTAAAAGATCGGGTTGTTGAGAAACCAAGATAGCTGTTGCACCTGCACCTCCCACATATTCCCAAGGTTTATTCAAAAAGTGCAAACTCTGATCTGTAGTAATAACCAATGCTTTCTGGTTAGGTTTAGCAAAATCTGAATTAATCCAAGATAATGCCATTTTTAGAGCAGCAGTGCCACTATAACAAGCTGCTTTTACTTCAAAATGCCGACAAGAATTAGGCAATTTGAGAAAGCGATGTACCCATGAACTTAAGGATTTTTCCAAATCAAGACCAGTTTCAGTACCAACAATCAGTAATCCTATAGATTGTTTGTCTGCTTCTGTTAGCATTGGTTTTGCTGCATTGATAGCCATAGTCACTGGATCTTCCCAAACGGGATTTACCCCTCTTTCATAGACCATCAATTCAGTTTTCATGTGGTTGAGATCGTACCCCCTTTCCTTAGCCAATAGAGATAAATCTAATTTAGTTTGTGTGGGATAAACTCTAATTTTTTCAATGCCGAAACTGTTTAAGCTGCCCAATCTAAACCTCCTGTAACTGATATAACTTGTCCATTAATATAACTAGCTTCATCAGAGGCTAAAAACATTACAGCAGCCGAAAGTTCTTCTAATTTTCCCATACGTTTTAAGGGGCAATATTGCACCCAAGATTTTTTTAACTCATCACTCATAGTTTGTTGAGTCATATTAGTATCATAAAATCCGGGGACAACTACATTGCTAGTTATTCCTTTCTGTCCATATTCTTTGGCAATCGCTCCTGATAAACCAACTAATCCAGCTTTACTAGCACTATAATTCGCTTGTCCAGATATTCCATCCTTCGCAATGGAAGAAATAGTTATAAATCTTCCTTTTTTTTGAGCAAGAAAAACAGGTAAAAATTGCCTCATTACATAAAAAGCACCAGTTAAATTAGTATTTAAAACATTATGCCATTCTCCATCGCTCATATTAAATAAGAGGTTATTTTTATTAATACCAGCGTTATTAATTACTACATCTACACCATCAAAATCATCTATTACTCGATCTACAATTTCTGTGACTTGTTCGGACTGACTGACATCAAGTTGATATGCTTTACAGATATAATCTGGTGCAATTTCTTGAGCTTTTTTAAGCAAAAAATCTACATCTGTTTGAGGATTAACATAGGTAAAAGCAACATCATAACCCTTTTTTAAAGCAGTAGTCATAATATTATGACCAATGCCCCGTGAACCTCCAGTAATAAACATTTTCATGCTTTTATGCTCCATCAAATCTTTTAATTAAACTAATACTATTTAAACCACCAAAACCAAATGAATTTTTCATCATTAAGTTGATTTTATGCTCAATTACTTTTCCTCGACAAACATCAATATCAATTTCTGGTTCAATATTTTCAATATTAATAGAAGGATGTAACTTTCCTCGTTGCATTTGTAAAATAGCGGCGACAGTTTCTACTATTGCCGCTGCCCAACAAGTATGCCCTAACATTGATTTTGGAGCATTAATTTTTAATTTATAAGCATGTTCTCTAAATACTTCCTTAATAGATTTAATTTCTACCAAATCTCCTAAAGGTGTTGAGGTCGCATGGGCATTAATATAATCAATATCTTGGGGTTTAACATTACATTTATCAAGCAAACGTCTCATTAAATTAGCTTGACCTTTTTGAGATGGTTGAGGTAAATGATTTCCATCAGCAGACGATTCCACACCTAATATTTCAGCATATATTTGTGCTCCTCTGTTTTGAGCGTGTTCCAAATCTTCTAAAATCAGAGTGGCTGCACCATGAGAAGGTACAAAGCCTTCTCTGTGTTGGTCATAAGGACGACTGGCTTGCTCCGGAACATCATTAAATGATTGATAGGTGATTGCTCCCATTAATGCCATTCCTTGTATATCCAATGGTGAAAAATCCAATATTGGTGCAACCACTGCTGCTATGGAAATATTATGATGTTGAATTTCATCCACAGCACTCCTCAATGCCACATTACCACTAGCACAAGCACCACCAACTGTATAAGCAGGACCATGTAATTGTAAAACTTCAGTGATTGAACCTGCATTACTCGTATCTAAACCATGTAGAGAAAATAAACCTTCAATAAAATCAGGTTCTTCATTAAAAATTTCATGGTTTTGGAATGTATATTTTTGAGTTAAATTATGACCAGCAACAACTGTAGCTATATTATTATCTTCATCAATATTATTTAATAATTGGGCATCTAAAAATCCATCTACTGCTACTAATAAAGAAAGGGAGATAGATTGAGGACTTTTTTTGATTAGTTTATTTAATCTTTTATAGGTTTCTGGTGGTATTCGCTCCTCAAAAAAAGACATCTTTTTTTCAATATTATAATCACCTAAATCACCGCCAATTTTTCCATAAATTCTATGAGTATTAATAGATTTCCAAGTGGTGATAGCAGACTTTCCTTGTAATAAATTTTCTAAAAAAGTATCTAAGGTATCACCAATAGGGGTATTAATTGCCATTCCTGTTACAACCACTCGTTTACTCATCAAAATACACCTCTAATAAACTTAAAGAACAAATTTTGTTATTTTTGAGAATTTGACTAGCAACTATTCCCAGAAAGTCATCTTTTTCAAGCATATTGACTAAAATTTTTAAATTGTCATTTGGCAAAACTTGACTCATAAAAACTGCATGGTGGACTTTTGTGAAAAGACCTTTAATTGGTTTAGAGTCTTCAGTAATATCATAGGAGTTATTTGCCAAAAAATGTGCCAAGCATAAACCTGATTGTCCCATTATTTCAAGTTGAAGAACACCAGGATAAACTGGATTATTAGGGAAATGTCCTTCAAATACTGGATTATTAGGGTCAATATACTGTTCTACTTCAATTGCTTTTTCATCAAGATTTATCTTGGTAAGATTGTCAATCATCAAAAAAGGATGACGATGAGGAATAATCCGTTGAATATCCTCTTGGTTGTAGTCTACTACGGTTGTGCTTTTTAGAGGGAGTAAGATAGGTTGTTTTTTTAACTTTTTTATCAGATTTTCATATTGCCACATTAATATTTATCCTGTATATATTTATCAAAATTATAGATTAATTGGAGAATAATTATTTTGAAGGTTAAATTGTTTTTGTATTTTTTCTAATAAATTTGTAAGTACCTTACCTCGTCCTAATGGAATAAAATCACATTTATATTTATCTAAAAGATACTCTATACTATCTTTCCAAAGTACAGGACTGCTAAGTTGACTTTCCCAAATATACGTTATATTTTCTTGACTATAAGGACAAGCTTCAAGGTTTGAAATAACCTCAATTTTTGGTTTATAAAAATTAAAATCTTTGAGAAAATTACTGAATTTATTTTGCACAGGTTTTATATATCGGGAATGGAAAGCACCACTTACTTTTAGAATCACGTATCCTGCATATTCATCTTCAAAAGTTTCCTGTGCTTCTTGAATAAATTTATTCGGACCAGAAATGACAATCTGATTGTGAGCGTTAATATTAGCAATATCCAACTCTGGATATTTTTCGTGGAGAATTGAGGAAACTTCTTCTAAGGAAAGACCAATAATCGCAGCCATTCCACCATTTTCCACTTCTCCCATAAGCTCACCCCTTTTTTTGAC
>ERZ1740062.1161-NODE-1161-length-11195-cov-5.603950_pt1 | contig 11195 bp, 6 predicted proteins | sample MGYA00581741_ERZ1740062 | MGnify/ENA primary metagenome ERZ1740062 (study PRJEB43018, sample SAMN04849747) | marine metagenome | isolation source: floating plastic debris | place: Pacific Ocean | collected 2008-09-01 | study: EMG produced TPA metagenomics... | reverse complement strand
TCGTAGCCCTCTCAAATAAGTGAGAGACTTAGTAGGCCTGTAAATATACACCAGTACAATCATTACATCAACCACTTATGTCATTGGGGTTCAATACATGTTGTATATTGGCTCAGCCGGTCCAAAACCTCACAACATGCGCAGAGCGTAACTATAAAATTGCTTGTACTAATCTTGTAAAATTTCATCGGAGACTGCTTTCAACCAGCATGGTAATTTTCAAAGTCATATGACTCAGACTAAAGACGTAGGGATCACAGCTGCTTGAAAATAATATGGCTAATGTCCATTATTAGGAATTACAAGCTAAAGTGACTATCACATTGTTTTCAAATAATACAAAAACTTTCCTGGTTGTGTTTAATGCTATCAACAAGCAAATCTCTAACCCTGAAGATCGTAAGCTGGAACTAAGAAATCAAGGTTTGAAAACACAGGTTTGTACAAAATATCTTGGGATTCTATTGGATAGCCAGATATTGTTCAGAAGTGTGTGGAAAATTTTGTACTCCTTTTAATTGAATGCATCAGACCGTACCTAGTCATATATACACAGTTAGCTTTATGGTCAAGCCGCTAAGTGCCATGTAGCTTGCGGGGGTCGTACGGACAGTGGCCGAAGTGCTTATCAAAATGGTGGTTACCTCTCTAGTCCTAGAATAGCAGACCACAACGCTATGGTTAATGAATAGGCCTACATTTTAAAGTATGCTTGGTCTCATATAAACTCACGTAGAAACATTTAGGCGCGTTATGAAACTAAATGACAAATAAGTTAATGCACTTTATCTATGCCTGATGAATTTGGCGCATGTCTGTGAAAAAGTTGAAGCTACTTTGAACATGGAGATGTGCAGTTGTTTAGCATAATTACCGCATGGTATTTAATTTCTGACACACTTTACTAAAACATCTCTAATGTCTGTAGCCCGTAATTTTGTTGGTTTTGTTGATTGATATACAGAACTCTTTGAAAACATGTTGAAACTATGTGTGTTTTAAGGCTCTTAGCAACATATATCAAGTTGTCTTCTCATTGACCTATCAGTTCAGAGAGCAGACAACTGTGATTGAAAATTTATCAATTACGTAAATAAGGGGTTATCCAATTATGTATTTTATGACTCAGGTTATTTGCTAAACAATGGGAGTTCAATCCTCTCAACAATCATGTAAATCTTTATCGTACTTTTGTACACTGCTATTTTAAGGAAGATGTTGTCATTTTCATTGGGATTTTTTTTCTTGCAAATCACTACCTAATTATAAAAAAACTGTTCTCCCTTTGTAGAATATAATGAAAGGTGAAGGTAGCAGCAGCAGTGTACTTTTGTACATATCTGGATCGCTTCTAATTCGCTGGATAATCAGCACTTTTCCATACTCAGGTTTGAATTTACTTAGTTTTATACTTCCACTCATGCAGATAGAATGGCAAACCATATTAGCTAAAGTAACTGGTGACTGATGAGTCAAACCATAAAAATCCTGTATCATATGTGTGCGAGATTGGTTATGGTTCTACTTATTGTGTTCACTTTTGTGCTGGAGATCCGTGCAAGATACATATTGGGCCTGAGTCAAGGGCTGGGTTGTACGACTTGTTACAGGTTAGGCCTATAGTGTGAGTGTGATATATATTGTGATAAGTTTACTTCAGATCGTTTTGCTTGGCAGTTCACAAACTGCCTGTTAGATTCCGTAAACCAAAAATGTGACCTAAATCATTCTACTCCAAATATATTATCATTTTCAAATTTTTAAGGAACCAAAATTTGACATACAATACCCAATCGTGGCCAAAATCACCGAATCCTCGGAAATCTGGGTGCGTTAACTAATGATCATTCATTTTAATTGTTGTATTAGGTTAGGTAGGCATTAGGGAGTGAGCCCCATGTTTGTTGACTATGTTATTTTTGTACATGTGTTTGGTTCCAGGGAGTGGGCCTGGTGTATGGTGATTATGTTATTGTTGTATTTGGTTAGGTAAGGGAGTGAGCCCCATGTTTGGTGATTATGAAGCACAGAGGCATTGGCAGGAGATTACAGTAAATTTACCTGTCAAGCAATGGTAAGTACGAGTGTACGGTGCCTGCCAGTAGTGCTGTCACTATTACTATACTACTGGTAGTTGTCGCATGGATATAACTTGTGAGACATTTACCTCTTGGTTTACAGAAGTTTTGTGGTCGGTACCTACAATTTTTGGGACTTTTATACAATTTGAAAATCCCCAATATTAATCATACCAGCGTTTAAGGAACTGCCCCAGGCTGTACTGGAGATATTGATCTACATATACTGACGTTGAAGATGTTTACTGTGATTTTGTAACTCTTATTCACAGGTATAAGAATGGAACTGATAACGATTTATTGTACTGGGGTCTGGACTATCCACCACTTACAGCCTATCATAGCTGGGTTGTAGGTCAAATGTAAGTATATGTTTAACATTGCAATAGTAGATATCAGATAGATCTCTTTCTGGTCAGTATGCTGTTTTATATATGTTTACATGAACATGTGAGTTAGCGAATTGAAACTAAAGCTGGATAGAAATGCAGCATTCTCACCCTTTCAAGTTGCTTAAATTGTTGGGAAGCGAAAATCTTCCTTTCTCATACGTATTGTCATTGAGAAGTTCACAAGCTGATAAATCAAGCTCTAGCTAATATAGATTCTGAATGGATATAGTTAACATGCACTCTTCACTGGACATGTGTTTGTACCATAGGCAGTCACGACCCCTTGAAGCTAATAGAAATACCGGACGAAAAAATGGTTATACATTATGAATAAACTGTGGGTAAACATTTTGTGCCTTGTTTTTGTAACAGAGCACAGTTAGTGAACTCATCATGGACGGCTCTGTATGAGTCGAGAGGAATGGAGTCTGATCATCACAAACTCTTCATGAGATACTCAGGTGAGATGTCCATATGATAAGATGTACGTCAATGGACATAGTGTAAAAGTGTCTGCAATGTGTGTACTCAAGGTACGCATTATGGTAGTCAAACATACACAACGTGTGTAGCGGTCAATCATACCCAATGTGTGTAGTGTACATATGGATGCAATGTAGCCTTGTAACGTGGCTCTTTGATTTTTGTTGTTTGTTTGCCATTAGTGTATCGGTAATTGTCTCTTCTTTCATAGGTCTAAAAGCTAATAAAAATGCTTCGGGTCATCATCATTTTTAAATAAATATTTTCTTCATTTATTATTGCTTGCAAAGATAAATTTCATCGATAATTCAACTTGATCAAATCTGTAAGCTCTTTAGTCAACTTTCATATGTACAAGAAAAGAAGACACTTACAGATATGTCATTGAGATGTACAAGGCCCCCAAAACAACTAAAACTAGGGGCCGCGTAGCAAAGCTATATGCCATGTGTTTAGTAAACATATGTACGCATTGTGTGTAGTGTACAGGCATGTATTGGCTGCATAACTCAATTTTCTCCTCTTGGGCAATTGCAAAGCTACAATAATTATGACTCGGGTGTTTTTACACTACCTAACACCTACCCGCTAGTATGATGATTTTAGCCGACACTCTCATTTTTTATTTGGATATATATCATGGAAGTGATATTGATTACGGCTGCAGCTGCTTGCTATCAGCAATGAAATACCCCAAGACTGCTAGGAGGGATGTTTCATTGCTTTCAGAAATGCTTCACTTTTACATCACAAAAGTTGATTCATTACATAGATATATGTGTTTATGCTATGACTATAGGTATACCAACCCATCATGATTGTTATTATTGTTTTAGTGTTGGTGAGCGAGCTGTTGATTTATATACCTGCTTGTATTTTATACTGCTGTAATCTCAGCGCACAGGTAATATATGTACATGAACATCCTTGGGCTCAAATGGTCGAATCTGTCAATATCTAACCTGGCTAATGATCATTGAAAGATTATGTAAACACAAAAAAGCACAAAGCACAAAATTTGAACTTTGCGCTCATAATTGCAACCAGATCAGCCCCAGCTGATCTCTCACTGTAAAACTACAGTATATTATTCTTTATATCTAATTGCTGATTCTTATGGTGATAGTTTTGCTTTCAATTTTTTTCACCATTTATTCTCGCTGACAACTTGCATCTTTCCACTCAAGAGCGGAGCAAGTGAAATCATAATTTCTGGAAAAAACATCCTGTCATCATATCATCTAGGGAACAATACCAGTTGTTCTGTATGATGAAAGCTCGACAATGGATATTGAAAAATAATGAGAAGGCAACTTAACGCCTTTACATGCCCTATCTTACTACCTGTACCCGCGCATATTATTTTGTAGAGAAGATTGTGTACGCTGTGTGGACTCCTGTTTTATCCCGGACTGGCTCTGATAGATTACGGTCATTTCCAGTATCCTTTTATTTCACGCTTCCAGTTTTGGGTTCATAATTTGTGTACCAAAGATCAAATTATATACAATGTCAATTGAAAGTGTTTCATACGCTTCATATCGTGCTTGACTTAATAATCAAATTTAACATTATTTCATCAGGGAGCAAACTCCGTGATCTCATTGACCTAGAAAAGTTTCATCAAAGGATTTTTCCTCTCTCTGACATTAATCAGACAACTCCTTGTATGCATGGATCAATACTCTTCTTTCAGCCACTACATTCTAGTCGATAGACATACTGTTATATTACTCCTTGATTCATTTAAAGAATTTTGGAGTGAATGCATTCATTGTTGAGTTCCTTATACTGATATACTATTAGATATAACGGTGTAAGTCTGGGTTTCTTTATACTGGCTGTAGCCTTGTTAGATAGACAGCAGGTACTTCTGGGCTCAGTGAGCTTCAGTCTGGCTCTAAACTACAAACAGATGGAGCTATATCATGCAATGCCTTTCTTTGTCTATATACTGGGGCTATACATGCATAAAAATGAAGGTTTACTAACAAGGTTTGCACTTATTTGTGTTGCTTGCAGATTTTACTGACTTCGAGAATAGTAATGACAGATACAGTGTATTGATATTGATAATGATCCAACAAGATATTTTTATCGTTGTCATACCTTTGGTGTTATATACAACATATTTTAATTTTCCTTTTACTGAATATTCCGGTTTTTAGCACTATACCGTCGATACAAACCCGTTATGTTGTATAATTCCCAGGTTACTACGAATATTGACAGTAGGTGTAGTAGTGATCGGTACGTTTGCTCTCTGCTGGCTGCCATACTTATCCAGCGTAGAGGACATTATGTCAGTTATACAACGGCTGTTCCCGTTTAACAGAGGATTGTTTGAGGTATACTTCTGATTTGTTCCCTGTCTGTAAGGCTGAGCTTAAATCAATCAGATACATGAATTCTTGTTGGCTGATGTTGATATTTGGTGATGAAATTGAATTCAGCAAGGTCAATGCAAGTTTTCAAAACATTTGCGACATTTATTGCCATTTCCAATTGATGACGCACACTTTGTTTTAACAATTATTTGTATGCTGACAAAACTGAAATGAAAACTTTGGAGATCGGCATTTTTCTGTGCTGTTATAATTTTAGATCTAGGTTCTTATGGCCTAAACAGACTGCTGCAATTCGAACCGCAGCGGTTTGCGTAACGTCACCATCGTTAATATATAAGCTGCTGCGGTCAGGTTGCGGTTCAGGCTGCGGTCAGGCTGCGGTTTGAACGTAACGTCACATTGTTAATATATAAACCGCTGCGGTTGCTCTGCGGTTTGAAAATCATATAAAATACTATGTTAGCTGTCAGGCTGCGGTTCGAACCGCAGCAGTGTGTTTAGACCATTAGGTGGGTTATTTGAGATTTGACACGGTACCCAAACTGAAAAAGTCAAGTTTTAAAGCCGAAATGCCTTCCCTTGGATGCCAATTCAATTTTTGTTAGTCAACCTAAAACCAAACACAAATATTAGAAATTGATAAACAAAAAACATTTCTTTTTGGGTTATCTTACAGTTCGCACATTGGTAGCTAAATTAGGTTTTTTATTTTGTATTACCTATTGATGTCACATTCATGAGTTGTATGATCTGGCTTCAGGTTTCTCCTGGGCAAGATTGACAACCTCTCTGCTATGTTTGCAACATGGCAAATGGTATTTGCAACTTTTGCCACTAGTATAGTTAGTCGCCAACTGAAAATAGTCACGAGGTTCAATATTAAGCCCATAAATTCAATCGTACCTCTCATGTAATATTAATCTGTTTGCAGGACAAAGTATCTAACTTTTGGTGTTCAGTCAATGTAATATTCAAAATCAAGAGAATTTTGCCTCAGCCCACCATAATCATATTATGGTAAGTAACCAGTGATGTAAGTAAGTGTGGTGTTTTTTGATATGACATCTAGCATGTAAATTACACACATGAAAATGTTGAGGATGGAGAGAAGCCGAATTCCGATGAGTGTTAGCAAAGTTCAGTTACCTCAATTTCATATAACAGTATGGATGTATCATATTGTATTGTATGCCATTGCCATAGACTAATACACTGGCCTCTTTGTTTTGGGCGATAAAGATAAAAAATCTAAATACAAAATAAGGCCAATAAACTGGGGGAGCATTGTGCTGTTTTGTATTTATGTTATCATTTTGTATTTGTAGTGCCATAACTACTCTTGCCTCTATCGTTCCTTCTTCTATAAAACTAATACTCAATCCGACCATGAAGCATTTCAAATATGCAATAGTAAGTAACCTCACCAGGCATTAGCAATACAATTCTTTTCATAATTGTACAATTGTAGTCACCGTTTTATACACAAACCCGAAAAACGAGTGTTTAATGGTTATTTTATTTCAAATGTATCAAATATATCTGGTAATGATCATGCAAGTGCTGAAGGCCCCGGGTTCGAATCCTGCTGCTGTCTACTGACTACTGGGCCTCAGTGCTACAGGTGTGCTCCAACCAGACCATAAACAGAGAGGCAAACTGGCGCTGCACATGACAGCCTTGCCATTAACGCACCTTTATTTCTCAGTCTACGGGAAGAGATAAATTTTGCGATTTTAACCAAATTTAACCAACCAACTTTCCCTCTCAGCAAATGTACTGTGGATGCAGGATTAAAAGCGGCTTAATTATTCCTGTTTTCAGAAAAAATTTCTCTAACTGATAGATAATTTCACTGTATGACTGGAATAGATATGGCGAATGAATCGGGCACTATTGACTGTATGAAGTTATTTTGTCGACTTCAATGGGCCTGTCAAATCCGTTTTATTTACTTCCTTCAAAAATTACTGTCTGTGTTACTTATATTTTGCTCCCAATTTAACAGCTATCCTCTTTTTGTCCTGCAATAGGCAAATATAGTGCTGCAGCGCCACATTGCTGCGTTTGTAATATGTATTAATTTAACAACAAATATGTTTTTCAGGTAATCTCATCGCTTGGATTCTTCTTATTTTCATATCAAGTTCATGAGAAGACGATCCTCATACCTGTCATGTGAGTTTACTAGTATTGTCCTTCACCTACTTAGTGATGAATCTCTCCTGAGAAAGAATAAGCTGGCATAGCTGATGTCAACAATTTTTCGATTGCCAGTCAAAGGTAACAATTTTGTTATTGATGTAGTACATGTATGTATTACTAGTCCTCTGCCATTGAAACACCAAGCGATGGTAATAAGAAGATTGTATAGGCGAGGGATGGTTTCGTTTGTGCAAAAGCAGTATACTAATAGGGGTTGTTGGGTATGTAGGTCTATGGAAGTTCAGTGCGAGGCCTTAAAAAACATATTGCTATGGCTGAAGGTCACTAACTATAGTTGCGCTTATCTGTAACCAGCTTAATATTATTTTATTATGTGGCTTATCTCACAAATTCTGTTTCTTGAAATAAACTCTGAATTAGAACTAAGTTCACTCATGATAACAACACAAGGGAATTAAAAACTTCGGTGCCATTTTAAATTTGTGCAAGGATAGGAAATCTGTTCTGAGCCAACGTTGTTGTGATCGTTTTATGGCCTGACCCTTGTCATGAAACATTTCTCGAGTCCATATTGCGTTGACTAGCCATCCTCTCATGCACTTGTGTATTTAGGTTTTGTACTTTAGATTATCCTGCTATCACATGTCAATAGAGATGATTTTATTTTCAGATCGTTGTTATTACTGATGAATGAAGAGCCATATCTGGTCCTCAACTTCTCACTCACCTCTGTGTTCAGGTAAGCTGAGAGGTATTGAAATGTCGAGATTTCATTTGTTGTTTGATGTGCAGAAAATATGCATAGAATCGGATTGCCGCAATAGGCACCTTGCCAACCCTAAAACCTGAGAGAATCTTGTATATAATGGATTTGATATTAGGTAATTTGCAGCGCAAAAGTTTTTAAGAGATTTCGCCGATTGCAAGTGTAAAATCTTCCTTGAAAGTTCCGGTGTTAAGTCAGTATTCACTGAGGAATCTGATCCTACTTGAATATTCCCCGGATACTTGACGATTTTGCATTACATGATGTTACCTTTATGAAATTATATGCGAAACATTCTCAGGTTTTAGTCTCCAGGGATTCATTATAGCAAGGTGTATAATATTATTGTTGCATTTGCCGCTCGGTATGTCGAGACCTGATTGCTAAATCCATGAAGGGAAGATAACCTATTAATACCTCTATAGGTAAACCCATAGAGGTATTAAATACTTTATGGGCAAACCTCACTGATAATGGCCTACATTTGTATGTTAGGTGCTAGTATACAATAATATATTTATATCATTATTTTTTTGGTTACACATGTACATGTGTGGCATGCTTAGCTCTCATTAGCAAGTGTATTCATTTCTTCATGTCACGTCATGCTGAGTCAATGGTTTGTGGAAATACTCATGACAGCAGTAAGGAATAACTCCCTTTTTTAAAACTTTATTTTTATTTCTTCTTGCACTGAATCAGTTCTTCAGACACATATTATATGAGTCCCAGTTTCCCACTTTTGAGCCCCTTTTGAGGTAGACTAGCTGCATTAAAACGGTTTTCGGCTTTTTCGCCGTTATTGGCCGATAGTTTCATCTTTCTGATGTGAGGAGAGAATCATCATGCTTTATTGAAGGCAGTGTTGTCCCCTCTCAAAATTATATAAAATTTGTTAGTATTACGCTGGGAGTTTAACCAACAACCAATTATTATAGACGAAAAGGAGGAACGTAGCCTTCTAGTGCGAGCGAGACTAGATGATTTTAATGTGGTAATTCTATTGAGCATTCATTGTGTGCCCTTATGTTTTTGTAGTATGCTACCTTTGTTGATGAAGGATGGATTACTATTACCTTCTGTTAGTACAAGTCTCGCATTTCTCATGATGATGTTATTCTTCAATGAAAACAGAATATTAAACAGTCTGTCACATAAACTTGTGGTAGGTCTAAGACTATAAGTTCCCTGCTTTACTTATCAGATTTAGTCGCCTGTCAAATCCGCATAAAAATTTGATGATTTCTGTTATGGTGTTCTCAATTTTTGTGTTGGGTTATGATTGCGTACTCAATTTCATGACGCTGCAAAAAATGTTCTCATAATGAATTTGCACGTATCAATGCTTTTCTCCATGCATGTGAAGTACGTTTTCATACTGATAACATAATCAGCAAAGTATGTAAGCACCATAGGCTTATTATTTGCCTATGGTAAGCACACATACGAAGCCTGTTTTATCAGCCTGTTTTATTAGAGAGAATGACAATGACCTACTACCAAGCTGGCAATCTGTTTGTTTAATGATACCCCAGTTAGATAGCATTTAGTTTTGGTCTGCGTATCAATGTGATGATTAGCATAGCTTTCTCCACCTATACTCGTTTTTAAACAGGAAAAATGCTGTCAGTTTGTGGTTTGTCTCATAATCCTGTAAACCTCTCCCACTACTTTTTTTTCCGGTATGCTTCCTTTTCTAGCCAATGCATTGTTTCCCCCACTGTATATTTGAGAGATACACCAAACATTCTTTTGAAAATAAATAAGGTGCAAGTGATGCACAGGATGAACAAGTAGCTTCTACTGTGTAGTTACCAGCATTATTACATTTCTAAATGGTGATATTGGGACATCGCCAGCACAAACCCTGCATGCTGTTACTTCACATATTATTGAGATTTGCTGTGGCTGCTTGTTTGGCCTCCAATTATTACTGAGCCGATAGGCTGATGTGTCGATTCCTGGAATATATGTAGATCAACCAAAAATCAACCAGTTTTTGAATCTGACCGGAATTAATGTTACAGTTTGTCAGATTTTTGTATTTCATTTATTGATTACAGCTGATGTTGTCTGGTGCTGTTATGATGCTGCTGACTCTGTGCGCTGTCGTTATAGCTCCGCCCACTCGACTACCTGATCTGTGGCCTGTACTGATATCACTAACCTCATGTACACACTTTGTGATATATTACCTGTATCTCAACTATCGACTGCTTTATCTACGTACTACAGCTCAAACTACTGCTACTGTTGATAATAGCCACAAGAAATATATGTAGTGGAAATGAGGTTGGACTAAAGATATGCTGAAGGTTTAGTCCGCAGATGAGAGGGTTTTGGATACTCACGCTGCTACTGTTTTGGTATACGTAATACTTATGACTATTCAATCTAAGCCCCAGCATTGCTTCTCATTCCGCTTTCTATGCTTGCCTGAAGGTTACTCCAAGTCCAATGCAAACAGTTCCTAGCAAGTTTTTTCTATGATTTTTCTCAAATATGGCCTTCTGGGAACCTGGCTACACTTACAGGACTGACAAGGTCTTTACGTTCAGACCGTAGACTATATATCATAGCAAATTGAACTTTTTTTTCACATAAGGTCAAACTTGAAAGCAAACTAAAGGGCGGACTATATAACAACTGTGCTGTGTTTTGAAACTTAAAACCAACTGTGGAACTGTCACTGCTGTCACAAGGTGCTTTGCTACGATAAATAATGTTGTAAAAGTAGTTTCATTAAAGATTAAGATACTAACATAATAGTCACTGGTATCTACTATCTATGATATTTTTGCCAAACAAGTTTTCTTGTGATCTGGGGATCGATGTAATCATCTTTGTCACACATATTACAAACCTATCTACTAACATCAACTGCAGAGCGCAAACTCAATGCTGTATTCTATCTTAAAGCGGAACTCAACCCCAAGGCAGCGACATTGGACTTATATGCTTATTT
>ERZ1740062.1159-NODE-1159-length-11204-cov-10.227644_pt1 | contig 11204 bp, 9 predicted proteins | sample MGYA00581741_ERZ1740062 | MGnify/ENA primary metagenome ERZ1740062 (study PRJEB43018, sample SAMN04849747) | marine metagenome | isolation source: floating plastic debris | place: Pacific Ocean | collected 2008-09-01 | study: EMG produced TPA metagenomics... | reverse complement strand
CCCCCCCCCCCCCCCCCCCCCCCCCCCCCCCCCCCCCCCCCCCCCCCCCCCACAGATATAAACCCAAAGTTCTGCTGGCCTAACTGTGATATACATGTATTGCTTGATCTGCGTGACATTTGAAAATACTGCAGGGAGTAGGTCTTTGCCAATGTGTGTACTTCATTAGTGCAAACAACTCCAAGGATTTATGATTTGATTGTTCATACTTAACAGCGTGGCCGACTAGGACTAAAATCTACAAATGATAAGTGTCTAGTTTTAATCGCACTTTATTTTATTATGTACACACGCAGTAGTGAGTTAAGTTTACAAACTTCGGTGATGACATTTATCAGACTGATAGTAAATGTAGTTGGATGCATCCGTGATAATTGTTACCAAAAAACCCAGTCACTAACCGAAAATCCAGGACCCTGACCCCAATGCCCCAACAGCAAATTCAAAATCGAAAACTTCAAGGGCGAATAAATGAATTTGAAACTTGAAGTTAATTGGGCGAATCCATGTGGGATAAAGTGTCATCTTATTTGTTTAGATCCCATAATTATCATCCTGACAAGGTTTCTGACTGGTAAAGATGCTGTTGGAGTTTGGGTCATCTCATAGAATGATTATCCTCAACAATGTGAGCTAATGTGTTTCTTAGCGCTCAGACGCTGCCATGTCCCAGCCAGCAGAGTTGCTCATTCTAAAACCTGTCCTAACTGAAGGGAGTATGGCACATCAGTCTGTGTACTGGTACTGGTACGGGAAAGTGAGCATGTGGATATTTTTTGCTGACAGGACAAACCAAGACATCATTTATTCTGTTCTGTTATTGCCCCATTGCTCAAGTTAGCACAACTCGAGAAAATTTTGCCAAAATGTTATGGAAGTTTGAGGGTAGTATTGATGATTTATAATGTAGGTTACTGATTGATCAGTTGTTTGTTTCGTTTTTACCAGGGCTATGAATATAGTAGAAGTGGAAATCCTACCAGAAACTGCCTTGAGCAGTGTCTTGCCAAGATAGAGGGGGCAAAGCATGGTGAGTCTATTTTAACTTGCTGCTGAGCAAAAAATAGAATAATCGGTCTTTTGCTCTTGCAAGACTGTCATTGCTTTACGAGTAACATTAGGTCTTCAATGATGGTAGATTCATATCTGTACTCGAATAGCCTTGATGGACCCTTTGTTCAGATTTACATGCTCATGGTTCTATGTTTTAGGTATGTGCTTTTCATCTGGTTTGGGAGCTACTACAAGCATTGTGCACATGCTGAAAGCTGGTGATCACATCGTCTCTATTGATGATGTCTATGGAGGAACAAACCGTTACTTCAGTAAAGTTGCCACAAAGTTTGGACTTGAGCTGACTTTCTGTGATATGACTGCTGACCCAGAGAATCTAAGGGAAGCGATGACTCCTGCCACTAAGGTAGGAATACATAAGTTTTTTACGAACATCAGGCCGTAGCCATGTTGTATGTATGGTGTAAGCAGAGCATTATGTTTCACTTACTGGATTGGTGCACCTGCATTGCTGCAACTCTGCATTTGAACATGAATTCAACAAGGATTGCGGTTTGTTACTTTGTCTATTGTTGTTGGCTGTGCAATTAGTTGATGAAATAATTTCATCATACAATTTATATCCATCATTATTGAAGTTTCACTGCACAAACACTAAATGTCATTTTGCCTCGTTGCCTAGTTGAGTACATAAATCCTGCCACATTCTGTGGTTTTCAAAACCAGATAGTTGGCTCCAAATTGTTCCTATTATTTTGTAGATTTCACTTTCATTCTATGAGATTGCCAGGAGCAACATGAATAGGAGGTCAAAGCCATTTTGGTGCATTCTTGTCACATGGATGTCAAAAAATGCTGACTAAAGACCGCTTTCGCCATTTTAATGTTCAATCCATCTTCATTTTTTCAGCTTGTTTGGATTGAAACTCCTACAAACCCACTGTTGAAAATTGCCGATATCAAGGCACTTTCAGCCATTGCACATGAACAGAAGGATGTTATTGTTGTGGTAGATAATACATTCGCATCCCCATATTTCCAGGTAAGATAATTCGGCCGGCCCGATCGATGATTTTGAACATTGAACTTACACATAATCCTCGATAGCCAACAATTTAAAAATATATTGGAGGCAACAGTTTTACTGTCAGCAGGCTACCGGTACTTATATTCCTAATTGTTTTGATCATCAGGATTTCAAAAGCAGCTTCACGTAGGCTTATGGTTTCAGATGACAAACAAAATATTTACCCAAGCGAAATATGATACAATGCTACTGTGTTGTAGTTCAATTGTGCTAGGTTTTAAGGTGGTTCCAATCAAAGCCATATACTTACTTGTAAAGGGCTTTGGTTCCAATTAGGTATATTGGTAGTGACCCTGCTAAACTGTACAAGCAGGCTAATCCCTTATGACCTTATGTGACAAGTCAGATTCAAGGTTATAAGCCACTAGGCGGAATTCCACCGCAAGAGTTGAGGTTCTCCACATAATTGAAAACAAACACATTTATGACACTGCGATTACCTAGGCCAAGATATTGAGCACCAAAAATTAGTATTGTGAAATTGTTTTTTTAAGTTATTTATTCACTTTTTGAAATTAACCCTACGATACAAAAATACTGTATTTGCTAGCAGAGAGTTTGGAGCTTTCGTTTGTGCCAAGTAAATTAGCTACTTTAATTTCAGCTACTAATTAGGGATATTTGCTATGGTAACAGATAGTAGGGTAGGGTATGACGAATTAAGGTCTGATTGCTAGAGTTAGCTTTCATGCATACTATACTATATATATTATACTGTTTTCTGTGTAGAATCTGAAAAATGTTTGCTAGGAGCTTAAGAATGATCAGGTGGTAAGCAATGTATGTAGCCCTGATGTACAATTTCGGGCCAATTTGAAATAGGAAAATAACCAATGTTGCATGGAAATAATATTTATCAATGGTGAATACCTACATGCTTCTAAGACTTTCGTATATGTTTCACAGAGACCGTTGAACCTCGGAGCTGATGTAACATTCCATTCAGTGTCCAAGTACATAAATGGTCATACAGATGTGATTATGGGAGCTGTCATGACTAACAGTGATGACATATGTGAAAGACTCCGATTTTTGCAAAATGGTGAGAGCACCGGCGCGGTTTTTATCCTTGCTGGACATATTAAAAACAGCCTCTATAAACATCAATCAATGTATCAAAAAATCATCATACTGTACATGGTGTGGTGTAATAATTTTGGACTGTATGGCATGTACACAGTTGGATGGATGGAGTTTCAGTGTTGTATTACTGGTAGCCACTAGTGAGCAAAATTCTGCTAGTCATGGTTGTTCTGAGAATACTGGAGTTGCACAATCAACTTTTGCACAGCTCATGTTTTGAATGAGGTTAATCAATATTTAGTGTGGTCTGAAGCCTCGTTCTGAGGTCAAACCATAAAATAAAATCATTTTGGCAGCCTCATGCTCCAGTCATCTGTTACAAACTGGAAATAAGCTATCTCAAATTAAAGTGCTAATTTCAAACAAATGTTCATAATTTTTTTATGACATATTTCTTTTATGAAAGCAATGAGTTCATTCTAACCTCTTGATTGAAGCTAGCTATTTTGCCAGAATCTCATATTGTTATCTATTTTTTATAGCCATAGGACCAGTGCCGTCACCTTTCGACTGTTATCAAGTGAACAGAGGAGTAAAGACCCTGCATGTGAGAATGAGAGAACACATGAAGAATGCTCTGGCTGTGGCTAAAGCTCTGGAAGCGAACCCAAGAGTTACCAAAGTCGTTCATCCTGGTAAGATTGAAAGAATCACTATGAAATGTCAGAGTGCAGAAATGTGGAATGCATGCAAAATAAATAATGAAAACAAAACTCGAGACGCTGCTGTTTATGATCCAAAAATACAGGTGGATGTTTTGATTTAGACTCTAGAGAATTCACTTCTGAGCCTTGTTTTTGCTGAATTAATTCACTTCCATCTTTGTAAAAATTAATTCAAACCATATCAGTTTACCCAGTGTTTTTGCAGCCCATCTGTGCCAGTGAAGGTCCATCTACTGATAATTATGAATGTGGTATTTTTTGTAGGACTTGAATCTCATCCGCAGTACGAGTTAGCTAAGAAGCAGATGAAAGGTTACAGTGGTATGATCACATTCTATATCAAAGGAGGTGTGAAAGAGGCTACCAAGTTCCTACAGAGTGTCAAAGTTTTCTGCCTTGCTGAGAGTCTTGGAGGATATGAGAGTCTTTGTGAGCACCCGTAAGCTAGCCTTTGTCAAATCTTAATTCATTGATGCAACACTGTTCTGTTTTCGGGCAATTCAAATCTCGGTCTTGTGGTAAATATCATCCACAAGTCGCGGTGAATACGAAGTGTGCTGAAAGTCATGACATAATATGCATAGGGAAATGACTCTTTATAACTCACTGATTTGATAGCTGTAGAGACTTTTAAAAAAACATTAACGAGGAGTTTGCTGTATGTTATACATTGCACATGTAGCATTTACTGCCGATTGTAGAGGACTGATGACACACGCCTCAGTGCCTGCTGAGCAGAGAGAGGTGTTGGGTATATCTGACTCACTCATCAGATTGTCTGTTGGAATAGAGGATGAAGAGGATCTTGTTGCTGATGTCAATCAGGCTTTGGCCATCGCTGTAAGTTTGTACACGATTTGAATAGTCTTTGAGTTCTGACTTCAATCTGGGTGGTGTTAGTGTTAGTGAACGCAACTAATTAACTCCACCCAATATGGTGTCTGAGAACTTGGAATCGGCACAATATGGCATAATGAAGAGTAAGAAATGGTTCGTAGATAAACATTTTTTAATCCTCCAAACGATTTTCTTCAACATCTGCACCCAACTAGTCGTCGTAAAATATACCCCGATGGCGTCACTCATTTCAGTGATTTTACACAGGTTAAAATGTCGCTAGTTTCCCAAAAGTCAGATAGCCCTCATTATGGTCGGAGAATTGGTATGAAAATCTTTGGGTTAGCATGTTTTAAGCTTTCATTAATTTGACACAAGACTTTACATAACCTAAAACATAAGGCCAGTAGGGTAATACTAAACTAACAGGATATATGTTGGGAAGGTGGATTGATTTGATTAAAAATAAAGCTGTTATGTGTGCCTCCTTTCAACTATTGCATTGCTGTATCGGGTCATATCTGTTTTTCAGGTACCGATGTAATTATGAGTATACCAACAACTTCAGATAACTCAGGCTGACAGCAAACCCATCCCTTCATTTCCAGTTGTGATTAGATAAGAAATATTTCACATAGAGGACCTCCCTATAGATGCCAAAATCATTGTGCCTATTGGCTTGTTTTCTCAATCAGCTGTCTCAAGTGTTGAATCTCCTGATAGTTGATCTGATGGTTTGCATAATCAAAACGACTGAAACTTGGATTTTTCCCTGATTATGATAAATATTTGATTTACGGTCTTGTATGCATTACATGAGATTTAGATTGATAGACTGCAATTATTTTTATTGCGAAGAAGAAATGAGATACAAATACACTATTTACAAGTCTTTCATATGTAATTCTGTAGGTGAAAATAATTCTCAAAGTGAGTTTCCCACTCAAAAGTGTTTCGATTTGATCTTACTATGTAAAATCATTTGGTGTAATATATGAGGTTGTTTTTTTTTATCTTTTATGTCTGATATGTGTACAAGAACATTCTATTTATACATCATGTTACAAGATTGCCAACTTATTGCACAAATCCCATATCCGATGCCAATTTAGATGTGAAAATGAAAATATGTATTTGAAATTCACAATGAAGAGGCTTAATAAAGCAAGAATGCATGTCAGTAAAGCACCAAAGATATAATTTTGTTGAATGGAATGTCAGAAACAGGGTCAGGGGTAAATATAACCACAGTGACCTCCAGTGCTAGGTTATTTCCCACATGTGATCACCACTGGTTTGTGGATGTGGTAAAACCTTGTCTCTTTCTTCAGTTCAGTGGTATCTGCCAAAATCTGATCAGCCTATAAAATAGCAGAGTTGTGTTGAAGAATGAAAGTGCAACTGACATCTTTGACCAAATATATCGTAATAGTTTGCCGGAGGCCCCAGGGCAAGTGAGTACATTTTTCTAGGAACAGGCTGATCTTGCATCCTAGGTCATTGTCAGTGGCTTCAATCTGTTATTGAACTTGTCATAGTATATGAAAAACATGTGCACATAATTTTATCCATGTCATAACAATGTCTAATTCTTTTAATTATACATCCCACTTACTATCAGTCCAGCCAATAACACAAACGTAAAGCAGATGGTGACAAACCATTAAAAAATCGGAATGGCAATGTTTAGGAATAGGTGACAGAGAGAAGGCCTGATCCTAGCCAACAGGTTGTTGTTAAAAACTTACCATTATTCCACACTGATGGCCGATATTGTTGTTGTTTGGGTCAATGAGTGCTGGAGCGGCAACCACATGTTCTTTGCTGACTATTCGTACACTCAATTTGCGTCTGAGAGGAGCGCCAGGAGCAAATCTTTCCTACAAAGGAAGAAACATTACACATAATCCATTTCATTATTAGAAACAAAAGGTATATAACTATAGTTTGAGTTTTAATTCAAAATTTAAAATTAAGCAAAATCACATATTTGGACGAAAGGGACTCAAATATTAGTACTGCAATCATGTAATTTCTTTTTTTTTTAAATGGCAGAACTGAGAGTGGTTGTCCAACAAAACTCATTGAAATTCATCTCCAGAGTTGTGTCCTCTATTTATCTGAATAGACAACTTCTATCCTTTGATAGGTATTTGCAATGAAATAAATGATCATAACAATTATCTCATTTGCGTGCGCCATCAGGAAGTTAACTGTAGGCTGAACAATTAGTCTGTTTTAGCATACTGTTCAATGAATAGACTGATTGTTTAGTGTTGTCCCTGCGCCATGAGATATTATATACTTGTAATATTGGCAAAATATGATTCTGGTTGAGAGGGGTCACTATTTGAAAAAGAACACTTAAGCATGTTTTGGGTCGTGAAACCCATTTTTACTTGGACATATTTGACATATTCCAAGAAGTTACCAATAGGCTTGAATTGACGCCCCTGTTTAGTTCATCAGTTAACCTACCAAAAAGCATTCTACAAGCTCTCTCTTCTTGATTTTCTTCAGAAAGAGTATTTCAATTTCAGCTCTATCAAAGTGGTAACGCTGGTTCACAATCTCACTCCAATATTTGTTGTTCTGATCCAAAAGATTTTTGGCTCTTGCTAATCTTGCTGATACGAGACCAGCAATGTGCTGCTGATAGCTCTCCTCACTCATATTCTGAAGCTGCTCCTAAAAATATACAGAGCTCCATGAAAAATAACAATAAATTCTTACAGAATATTTAATGGCATTAATGGCCCAGTTGCAAATATATTTTCACCATAGGTTTATTTTTATTGGGTCCTATGCCTGAATGCAACGCCATGCAACTAGGAATATAGCTCATAAAAGCAAAATTTGGGTAAGAGAGCACAATTCCCTAGCAGTATTTGTAGGAGGCCAATTATAAGCTAAAATGGGAAAGATAATAAATGTATTTGTCTCAATGGAAATGACTAATGTCAACAAACTTACCACAACCGATGAGAGGAAAATTTCAATGCGCTGATTGACATACTCCGGCTCCAAGTCGCTCTGAACCAATATCAGTAAAGCAAGCACACCATCAGATTTAGTCTTCTCTGCCCTCACTCGATACCCAAGCTGCTCTTGTGTCCTGAATAATTAAGAAGTGTAGAGAAATCCTGAAATGTCCATCGGCTCTAACACAGAATTAAATCTGAGATACAAAATCAAGGATTTTGAGGAAACCGCACCTCTCTTCGATTTTTAATGAGCTCTTTGAAATCATTTATTATGTATTTTGAAATAAAAGACGTAGAGTACAGCGTCAGGCTGTGGTTTTGATATAATACATCCATCTGACCGAACCCATTGATTTATGAAGGCAAAACAATCATGTACATGTAGCTTTGGCGTCATAAAACACTAAGACCTCAAAACTTGGCTGGTTATTGCACAACAGGGGAGCGCCCATCAAACATCATGAGAAGTAATGAAAGACAATAATGGTGAAAATATAAACTAACCGCAATGTGTCAAAGCATGGATCTTTTATGATCTGATGTAGGAGCTCTAACAGCATTGCATGATGGAAATCCTCAGCGTTAAACTGGTAATAATTATATACTGATGATGAAGAATGTGTGTCTGTAATATCACTGTATGTGTAGCTGCAACCTAAAACAGCAATTGCATAAAAGTAAACGGATGTTCCAATCATCCTCACTTGTCCCTACCAGGTGTTTCATTCCCTCAGAATAAAGATATCATATAAACTGATCAGCGAGCGAGGAAGTACACTTTCAGGGTGATGCCAATGTTTGCTTGACCCATGAATAATGTGTACACCAGTTGTGACCTATTTATCATTAATCTGTAATCAGGAAATGAAATGGTTGAAGAAATGACCTAGCAAATGGAAAAATCCAACAAACCTATACAAAAATCAATCAGCCTATTGGTGTCCTTGGTCTGATGTCATTCATTCATACAAAGACTAACATATCGGCACATTTTTGTATTGGGAGTGATACAATACACATTTTAAAGCGTTACTCTCAGTGGCGAGAAAAATTGTGGTAAAAATCTTTCCAAATAAGATCACAAAATTACGACTGCGATTATCTTACTGTTTGGCAGATACACAACAGCTCTGCCCCTTGATGGAGCGTGTATATGTAGAGGTTTACATTGCATCTGATCCTGGAGCGTTGTTTCCACTGTTGTAATCAGGGAGTCCGCAGATTCTTCAGTAAAATTACCAAACACCAACGCCTCAATGTGGATTCTGAAACACATAACAAAAAGAATAGTTTGAGCTTCAAACATTCTTCAAGATAACAGCACACAAAACAGGAGTATTCAAACAGAAGAAGAAAGCAGGGGGGAAGACTCAATCAAAATGTGAATGAACCAAAGGTAAGTTCAAGTAATCTGACTCCAACTCTATTGAAGTTCCCTAGACGGTTATAAGGGGAGACACTAACACCTTCTAATCCGGAGCCTGAGCATCCAGATTAAACCGCAGTGCAGGCAGAGGCTTATATTAGATAATCTTTTATCCAAAGCCAACCCTTTGGAGTGCCACCGGTTCAAATATCGCAACCGCGATATTCGAACCGGTGACACTCCAAAGGGGTGGCTATGCTTTCATCAAAAAACTGGGTGTTTTTCAAAAATGGGCGTGAAAAAAACATGAGATTGAATATAAAAGTGAAAAAACCTCATAGATACACAGAGTAAGCTCAAATAAGACTCAGTATGCCTGAAAACCCCATAAAAACTTTTTGACCATATTTATGGATTTCCACTTATTCAACTTTTTGGTTCATATTTTTAATTGTCTTCCCTTTTTCAGAGGGGACAGCTGCCTGGTTCCTGGCACTCCGTCCCTGAGTACGAGTACACACCTTGAGAAAAGTAATAGCGTGAACTCTGAGAGATGATCAGCTGTCAGCTCACACATACTGTGTAGTAACTCTTCTTCAGTCCAGCCACTCTTACAAATAAGAAGTTCTAGCTTTGTCACTGCTCTCTCAGCTGGTTCAGCGGCTCTTCGGTTCATCAAAAACTGTCGGTACTGCAACATGTAACTACATGTATGTATTGTCTATATCTCCTATCGGATCAAACCATAAACTTATACAAGCTTCTGTTCAGTTTTTTCAATATGGACAATAAAAGAATCTGCCAATCTGAAATAAATAACCAAGTCTGGAAGTAGTTTTTTGAGCACGTTATTGTTTTCATGATAGTACTCTTTTAAAGTTGTCAACACTTACCTTTTCTTTCATGATTGTCATTGTGGTTTCGTCAGTTTTGGTGTGTGTAAGTGACAGCAAAATTTTCTCCAAGAATGTTTCCATCTTTTGGGTATAGCCATAGATTTGCAGCTGATCAATATATAAAGGAAGTTCAACAGATGTACATGTATGTAAAATAATTTTTTCTGTTGTACATACATCTGAAATACAGAAGTAGTATATAATACGTAATCTACTTGTGTATATACAGTATGTGAAATCATGTACCGATATATACAAGTAAATAGTATCTCTACGCAAGCTTTCATTGAAAAACCAGGATTCACTTAATTCATTGTACACTAAAGACTTTTTCGTTCTTTTTGATAAGATGTAAATATCTGGTATGCAGAGTTGCTTGCCTTTTGACATTGGTTTACTAGATTTTGAGGATACTTCATTGGATTGCATCCCCATGCATCTTACAATTAAATGGTCAAGTAGCATTATTCACAGACAATACAGTTGTATAATCAAAAGTTTTATTTCGTGTGTGCAAATGCACCCACCTCTAAGCCGTAGTGTGTAGGTTTTACATTGTAGGACAACTTTGCGAGAGCGGCATTGTAACTGCACTCTTGAAATCGGTCTTTGAACATCTCAACCATCAACCACAACAAGCTCATATGTGTTGGTGTGTCACCGGCATAAGGACTGAATAATTATAACAAGACACAATTGAGATGTAAAATATTTCTGGTCAACTCACAAGTTTACTGTGACAAAATTGATAGCATGTTTAGTATTCACTATACTTAAAGACTAAACTAGACTAAACACAGACCTCAGAGAACAAATGAGAGACTAATTATAGTGTTGCTTTTTATGAATCTTCATTGACCCGGTACCATTTTGTTTAACTTGGACAGAAATTAGCTAAGCTAATTCCGATATTTCTATTTCAATAACATGTGACTGAGTATAATTTAGCTCTATTAACTGTCAAAATTACCTTGTGATAGCAATAGTTACACAGCCCTTCGGTATCAAAAATTCATTGTCCTGTTTGAACCAGTATTTTGTCATCGTGGTATTCTGAAATAACAAACAAATACAATAATGACCTAATGACATAAGAACAATCTAAATGTGGGAGTCAAGCAGACCACAATAGTTTTTGTAAATAACACATAGCCACAGATTAAGCAATTACTTGGGGACATTTTTGCACTGCATGTAGAGTTGTGTTCTCATCCAAATGAAATCAAGGTACATGTACGTATACATGGACAATGGGCTGGATGGTGTTGCAAT
>ERZ1740062.1158-NODE-1158-length-11206-cov-10.330284_pt1 | contig 11206 bp, 11 predicted proteins | sample MGYA00581741_ERZ1740062 | MGnify/ENA primary metagenome ERZ1740062 (study PRJEB43018, sample SAMN04849747) | marine metagenome | isolation source: floating plastic debris | place: Pacific Ocean | collected 2008-09-01 | study: EMG produced TPA metagenomics... | reverse complement strand
AAACACCCCTTAATGCGTTGACTTGTCGGGAGCCTGAAAAAACACCCATAAACTTTTCTGAAGGAAAGAGCCTCTGCGCCCTTATTTTCAAAGCCAAACCCCTCGGCAACACACCAAACGCTTTGATCTTAGCCAATAGGCCGAGAAACAAAACTCTCCTAACAGTAGAGATGTTCTGTGCTACAGAATTCCCTAGTAGAACTGTTTTGAGAAACTGAAAAGTACAATCTCCTAAATTGACCAAATAATTAAAACAATTGTCACCATAGGCATATGCTTATGATTGTCACATAGTCCGGCATCTAAGGGTCAAAATGGTGCTGGAAAATGCTGGATTTGTGATATATGGTGCCCCAATGGACCAGGCTTCTTTTCAGACCATAAAAACAGGAATTCGGAGGGGGTTCTCTACAATTTCATCGATGTATGCAGAGGAGACAGCTCGGCTTAATTTACCCGAGAAATTCTTTTGCGTGGTTTTGTCAGCTTGGTATTTCACACACCAAGCTGGAAATTGTCTGTCAGGTACTATGATGCAACGTCACCGAAAATGATAGATTTTCAATTTAAATTGCAGTGAAAAGAAACCAATGTGTCATTGAGAACAAATTTCGTATTGAATTATGTACATAAACCACTGAATTCTACTATACATGGAATAGAGATACTGTAGTGGTACTGAGCTCAAAGCCACTAACCTAGGGAGCCTCTCACGGGGAATTACATTATTTTTTTGCTTGAGACTATTAAATTGTGAAAAACCTGTCAAAACCAGTTGGAAAACGGTCTCAACCAGTTTGAACCCGGTTGAATCCAGTATGAATTAACATTGTCATGCTGATAAAATAAATCAATTTATTTCTTGGTTTTGAAACTGCTATAATCATAAGAGCATGCAATTTTTCACTCTCCATGATTTGTGAGATGGTTGTACAGCGGAAAGGAGCGTATTGCTATTCCATGCATAACTGAATTCAGTGACATAAACATTTCAGAATGGACACAGCTTTCAAGCAGCTTACCCAATTATGGAGGGGTAACTTTTACCAGATGGGGAAGAAAAAGCTGCCCAGAAACATCCAAACTCATTTACAACGGCCAGATGGCGAATTCCGATTACAGAACACCTGGTGGTGGTACTAATTATCTGTGCCTTCCAAGTGATCCAGAATACGACTCTTATGCTCCTGATAATGTTCCGCATTCTGTACTAACTAGAGTTTGGTATGAAACTCAGGAAAACCTGAATGCATTTCCAAATCCCACCTTCAAGCACTTAGCTCCCTGTGCAGTATGTGAGTCTGATCAGAGGGTCACAAAGGTCATGATTCCAGCAGCAGTGCGATGTCCTAATTCTGATTGGGTACTTGAGTATAAGGGTTATGTCATGTCAATGGTTGACACTCATGTAGATTCAACATTTGTTAAAGGAGAATACTTTTCAACATCATATGTTTGCGTAGATCAGAAGGCGGAATCGCTGACATCAAAACCTAATACAGACTGGAGTGGATCACATATATATCTTTCCAGAGCCCAGTGTACCGGTGCTGGTGCACTTGGAAGATGTCCGCCTTACAAATCTGGCAAGGCTTTATCTTGTGTAGTCTGCACAAAGTGACATGTTTAATCTTCTACTTGTATGATGATGTCACAGGCTTATTATGAATGCAGTATTAAATGATTTGTGCATAAGCTCGATAATGTGTCATATTGCCAGCCATAACTTGCTATATATGAATGTGGACGTGGGCATGCATACATTAAATTGTCTGATCGCTTCATGCTCATTTTTGCGATGGTAATATTGTTTTACCAATGAAAAAAGCAATAAATAGTTGCAAGTGACTCAGTGTTAATACCATGTATTTAAAATCAGGATTAATTGATTGATTGCGAGCGTGTGCCCGACGCCCGTGTTTGTGCGTGTGTTGGGCGTCAAGTCAATCGTCCACATTCATCAGCGAAGTTGGTAAGCTATCTTTCAGTACATGTGCATTGTACATGCTTGCGCACTGCTGGCACATATGGATTTAAACTCTTAAAAATTGACGTAAACGGTACTGTTATTTATCAAACTGGTTATAGATGTGCATGCCAAGGGCTAAGGTTAACTGCCATCCTTCTTATCAGGTCATGATTTCGCCGATTCGTAAGGAATGATGTGATAAAAGATTGGTCAACATATTTTCTAAAATTTACTTTACGTATTATGGGCCAGTTATAGGAGTATTACTTGGTCAATTAACAGCATGAAACGTAGTGTTTTGGTACAATATGGTCCTATGATTTGTTCAAGAAATTTGTTGTTAGTCACTGGCTAGCGCTATAATAACCATAAATACATACAATGTTTCTTGTAATAATTGACTTAGGATAAGAAACAAAACTTTCCTAAAAAATTTTATTCAGACGGGATCAAGTCCAATTAAGTATACGTCGGCACATTATTTTTCAGAGTTATCTACTCTTTTTCATTGTACTAACAACTCCCAGTGAATTAGAATGTGGTGGCTTAGCAAAATGGAAGTCCATGACCTCTACGCAATTAAGTAAAGAGGGAGTTTCAAAATATGGATTTTCATTCTGTATTCTCATTGAGTATTCTAAATCGGCATAATGGAAAACAACCTGCCATTGTAATTTAAGTGACCAATAAGATCAAAAATTTGTGTAACTAGAAACACAATGTATAATGCTTTCTTAATAATATCACACAGTGACTATACAACATCTCTCGCAAAGAGATCGTTTTGTTATCTCCCAACTCTGTTGTATTGGTGTGCGTTGGTGATACTTGATCTCATACAAAGAATATTTGCTTTATCAAATCTTACTCGATTGGTGGATTAGAAAAGACGATTTTTGTGATGCCTATGATGGGGGTAACCTTAACTTAGCAGAGAATGATAGATGCTTTATCATCTAAACCAGCCATGGGCAACCTGCGATAATTTACCAGTTTGGGGCCTATTTGACTGAGAAATGTGGCCTTTTTGCCTGAAAAGAAGTTTTCCAAAAGTTTCCCTATTTATTTTAACTCGTTGGACGCGAGTGAATAAGGTCAAACCTGAACTGTTGTTCTTTTACTGCGCATGAAATAAATCAACCTCAAAAATTTTGCTTAATTAGTCCAACATGGCATACCTAAAGGATGAAAATAGACAAGGAATTTAATTAAGCGACCTGGCTCCAAATGCCCATTTTTGCAAAATTAGATACAGCTAATTCTGATTTTTTAATTTCAAAAATATAAACCCTCAATTTATTAATCTTCTAATACTAGTAATAGGAATGAAACTTTGGCAAATTCACCATGAGCGGAATAGCAAAATCCAAAGTCCAATGAAAAGTAACTCCTGTTTAGGGTACTGGTACTGATGACATGACATTTCACAATCTAGAGAATCTGACTGACAATGAAAACTGGAAAACCTCGTAAAATATGATAGTCAATGCTGCACTTAACATGGCATAACCAACGAAATAATTCACTGGTATAACCCTCAAAGCTGGCATTCGCGGAACTACATTTCTATGACAGACCTGAATCTGTTCGATGTAAATTTTAGAATGGACACAGCTCTCAAGCAGTTTACCCAAATACGGAGGAGCTACTTTTACCAGATGGGGAAGAAAGAGTTGTTCAAAAACATCCAGACTTATCTACAATGGTCAGATGGCAAACACCAATTTCAGAGCCAATGGTGGCGGATCTAATTATCTGTGCCTTCCAAGTAATCCAGAATACGACTCTTATGCTCCTGATAATGTACCACATACCGTACTTACTAAAGTATGGTATGAGACACAGCGAAATCTGAATGCATTCCCAAATCCCACATTCATGCACTTAGCACCCTGTGCTGTATGCGAGTCTGATCAGAGGGTCACAAAGGTCATGATTCCAGCAGCAGTGCGATGTCCTAATTCTGATTGGGTACTTGAGTATAAGGGTTATGTCATGTCAATGGCTGACACACATTCAGATACAAAAACAGTTGTTACGGAGGACTACTACAAAACATCGTATATTTGTGTGGATCAAGCAGAAGAATCCTTGACATCACAGCCTGGAGACTGGAGTGGCTCTCCGATATATCTTGCTAGGGCCCAATGTAGCGGTGCTGGTGCACTTGGAAGTTGTCCACCTTATAAATCTGGCGAGTTTTTTTATCTTGTGTAGTCTGCACAAAGTGACACGTTCAATCTTCTACTTGTATGATGAAGTCACAGGCTGATTATGAATATTATTAGAATCCCTTTCATCTCTGTGGCCAAAATTAATGATTTGTACATAAACTCGATAAAGTGTTATGTCGCCAGCCATAACTTGGTAGTTCTATATGAATGTGGAAGTGGGCATGTGCAGATTAATTTGTCTGATCATTTCATGTTTTTTTTTTTTGCTGATAATATTGTTTAATCACAGATATAAACAATAAATTGTCCGTTTCGCAAGTGACCCTAAGTTTGACATTTAAATTCAGGAGGATTGATTGAGCGTGTGCGCGAGTGCTTGCGTGTGTGCATGCGTTTGTGCATGCGTGTGTGGGGTATCAATCTTCCACAAACATCAGTGAACTTGGTAAGCTACTAGCTTTCAGTACATGTGTAGTGTATATGCATGCGCACTGCTGGCACATATGGGTTTTAACTCGCAAAAATCGAAGTAAACGGGACCCATTATTTAGATCTGGTTGTACATGTATACCAGTCTTCTTATCGGGCCAGACTTTCATCAATTTGTGAGGAATGATGTGATAAAAGATCGGTCAACATGTTTTTTTAATTGACCTTCCGTATTATAGGCCAGGTAGAGGAGTATAACTTGCTCAATGGAAAGCTTGAAACATATTGTTTTGGTGTAATATGGTCCTATGATTAATTTCAAGAAATTTGTTGGTATTCATTGGCTAGCGCAATAAGAACCGTAAAATCCACACAGTCTTTATCGCAATAATTGACCAAGGATGAAGAAACAAAGCTTTTCTATACGTGTTTGTTCAGAAGTATACGTTGGCTCATTCTATTTCAGAGTTATCTACTCTTGTTTATTGTACTGACAACTCCTAGTGAGCTAGAATGGAGCGGCGTAGTTTGGGGGCTCCAACGGTCGTGTGCGGGGCGTAAGTGGTGACGTAGCGTAACGAAAGTCAGGTGACTTCTACGCAATTAAGTGTAGAGGGAATTTCAAAACCTGCCTTATTATTTTGAAGTCTCATTGAGTAATATAATATCATAAAATGAATGTAGAGTATCATGCTAAGAGATTGTTTGTAATCTTTCAACTCTGCGTTGTCGGTGGACGGTGTGGCGATACTTGATCTTATACAAAGAATAATTGGTTTATCAATTCTGACTAGATTGATGGATTAAAAAAAAGATTTTTGTGATACCTATGATAGGGGTAACCTTAACATTGCAGAGAATGACAGATTCTTAATCATCTAGTCCAGCCTGGGCAACCTGCGATAATTTACCAAATGGGAGCCTATTTGACTGAGAAATGCGGCCTTTTGCCCGAAAAGAAGTGTCTCAACATTTTCCCTATTTATTTAACTCGTTGGACGCGAGTGAATAAGGACACACCTAAACTGTTGTTCTTTCACTGCACATTCGTTTTCAAAGAATAAAGCATCAGAAATAACATAAGTTATCAGTTAAATTTGAAAACTGGTCACCAAAGATGATTGAAATACATTTTAAAAGCGTTCTCAGGTATTGGCCATGTCAGTTCAAGGCCGATTCAGAACTGAGATGATAACATTTTTTATTACGATGTCAATAGAAATTGATGATGTGTTGTGCGGTGGAGGACATCTATCATCCTCCGAAGAAGCTTGCAAACTTGATAATATGATGGTCATAAAGATGGCCTGCAAACTTGGCCTCAAAACCTTCAAATCACTCTCATAGTATTTAGACTAGTCCATAATGTATCTTGTTGATGAACCAACAGCTTTCTTGTTGGTTTAGGCATCATGTGATAAAAGATAGGAAAAAGTGCCCAATAAAATTATGTAATATGTTTTTTTTTTCAAATTGTTTTTCTGACCTTAAGGTATGAATATCTCAGTTTGCTGTGACTCACTGGCTCTCACAGGAGGAACATCTTTGCTATTGAATGTTGACGATCCTTGCAATAAATATTTGATCAAGGATAAGTAGGATTTACTTAGCCTAGATAGGCAGGCAGGTGCATATTGTTTGGAAATGACGGGTTTGTGATAGGTAACACAGAACCAAATTTTTAAAAAAGATTTCTGCGACATTGGTAAAACCCTGGTCTCAGTGATTAGATAACTTTTACGTCAATACTTATCTTTGACACAGTCATTTACAACCGATCCTCTGTGGCAGACAGTCTTGCAAAAGTCCTCATCATGGGGGGCAAAATGGACTGCAGCCATCCAAAGCTGGTATTTGGGCTTGTGTTTTCTGTTTGTCTAAATTTTGCTGTGTTAGGGTTAGTGATTTATTCCTCGTTTTGTATCAACACAATTGAGCACGATGTTGAACGCTTGAAGGCTGTTCAGGTAAGTCAATCCAAAATTACACTAGCTGTAGATTTGATGGAAATAGAGCTAAAAATATTATCTCTATGGTTATGACATCAATTCTTACATTTCTGGATCATTCCCCTTTTCTGGATAATTCCCCTTGCCTGTATTTAGATAAATCGAATAATGTGGTTTTCACTGTCCCTTGTGACCAAGCCCATAATTTCAATGTTTGTTAGATATAATTGGCACAGAAACTGAGGCCTCATCAAAGGCTTTACTGGTGTCCCTTTGATTTAACAGCCAATTGGATCCATCAATCCTGCAGACAAACCACCTGGCGCGACACTTGAAAAAATGAAGTTGTTAAGAGAGAAGTATTATCAGGATCACAACCGCTAAGTTTACAGAGTCTGTTATCTGGGGCATTGAGAGGTTCTCCTGGACGTGTACAAGGACCTCCTGGATCACCTGGACTACCGGTATGTGATGTGTAGTATGTCTGATGACTGAGACTTGAAATTATCCTATTCATATCCATTATCTCCTTAATTGAAGCCACGCCCAAGCTCCCCATACCCTCCACCGTTTCCCCCAACTCACAGTTTTGATAAAACTCTTGATACAAATTAAAGTGTTATCTGCCCATCAATGGTGAGGACACAACTCTCTCTTTTTGTTTGTATCGATGATACCAATGGTGGTACAAGACCATGGGTACAATATTGGTAAGCTACTCAACATTTCTATTTTTCCTTCATCACACAACCACTCGCTGTTTTGCTGCACAGGGTAGAGACGGTCGAGATGGACATCCTGGTCAGAATGGGATACCAGGAAAAGATGGCAGCCCAGGAAAGGATGGAAGCCCAGGAAAAGATGGTGATGACTTTTCATCATTGACACTTTTGAGAGAAACCATCAATGACACAGTTGTTAAAGGTAAATATGTAGCTTAAGTTTATCAGTTCTCAGGTGATTGGAGTAAGCGAGTCTGTGATGCTCAGCTCACACAAAACTGTCCAAGCAATAGCTGTTGATGTTCTGTGTCATGAAATTCCCAAGACGTAGATCGTTTTGAGAAACTGGAATGTAAAATCTTAATCTCACAATGAGACTGATTTATGTACATGTACATTTTAGAATGGACACAGCTTTCAAACAGTTTACCTAAATATGGAGGTGTAACTTTCACCAGATGGGGAAGAAAGAGTTGTCCAAAAACATCCAAACTCATCTACAATGGGCAGATGGCAAACTCCGATTACCGAACACCTGGTGGTGGATCTAATTATCTGTGCCTTCCAAGTGATCCAGAATACGACTCTTATGCTCCTGATAATGTTCCGCATTCTGTACTAACTAGAGTTTGGTATGAAACTCAGGAAAACCTGAATGCATTTCCAAATCCCACCTTCAAGCACTTAGCTCCCTGTGCAGTATGTGAGTCTGATCAGAGGGTCACAAAGGTCATGATTCCAGCAGCAGTGCGATGTCCTAATTCTGATTGGGTACTTGAGTATAAGGGTTATGTCATGTCAATGGTTGACACTCATGTAGATTCAACATTTGTTAAAGGAGAATACTTTTCAACATCATATGTTTGCGTAGATCAGAAGGCGGAATCGCTGACATCAAAACCTAATACAGACTGGAGTGGATCACATATATATCTTTCCAGAGCCCAGTGTACCGGTGCTGGTGCACTTGGAAGATGTCCGCCTTACAAATCTGGCAAGGCTTTATCTTGTGTAGTCTGCACAAAGTGACACATTCAATCTACTACTTGTATGATGAAGTCACAGGCTGATTATGAATTTTATTAGAATCCCTTTCATTTCTGTGGCCAAAACTAATGATTTGTACATAAGCTCGATAATGTGTTATGTCGCCAGCCATAACTTGGTAGTTCTATATGAATGTGGAAGTGGGCATATGCAGATTAATTTGTCTGATCATTTCATGCTTTTTTTGCTGATAATATTGTTTAATCACAGAAATAAACAATTAGTCTGTTTCGCAAGTGACCCAAACGCAATATTTAAATTCAGGAGAGTTGATTGTGTGTATGTGTGTGTGTGCGTTTGTGTATGCTTGTGTGGGGCATCAATCTTCCACAGATATCAGCGAAGTTGGTGAGCTAACTGTCAATACATATGCATTGTATATGCTTGTGCACTGCTGGCACATTTATTGATATTAACTCTTAAAACCTCAAAAATAAACGGTAGGCTACTGTTATTTGAGCTGGTTATACTAGTATACAAAGGGCTAAGGCTAACTGCCATCCTTCCCAATGGGCCAGAGTTATCTACTCTTGTTCATTGTACCGACAACTCCCAGTGAGCTAGAATGTGGCGATGTAGCTTGAGGGCTCCAACGGCCGTGTGCGGGGCGTAAGTGGTGACGTAGCAAACAAAAGTCAGGTGACTTCTACGCTATTAAGTGTAGAGGGAGTTTCATAATCTGTCTTTTCATTCTGAACTCTCATTGAGTAATTTAAATTGGCATAATGAGGCCAATAAGATCAAAGATCAGTGTAACAAGGAACATAATGTATAATGCTTTCTCAATTTTATGCTAATATCACAAAGTGAATGTATACATTCACTTATATTATATCTTGCTATAAGATTGTTTGTAATCTTTCAACTCTGCTGTGTCGGTGGACGGTGGCGATACTTGATCTTATACAAAGAATATTTGGTTTATCCAATGTGACTTGATTGATGGATTAAAAAATATGCCTTTGATAGGGGTAACCTTAACTTAGCAGAGATGGCAAATGCTTTATCTTCTAAACTAGCCAACAACGCAAGGCACAAGGCAACATGCGATAATTTACAAAATGGGAGCCGTTTTTGACTAAGAAATGTCGTTTCTTGCCTGAAAAAAAGAATAAGGTCAAACCTAAACTGTTTTCTTTTACAGCACATGTCATGAAACAACCTCAAAATTTTGCCTATTTAGTCCAACAGGCCTACCTACAGGATGAAAATACACACAGAATTCAATTTAGCGACCTGGCTCCAAATGTCAATTTTCACAAAATTAAATACAGCAAGTTCTGGCGTTTTAATTTCAAATATATAAGCTATCAATATATAAAACTTCTAGCAATAATCTACTATTTATAATAAATCTAAATAATTTACCATTAGCGAAATAGCAAAATCTTAACTCAAACGAAAAGTACTTACTGTATAGGGTACTGGTATTATTGGCATGGAACATCTACATACACACTAATGAATGGAGATGTAGTTTTTAAGATCTAGAGAATCTGATAGACATCGAAAACTGGAAAACCTGGTAAATTTGACAGTCAACGCTGCACTTAACATGATATAACCCTCAAAGCTGGCATTCGCGGAACTACATTTCTATGACAGACCTGAATCTGACTGGACTATCGCGACATCTCAAACACCCTAATTTCATTGATTAGATTATTTTATCACCTCCATTGCTGAAATACTTATCTTTGACACTCGATCTTTCACATGTTATGAACTTGTTAGGCAAATAGCCTTGTAACAGTCTTAATCATGGAGGGCAAACAGGACTGCAGCCATCCAAAGCTCATTGGTGGGCTGTTTTTTTCTGTATTTCTGAATTTTATCATTTTGGGGGTAGTGATTTACTTCTCATTTAGTATCAACACAATTGAACATGATGTTGAAAGGTTGAAAGCAGTTCAAATAAGTCAATCCAAAATTTTACTTGCTATAGATTTGAAGTAAAATGGAGCTAAAAAGATAATCTGCAGCATTAAGACAACATCTCTTGCATTTCTCAATCATGTTTCTTGACCTCAACCACAGCACTGTTTGATAGCCAGGGTCTTTATTGATTTGATCTAGTTAATTGTCAGTTGTCCATTTATGCCCTTGAGTGGATATAGTCATGTGGATAATACCTGCATTTGACGTCAGGGCTGACATCTATATCCAAAAAAGTCAATGTCCACTTTCCATTGTGATTTACATCTACTGCACTGCCTGCACTTCATGTTACCAAATTGAACGGGATATGCGGTACCTTCCCACATCTGCAAATCAGCAGCTGTGTGCACTGTAGAGGATTCGAGGCCTCATCGAGAAATTTGATTTGTGTACTCTGATTTAACAGCACATCGGAACCTTCAATACTGATGACAGCCCAGCTGGTGCGACACTTGAAGAAAAGAAGTTGGTGAAGAGAGAAGTATTATCAGGATCAGAACCGTCGACAGAATCTGTTATCTGGTGCATTGAGAGGTTCTCCTGGTGTACAAGGACCTCCTGGAGATACTGGATCACCTGGACTTCCGGTATGTGATGTCTGATATTTATTTACATGAAGTCAGAGGTTTAAAAACACAGCTTTGTATATAGGAGAAATAAATAATGATACCCATTAATTATGTCTTAAACTCTAATGAAATTTTATTCAAGTATGCCATGTATCCATCCAGTGCCACCCACGGAATCATTATTTTAATGGTATATATTTTTGACACAAGTTAAAGAGTTATTTGCACGTTTATTATGAGAACATAACTATACTAATAGCACTCAATCATATTTTTGTTACACAGGGTAGAGATGGTAGAGATGGACATCCTGGTCAGAATGGGATACCAGGAAAGGATGGCAGCCCAGGAAAAGATGGCAGCCCAGGAAAAGATGGCAGCCCAGGAAGAGATGGTGACGACTTCTCAT
>ERZ1740062.1157-NODE-1157-length-11217-cov-4.776205_pt1 | contig 11217 bp, 5 predicted proteins | sample MGYA00581741_ERZ1740062 | MGnify/ENA primary metagenome ERZ1740062 (study PRJEB43018, sample SAMN04849747) | marine metagenome | isolation source: floating plastic debris | place: Pacific Ocean | collected 2008-09-01 | study: EMG produced TPA metagenomics... | reverse complement strand
ACGATTATGGGATATGCAGGAATAGTGCCAGGAGATAACGTCCAGCTCAATAGTGACGACTACTTTCATTACAATAGTATTTTCCAAGTGCAAGGCTATTTGGGAACCATAGGATGCGGCCAAAGCCAGGCCATAACGAATACACCTCCTGTAGTAGTCCCTTCTGACAATTTCAACATTCCTATTGGAACTGCCTTTTTCTTGGAAGGTTCTGCTTCTGATAGTGATGCTGGCGATGTGTTGACCTATACTTGGGAATCCATAAATGATGGAGTGGTCACCAGTAGTACATTTGGTCCTGAACAAGCCTTGGGCTCAAATTTTAGGTCCTTGCCACCTACAACAGAACCGATTCGCTATTTTCCAAGGTTAAGCCGTGTTTTGGACGGTAATTTAGAACAGGAAAATCCTATCACCAACGGCGCTTGGGAAACCATTTCCAATGTAAGACGCGATTTACGCTTTGCGCTAACCGTGCGAGACAACGCTCTGGGAGGGGGACAAGTGGTAGCGGATTTAGTAGACGTAAGCGTCTTTGAAAGTGCCGGTCCTTTTACTGTGCTATCGCAAGGTAGTGGTGAAGATTATGCGGCTGGATCGGTTCAAGATGTGCTTTGGGATGTGGCGAATACGAACGCAGCACCTATCAACACCGAAAATGTTGATATCCTTTTGAGCATCGATGGCGGTAACACTTTTTCCATCGTTTTGGCTGAGGATACCCCAAACGATGGAGAAGAGCGCATTCAGCTGCCCAACGATTTGACCACTGAAGCTAGAATTATGGTACGCGCAGAAGGAAATGTATTCTACGCGGTAAATGCGGATAATTTCACCATTTCTGCGGCGAATGTGGCTCTTAATGTAAATGACTTGTCATTTACGGCCTGCCCTCCGGCAGATATCGATGTCCCTTTTACCTATGAAACCTTTTCTGGGTTTAGCGAAACTTCCACTTTTTCTATTGTAGGTCCTGCAAACCTTAACGGGGTCTTTGTTCCGGCAACGGCATCAGCAAATGATACTCCGGTAACCTTAACGCTATCGAATACGGCTAATGTGACTCCAGGAGAATATGAGGTTATCGTACGTGCGACCTCTGCTTCCCAAACTACTGAAATTACCATTGATGTTGTTATTCATGATGGTACTTTCCCCGCGGTGGTATTGACTGAACCGTTGAATGCTGCTACGGAGGTGAGTTTGGCACCCACCCTGAAATGGGATGCGAATCCAATTTATGAGCAATATGAAGTCGAAATCGCTACCGATGTTGGCTTCACCAATGTGGTTGATTCCGCAACCCTTTTTGCTACTGAATATGTTGTACAAGATTTGATTTCACAAACCGAATATTTTTGGAGGGTGAGACCCATCAATGCGTGTGGAACAGGAACTTTTGGAACCCCCTTTAGTTTCACTACTGAAATTATAGATTGTAAAAGTTTTGAAACATTAAACGTGCCGCAGACTATTGCGATTACGGGCAACGTGCTTATCACGGCAGAAATTCAGGTGCTTGATGACATTCCCATTGCAGATTTGGATGTGGACTTGGTCGTGGAGCATACTTTCGTTTCAGATTTGAGCATTGATTTGATTTCGCCTTCCGGAACCCGCATAAATCTCATCAACGGTCTTTGTGGCGATTTGCAGGATATTGAAGCCCGATTTGATGATGAAGGCTCCGAGCTGCAATGTGATGGAAGCGGGACGGCGATTACAGGGCCTACGCGTCCTTTAGGAAAACTAAGCAGTTTTGATGGTGAATCTTCATTTGGTGTTTGGAGGTTGGAAGTATTCGACAGTCAACCCGGTGATGGGGGTTCGCTGGTCAATTTTGGATTGAGCTTTTGCGCACAAGGTGAGTTTAGGCCTGATGCTGATGAGGATGGTGTATTCGATGATGGAGATGACCTTTGCTTGGGAACACCTCCAGATACCGAAGTGGACGCTACGGGATGTCCAGTATTCAGGTTGCCAGCAGATAATTTCCTAATTGAAATTCAAAGTGAATCCTGTAGGTCAAGCAATAATGGCACTATTACGGTCACTGCGGTGGATACGAACTTGACGTACACCGCTACTTTAACAAGTTCAGGTGGTGAGTTAACCCAAGATTTTACAGATGAGCTGGTTTTCTCTGACCTTTCTGCGGAAACCTATACGCTTTGTTTTACGGCTACAGATGGTACCAATATTTACCAAGAAGTTTGTTTCAATGCGGAACTGGTTGAACCCGAGCCGTTGTCCGTACTAACTTCCTTACAGGGTGGGGTATTGACCTTGGAACTCCAAGGTTCGGAGTTGTACAATATTGAGCTGAATGGATGGGTATCACAAACCAGGGAATCGAAAGTGGATTTAAACCTTACAGGAGGTCGAAATACCGTTCGCGTATTTACCAATCTTCCATGTCAGGGTGAATTCTCTGAACAATTGATGATTCCGTTCAATGGTACGCTTTATCCGAATCCGACAACTGACGCTACGCGAATATGGCTGGAAGAGATTCCGACAAACCTTTCTGTTTCCGTATTTGATTTAAGTGGAGCAGGAGTTGATTTTCCCAATCCAATCGTTGAAGGAAATGAATTGGTGTTGGATGTATCCGGCCTGTCCACAGGAACTTATGTGGTGAAAGTGACGGGAAGCAACTTGGACAAAGTTTTCAAAATTCTTAAGAAATGAAGTACGCTAAAATCTACATATTGTTTTTGGGATTGATGGTCATGTCGTGTGGAGGAGATAGTAGTGACGGTCCACCTCCAGCTCCAGGGACGGTGACTTTGGTTTTTCCTGACCAAAACTCGGAGTGCACCACGGGTACGGTAATCAGTGACAGCCAAAGCGAAGTCACTTTTGAATGGCAATCTGCAAGCAATGCAGAAGGCTATATTTTGATTGTAACAAATTTGAATACCAATACAAGACAGACCTTGCCAACACAGGCTACCTCTGGGACTTTGGCAATTGATAGGGGCACTCCTTTTTCGTGGATTGTCACCGCAACCAACTCTCAGTCAAGTGACGTTTCTACTAGTGAATCATGGTTGTTTTACAACGAAGGTTCGCAAACCACTTATGCGCCCTTTCCTGCTCAATTAGTAGAACCGGTCTCAGGATCTACTGTAATTCGAACGGATACAGGACAGGTAAGACTTATTTGGCAAGGAGCAGATGTTGAAAACGATATTGCTTCGTATGATATTCAATTGTCCACTACGAACCCTCCAACCGACAATGTGGGAACACAAAGCAATTTGATTTCAGACCTTTTTGTAGAGGTAGATGCTGATACGGTATATTATTGGCGGGTTATCACCACTGACGCAGAAGGGAATAGTTCTACTTCTTCGGTCTTTGAGTTTAAAGCACTGTAATTAGGTGCCGTTGAACTGGTTCATGGTGTTTTTAGCACCGGCGAATACAAAAGATAACACCAGATTTTTAGATTGCTCCAAGCGTTCTGGTAATAGGGATTGCTCCTCAGAATTCCATTGTCCAAGGACATAATCAATCTGGCGGCCCTTACCAAATTCGGCACCGACGCCAAAACGAAACCTTGGATAAGAAGTAGTTCCCAGCAGCGTTTGGATGTTTTTAAGCCCATTGTGTCCACCATCACTTCCTTTTCCTTTTAGCCGTAGCGTACCAAAAGGGATATTGATGTCATCGGTAATAATAAGCACATTTTCGAGCGGAACCTTTTCTTTATCCATCCAATACTTTACGGCTTTACCACTAAGATTCATATAGGTGGAAGGCTTCAAAAACAGAATGCTTCTTCCCTTGTATTTGAATGTGGCAATATCTCCTAACTTCTCCGTAGAAAATGAAAAGGATTCTTTGGAGGCCATGAAATCCAATATGTTGAATCCAATATTATGCCGGGTATTTTCATATTCCGTTCCAATATTGCCAAGTCCTACAACCAAGTATTTTTTCATTACATCCTGTTCAAACAAAAGTGGTTTTTCTTCAAACCACGCTTTGATTCGTCTCCACATGGGAATTTGTTTGCTACAAAAATAAAAAGCATCCCGCCAATGAAACCATTAGGGGATGCTTTGTGCGTTCTATTTGAAAAGTTATTCTGCTGCGGCAGCTTCTGGTGCAGCTTCACCACCACCTTCTGCAGTTGTTTCCTCTTCTTCTTCCTCTTCATCGTCAGCAACTGAAGTTCTAGAGGCTTTCACCTGTACAACGGCAGTGCTTTCTGGGTGAAGAATGTTGTAATCATCATTCAACAAGGTTTCTACCGCGATGGTGCCACCTATTCTTAGTTTGGAAATATCCACGGTAATTTCGTCAGGCAATAAATCCGGTAATGCCTTAACGGATAACTTACGCTTTCTAAACAACAAGCGCCCACCATTTCGTACCCCTGGAGAGTTTCCTTCCAAACGAACGGGAATGTTCATGGTTACAGGCTTGTCTTTGAAAAGCTGGTAAAAATCAATGTGCAAGATTTTATCCGTTACCGGGTGAAATTGAATGTCTTGCAAAACTGCTTCCAATTTTTCTCCACTTTCCAATTCAATTACCGCGGTATGGGCATTGGGAGTGTACACTAAGTTTTTGAACGCTAGTTCATCAGCTGAAAAGTGTATTGGTTTTTCCCCTCCGTACAGCACGCAAGGGACCTTTCCAGCATTACGTAAGGCTTTGGTCGAAACCTTGCCCACGCTTTCTCTTTGGGATCCTTTGATTGTAATTGACTTCATAACTTCTGTTATCTATAAACTATTTAATTGTATTTGTATACTGTTTCGATGGCTCCGGAGCAATTCCAGTGCGTAGTCGAAGGCTACATTAAAAATTTTGAAGATATCGAGGTGTTGTGGTGAACTCGATGCATCACATCTGAAAAAAGTTCTGCACAACTCAATACCTTTACCTTCGGGTGTAAATTTTTCACGGGAATCGAATCCGTGATAATCAATTCCGAAAGTTGTGAGTTTTCTATTTTGTCGAAAGCGTCTCCGGATAAAAGCCCATGCGTGGTGATGGCCCGAACACTAAGAGCGCCCCTTTCTATAACAAAATCGGCAGCTTTGGTTAACGTGCCGGCGGTATCGACCATATCATCTACCAACACTACATTTTTACCCGTTACATCCCCAATCAGTTCCATATGGGAAATCACATTGGCTTTGGCGCGCTGCTTGTAACAAATGACCACATCGCTTTCCAATGCTTTGGAATAGGCATATGCTCGTTTAGACCCCCCCATATCAGGTGAGGCAATACACAAGTTATCCAGATTGAGACTTTTCAAATAGGGCAAAAATAAGGTCGAAGCAAAAAGATGATCTACCGGTTTTTCGAAAAAGCCCTGAATTTGGTCTGCATGCAAATCCATGGTAATAATGCGAGTGGCTCCAGCCGTTTCCAACATTTTGGCGATTAGTTTAGCTGCAATAGGAACTCTGGGCTTATCTTTTCTATCCTGTCTGGCCCAACCAAAGTAAGGCATCACAGCTGTGATATGGCGGGCAGAAGCACGTTTTGCAGCATCCAACATCAAGAGCATTTCCATTAAATGTTCCGGTCCCGGATGTGTAGAACCAATAATAAAGATGCGCGCACCTCGAATGGATTCTTCAAAAGAAGGTTGAAATTCACCGTCGCTGTATCTACTAAAATGAACCTTGCCTATGTCCGCACCATAATACTCGGCAATAGCTTTACCCAAGACTTGGCTTTGCGTACAGGCAAAAATTTTTGGTTCTGGAACTTGATACGGCACTACAAACGTTTGTTAATAAGGATTTTGAATCGCTTTTTCAAAAGAGGTGCAAATTTAAAAATTTATTCCGCTTACTAAAGGATAAATATGAAAATTTAGTTTTGAGTATAGGAACATTTTTTTAGCTTTGCAGTCCCATTAAAAAAATGGACGTTTTGCCTTGGTGGCGGAATTGGTAGACGCGCTGGATTCAAAATCCAGTTCTTTCGGGAGTGTGGGTTCGATTCCCACCCAAGGTACAAAAGCCAGAACAGTTTGTTCTGGCTTTTTTTATGCCTAGAACTTTCCTATAGCAATATGCAATCAATCAATGATTTGTACTCAATTTCTTCCAACTATTTCTTTGGGTTCATGTGACTTTTTAAGCAAAAGGGGTTCCAATATTGAAAGGGTACTTATTACAAAATCAGAAAATTCTGATTAAATAAATGCTAATATTGTTAAAATTTTAGAGTGCTACTCATCGATTTATCGACGATTCACCACAAACGATCGATGAAATACAACATTTTTTCCATTCGTCGATCATTCAAGAATATGTTTGAATATTCTTACATTTAAGATAACCTCATTTTGTTGATTATGAACCTCTTATTAACCAACCTCAAAAAAAGGCTTCTTTTTGTCGCTATAATTCTATTGTTTTTAGGTACACAAATGGGTTTCGGACAAAACTGTTCCGTAAACGCCGGTGTTCCAGAAACAATTTGCGAAAACACAGTGGGGTTCAGTTTGTCAGGCTCCGCTGCTGGATTAATTCAGAGCGGACCTATATGGTCGCAGGTAGGTGGCCCATCAGTGCTAATCAACGATCCTTCCGACGTTAATACTTCGGTAACCGGTTTTGTAGGTGGAAATGATTACACCTTTAGACTAAGCGCTGTCTGTACAGATGGTTCTACGCAGTTTCAAGATGTGGTGATAACCGTTCAACCTATTACAATTGCAGATGCAGGCGACAATATAGCCTCTTGCCCTGATAGTTCGGGGACTTTGGTAACGAATGCCAACGCCCCAGCCAATCCTGGCGAAGTAGGGACTTGGAGTATTGTGGGTTCCAACAATGCTGGTGTAACTATATTGGACGATAGTTCACCAACTACAGGTTTAAATCTTGCTGATACCAGCGCGGGAACCACCACCTTACAATGGACCATTCGAGGACCGGATTATCTACCGGGTGTTTTTTGTGAGTCTACTGCTACCATTACAGTAACCAATACGGGAGGGGTGGCTGTAGTTGATGCCGGCGCGAACCAAACCTTGAATAACTGCTATACCGTTTCACAATCGACCAACCTTAACGGAACCTTTGGTGGAAATGGCATTAATGGTCAAATCGGTACCTGGTCTTTTGTATCAGGGCCCAATACACCAACCATATCAAATGTCAACAGCAGAAATACAGGAGTTTCCAACCTTATTGAAGGAGCATATGAGTTCAGATGGTCTGTTTCTGGCCCCTGTGCTAATGGAGAAGATACAGTTACGATAACGGTTCAAGAAGCGACGCAAGATATTTCCACTGCATCGGTTCAAGAAGATAACATCCGTTTTTGTGATGCCTCGATTACCACTACAACATTGGTGGGGTCACAACCACAATTCGCAGGCGAAACCGTACAATGGAATCAAACGGAAGGTCCAGCCGCCACCATTTTGAATCCAACTAGTAGCACAACCCAAATCTCCGGTTTGGACGGAAGCAGTACGTATCGTTTTACCTATACGATAACCAACGGCACAACAGGCTGTGATGATACTGCAGAGGTGGTGATTCGCTATTCTACCAATCCGATTACGATGGTGGCCAATGGCGGAAATGATTTACTCGCGGCTTGCGGCGCTACGAGTGTTGACATTCCTTTTGCAACTACGGGTAACGGAAGCAATACCTTCAGCATCATCAGTGGACCAACAGGTTCAACACTAATTGACCCTAATACCTTCAGCAACACCGGAAGCTCTCCCTTAAACATCAATTTTGACGTTCAAGGTACCTATACCGTGGTCTTTAGACGTGCATTGACAGGTTCTATTCAAACAGGGTGCGATGAGGCTACTGATGCGGTAAATGTGACGATTTCTTTAAATCCAACAAGCGCTAATGCAGGAACTGATTTGATTTTATCTTGTAATACAACCACTGCAGATATTACCGGAAATGCAATTGGCGTGGGGACATCATTATGGTCACAAGTTAGTGGGCCAAGCACGGCAACTGTGGTTTCTCCTTTTGAACGTACCACAACAGTACAAGATTTGGTACCAGGAATTTATGTATTTCAGTATGCCATTTCTGGAGGAAATGCTTGTTCACCTTCTGCTGAATCAACAGTAGAAATTAATGTATCGACTGATGCACCAGTGGTCACCAGCGCAGGAAGTGCACAAACCATTTGTTTTGGTACTCCTACGCAATTGGATGCCACCCCGGCACCAGCTTCGAATTTAGTAGGTACATGGTCAGTGGTGTCACCGCCATCGGCTATAGGAGTAGTAACCTTTGCAGATGAAAATGATCCAAAAACATTAGTATCCGGTTTGGATGATCCCAATACGGCCTATACTTTACGCTGGACTGTAGAAAACCCAGTAAGTGCTGCCATAACTGGTATACCTTGTCCTGCACCGTGATTTTCAGATGTAGTCATTACTACGAATGCAACTCAAGGTCCCTCTTTAGCCAATGCGGGATCTGACCAATGCCTTCCTTTAGGAACAAATACCGTGACTTTGGATGCTGATGCGCCTCAACCTGGTGAAACCGGGGTTTGGACATCGAATCCAGTAACCGGAATCAGCTTTGTGGATGCCACTCAATTTGATACCGACATTACCATTGCGAGTCCGTCAACCAATCAAAGTTATATCCTCACGTGGACGATTTCGGGTGACCCAAGTTGTCAAAGTACTTCTGATGATGTTGAGGTCAGTATCGGTGCTACAGCAGTAGCAGATGCTGGAGTTGACCAAACGGTTTGTTACAATCCTTTGACCAATACTCCTGCCATTTCACTTGACGCAACAGCTTCGGTAGGCAGTGGAGGTTCTTGGCGTAAAATATCAGGACCTGGAGGGTTCATTATAGATGATACGAATCCAACAACTGCGGTATCATTTACGAATTCAGGACAATACATTTTTGAATGGACCGCCACGCAAGGAAGCTGTTCTTCAGACACCGATACAGTTACTTTGAATATTGGGATTGAACCCACCACGGCAACAGTGGTGCAAGCTGTGGAGGAAATCTGTACGGGTACAACCATAACACTTGATGGGAACGCCTTTGATGCGAACACGGAAAACGGATTTTGGACTTTGCTTTCAGGAGCACCCAACACCCCAACTTTTGCAGATGTAAACGACCCAACCACTACCGTGAGTAATTTGGTATCGGGAACTTATGTTTTTCGATGGACGATTTCTGGCGATACAAATTGTACCGCACCCAATTTTGCTGATAAGACCGTAAACGTTTTTGTTCCCGCTGATGCAGGCAGTGACTTGTCTTTGTGTGAAGTAAGCGATTTGTTATTGGAAGCGACTTTCGGTTCCACCGGAACGTGGACGCAAATTGATGGGCCAGGGGTAAATGCTAATCCTGGAACCCCAGCTACCATAACTCAAAACCCTGCTGATAGCAACGTTGCTCAAATTTCGATTATTCCTGGAAACGATTATGAATTTGAATTTACTACGAATTATGCCGGAACATCGGGATGTGGTAATACTTCTGACCAAGTATTGGTTTCCTCTAGTACTTCACCTTCGGTAGATCCTGATGCAGGTCCAGACCAGATTTTGTGTCGCGGGGATTTGTTGGTAGCCGACCAAACCACCTTGGCAGGGAATACAGCTCCAGTAGATGTGGATACCGCTACATGGCGGTTTTCAGAACAACCTTCAGGAAGTGTTGCAGTAATTGATAGCCCTAATAGTCCAACAAGTACTTTGTCCGGATTATCCGTACCTGGAATCTATATTTTGGAGTGGAACTTTTCTACCGGAAATTGTTCGGATACTTCCGATGTGATACGCATTGAAGTATTTGATGCTCCGTCGGTTGCCGATGCGGGAACTAACCAAACTACTGCCTGCCAATTGGATGCCACGCTAGCCGCGGTTCCACCGACAGCCGGCGTAGGAACTTGGACTTTGTTCAATGCACCAGCAGGGGAAACTTTGACGATTGATAGTCCAAATTCACCAACTTCAACCGTATCGGGAGTTACGGCGCCTGGAACCTATACCCTGAGATGGACCGTAGGCTATGATGGGATAACCTTTCCGGATAGCCCGTCTGCTTGTGACCCTACATTTTCAGATGTGGACATCACCTTTACAGCGAATCCACCTTCCAATGCAGTGGCAGGACCAGACCAAGAGTTATGTGCTGCTACACAAACGACCATGGCGGCTGACCCTATAACCGTAGGAACGGGAAGCTGGTCTCAAACCGCGGGTCCAGGTTTTGGAGGAACACCGGGTACTTTGGCCAATATCGTTACACCAAGCAGTCCAACCACAACCATTGACACTTTGGAACCCGGAACATATGAGTTCACCTGGAGTGTGGTGAGTGGCGGTTGTACCGTTTCAGATGCTGTTGAAGTTATCATTTATGGAGATCCCGGAACGGCCGAAGCTGGACCGAATCAAACTTTGGACCAGTTTTCCGCAGTTGTTCTTGGGGCTACGGCACCAGCTGCAGGAACTGGGGTATGGACACAAGTTTCAGGTCCAACAACCGTTGGGTTTGTAAATGAAAATGATCCAAACACTGAGGTTTTTGGTGCAAACGATGGAACCTATGTTTTTGAATGGACGGTATCCAATGGAAACTGTCCAATATCTTCAGATACGGTAGAAATAGCTTTAATCGCTGTAGATTTGGAATTGTCCAAAACGACTTCTTCACCTACAGCAAACCCAGGGGATGTCATCACATTTACCATTGATATATTCAACAATGATGCTTCTACAGCCTCTGACGCTACTGGAATATCCGTTAGGGATGCGATTCCTTCCGGCTACACCTTGGTACCTGGAACGGTAAGCAATGGTGGGGTTTACAATGTGGGAGACCTTTCTATTACCTGGTCCAACCTTTCCGTATTGAATGGAGCTACACTAAGCCTCACTTTTGATGTTACGGTAAACGCCACAGGAGATTTTATCAATATGGCTGAAATTACCGCGAGTGATATTTTTGATATTGATTCAACTCCAGCGAATGGAATAGGGGGAGAGGATGACCAAGATTCCGCTGAGGTTACGGTCAATGTCGCAGATATCAGCCTTTCCAAAGGAATCAGTGGAGCTTCTAGTACCAGTCCAGATGTAGGAGATACTGTGGTTTTTGAAGTGGATGTAACCAACGGTGGTGCGCACACCGCCACATGAGATTCGATTGAAGATTCGGTTCATGGAGGGTTAAATAAAGAGACGATAAATTCTGG
>ERZ1740062.1156-NODE-1156-length-11221-cov-4.448504_pt1 | contig 11221 bp, 11 predicted proteins | sample MGYA00581741_ERZ1740062 | MGnify/ENA primary metagenome ERZ1740062 (study PRJEB43018, sample SAMN04849747) | marine metagenome | isolation source: floating plastic debris | place: Pacific Ocean | collected 2008-09-01 | study: EMG produced TPA metagenomics... | reverse complement strand
AAATCTATTGATATCGCTTTCGAACTACCACATGCTTTTTTCATCTATGGCGACTGACGAAATGTATAATTTCTGGATGAAGAAAGTCTGGAATCCATGGATGCTTTTATCGCCGTTACAGGAAACTCCGAAACCAACATCATGTCTTGTTTGGTGGCCAAATCGAAAAGCATTAAAAAGACAATCGCTTTGGTGGAAAATATGGATTACTTCCAGCTTTCCCATTCCATTGGCGTAGATACCCTCATTAATAAAAAACTACTGGCTGCGAACAACATTTTCCGCTATATCCGTAGAGGAGAAGTACTGGCCGTAACGCGTTTGAACAATCTAAATGCGGAAATTTTGGAGTTTGAGGTCAAAGCGACTTCTCTAGTTAATGGCGAAATTATCCGTGAATTAGACTTTCCACGAGAAGCCAGTATTGGAGGGGTGATTCGAGATGGGAAAGGCATTATAGCGCTCGGGGATTTTAAAATTTTGGAAGGGGATAGAGTAGTGGTCTGCTGTTTGCCCAAAGCCATTCCAAGAATAGAAAAGCTCTTCCTGTAATGGGATTGAATTCAAGAATAATTATTCACATTATGGGACTATTGCTGTTGTGCAATGGTTCTTTTATGCTTTTAGCGGCCCTAGCGAGTGGCATCTATCAAGATGGCGCTACTTTGGATATTACCCTTGCCGCCATTGTGACCATGCTTTTTGGTGTAATGGCCATGTTCTACACGCGAGGGCATAAAAAGGAAGTCAAACGAAAGGAGGGGTATATCGTTGTGGCCTTTGGCTGGATTGTTATGTCCATTTCTGGTGCCTTACCCTATTTATTTTCCGGAGCAATTCCTACCGTAACCAACGCTTTTTTTGAAACGATTTCAGGATATACCACCACAGGAGCTTCCATTCTTGATGACATCGAGGCTTTGCCCAAGGGAATTTTACTTTGGCGTAGCCTAACCCATTGGATTGGCGGGATGGGAATTATCGTATTGGCTATTGCCATTCTACCACTACTGGGTATTGGAGGAATGCAGTTGTTTGCCGCGGAAGCACCTGGGCCTGGAGGAGATAAGTTACACCCCAGAATTACGGATACTGCAAAGCGTTTATGGTTAATTTACGTGGGATACACCCTTGCCGAAACCTTGTTGCTCAGCGTCGCGGGCATGTCCTTTTTTGATGCATTGAACCACAGTTTGGCAACGCTTTCTACTGGAGGGTTTTCCACTAAAAATTTGAGTTTGGCCTATTGGAACAATGAACCTATCATCCAATACATTGTGATGGTATTCATGTTTTTGGCGGGGTCTAATTTCGTATTGAGTTATTTCGCGTTTACAGGTAAAGTGCAACGCATTTTACGGGACGAAGAGTTTCGATATTATTTGGGGTTCATTTGTGCTTTTACCCTAGTCGCAGCTTTGGTGATTTATTTAAAGGCTGAGGTTCCTAGTTCTACATATCATCCAATGGTATGGGGCGCAGGCGAAAGTGCTTTTCGACACGCCTTGTTTCAAGTAATAGCTGTCGTGACCACTACAGGTTTTGTTACTGCGGATTTTACGGCTTGGACGCCTTTTCTCACCGTCTTCTTTTTTGGCTTGATGTTCTTGGGTGGTTCTGCAGGTTCAACTGCTGGGGGTATCAAGGTGATGCGCCATTTGTTGATTATCAAAAACGGATTATTGGAGTTCAAGCGAACGCTGCTTGCCAACGCGATTATTCCAGTTCGCTATAATGAAAAGACGGTTTCTGAACACATCGTTTACAACATCATTGGTTTTTTTGTATTATACATGTTGCTCTTTATCATTGGGTCTTTGGTACTAGGTTTCTTGGGAATGGATTTCGTTTCCGCTATAGGAGGTGCTGCCTCTTCTTTGGGTAACGTTGGTCCCGCGCTTGGTAGTTTAAATCCAGTAAGCAATTACAACAGCCTACCCAATGCTGGAAAGTGGTGGTGTGGGTTTTTAATGTTGTTGGGCCGATTGGAATTGTTTACCGTCTTAATCATTCTTACCCCATATTTCTGGAGGAAGCGATAAAAAAATCCCCTATCAACGAATAGAGGATTGAATATTGATTATTTAGAAAAGTTCTTTTACGAAAGTGCAGCTGAAATTCTCGAAATGGCTTCTTTCAGGGATTCTTCAGAAGCTGCATACGAAATGCGAATACAATCTGGATTCCCGAAGGCCTCTCCAGTTACGGTAGCTACATTGGCATGTTCCAAAAGGTAGAGTGCAAAGTCCGAAGCGTTGTTGATGGTCACGCCGCGAAACGTCTTTCCAAAAAAGGTGGATATATCTGGGAAGACGTAGAACGCGCCTTCAGGGACATTCAACTTAAACCCTTCAATCTCACCTAAAAGCTGCAAAACCAATTCCCGACGTTGTTGGAATTCGTCAATCATGTATTGGATTTTGCTCTTTGGTGCTTCCAAGGCGGCAATTACGGCGCGCTGTGCAATGGCATTGGCGCCACTGGTCACTTGACCTTGCAGTTTGGTACAGCCCTTCGCAATCCATTCTGGGGCCCCTATGTATCCGATTCGCCACCCCGTCATCGCAAAGGCTTTGGAAACCCCATTTACGGTAACGGTTCGGTCATACATGCCCTCAATGTTGGCAATACTTACATGACCACCAGCAAAGTTGATATGCTCGTAGATTTCATCAGAGACCACAATAATTTCTGGATGCTTTCTCAAGACACCTGCTAGTGATTCCAGCTCTTCAGCACTATACACCGAACCACTCGGGTTGCATGGTGAACTAAACCAAAGCATTTTGGTTTTGGGCGTAATGGCGGCTTCCAATTGCGCTGCCGTCATTTTGAAATCGGTTTCAATAGAGGTAGATACTTCAACCGGCACACCTTCCGCCAATTTTACGATATCGCTATAACTTACCCAATAGGGTGCAGGCAGAATCACTTCATCTCCAGGATTCAAAGCTACCATCGCCACATTAAAAAGGGACTGCTTGGCACCAGTAGACACTACGATTTGATTAGCTCCGTACGTTAGACCGTTATCGCGTTCAAACTTTAGACTAATCGCTTTCTTCAAATCGGCGTAACCATCTACGGGGGTATAACTACGGTAGTTTTGGTCAATCGCCTCTTTGGCAGCTTCTTTGATAAAATCAGGGATGTTGAAGTCGGGTTCTCCCAAGCTCAATCCGATGATATCCTTCCCTTCGTTTCGTAATTCTCTCGCTTTTGCGGCCATAGCCAATGTGGCCGAAGTGGACATATTGGTAATCCTATCGGACAAGTGAACGCTCATGAAATAGTGGTCTTTTATTGATACTGAAGCGCCGGGTTTTTACCGAGCTCCTTCAAATGTTTGAAGTGCGAAATTATAGCTTTTCTGGTAGTTTTATATTCATTGTAGGGCAAATTGAACTCCTTGGCCGTCTGTTTCACAATTTTCGAAATTTTTGTGTAGTGAACGTGGCTGATATTCGGAAAAATATGATGCTCTACTTGATGGTTCAATCCGCCAGTAAACCAATTCATGATTTTGTTTTTGGTGCCAAAATTCACTGTGGTAAATAGTTGGTGAATGGCCCAGGTATTCTTCATCGTTCCAGTGTCGTCAGGAAGCGGAGTTTCTGCGTCTTCAACAATATGTGCCAATTGGAAAATCACACTTAAAATCACGCCCGCTACGTAGTGCATGATGAAAAAGCCTAATAATATCTGCCACCAAGGAATGTTCACGAAAATCAAGGGAAGCACAATCCAAACGGTGATATATATGACTTTGGTGATCACCAAAGTACTCCAATTGATTACTGGATTAGGAAGTTTTCCATAGGCGAGTTTTCGCTTCATGTAACGGTACATTTGTTGAAAATCGGTAGTGATTGCCCAATTAAAAGTCAAAAGACCATACAAGAGAATGGAATAGAAATGCTGAAAACGATGATGCTTTTGCCACTCGGCATGTTTTGAAAAACGAAGGACTCTCCCCGCTTCCATATCTTCATCATGCTCGTGAATATTGGTGTACGTATGATGTAGCACATTATGTTGCACCTGCCAATTGTATACATTTCCGGCAAGGATGTAGATGGAACTCCCCATCAATTTATTAACCCATTTTTTATTGGAATAAGAACCGTGGTTTCCGTCGTGCATTACATTCATGCCGACACCTGCCATACCTACGCCCATGGTGATGGATAACAATAAATATCCCCAAAAAGGAAGATTTAAAGTAAGCATCAAAAAATAGGGGGTAAGAAAAACGGCAAACATTACCACCGTTTTGAGGTGGAGCTTCCAGTTTCCAGTTTTTTTAATATCGTTTTCGGCGAAGTATTGGTTGACTCTTTTGTTGAGGGTGCGAAAAAAGTTCGCAGAATCTTTTCGGGAGAATCGTACAATTTCCTTTTCCATGTACTGTTTTTTACAAAGGTAAGTAAATATGTTCCGGTATAATAAAAACGAACTAGCCTTTCCAAAAGTATTATTTTAGCCCACATTAACATTGTATTTATGATGGGTACAGAGTTGCAAATTGCTCACTTTACAGCGCTTACCGAAACGCTAAAACGCCATTTTGAAGCGTTAGAGTAGCTATATCAAGATAGGAAACAAAAAATCAATGTGGTCTCGCGAAAGGACATTGACGAGTTGTACCAACGCCATGTATTGCATTCTTTGGGCATTGCCAAAATACAATCGTTTTTACCAGGCACTTCGGTATTGGACGTTGGCACCGGAGGAGGGTTTCCAGGGATTCCATTGGCCATCTTATTTCCTGAAACGGAATTTACTTTGGTGGATGCCATCGGAAAAAAGATTAAAGTGGTCAACGAAGTGGTGGAAGGATTGGGGCTAACCAATGTCAAAGCCTTTCATTCTCGGGTGGAGGATTTGGACGGAGAGTTTGATTTTATTGTGAGTCGAGCCGTTGCAGCTATGCCCACCTTTGTGAGATGGACTAAAGGGAAAATCAAAAAGAAATCGCTGCATGAGCGTAGAAACGGAATTCTATATTTGAAGGGTGGGGATTTGACTGAGGAATTGGCCCCTTTTCAAACCGCAGAGATTTTTTCCTTGGAAGACTATTTTGATGCCCCTTTCTACGAAACGAAAAAGGTGGTGTATTTGCCACAAAAAAAATAAGGGGTGCTGTAACACCCCTTTTCTTTTCTATTGCTGTTGACTCCAAGGTGGAACCACTCCGTTCGAACGTGCATAGGCTATCAGCTGTCCTTTGTGCTCTCCGTTGTGTTCCATAATGACCAAAAGACCTGCCAATCTGCTCATTTTGGCGAAACCAAAATCAACCTCTTCGGATAATTTTGAAGATTCTACCATCTCAATTTTACCCAATACGAATTCGTTGGACTTCTTGAGAGCAGCAATCACATTATCTTTTCCAGTGATTTTTCCTAGGTTCATCATGTCAACGTCTTCTGGTGGTGCAAATCCCATTTTGGAAGCGATAAAATAGTTTCCTCCCGCAACGTGCAAGAGTGCCTCCCCTACAGAATTGACTCCTTCCATTGGACGCCAATCGTATTGTTCTTCAGAAAAGGCTTCAGCCAATTGCATGACCTGACCTTGGTTTTGACTTAGGATACCTTTTATGGTTTGTTGAACCATAGTGTCTTCTTGCGCAAAGGCAAGAAAGCATGGCAAAATGAATGCCAGCGTTAAAAGTTTTTTCATTGCGATACAGTGCTTAGGTTGTTCTTGCCCGGCTTTCGGACTCGACCTAAATATAGCAAATAATGGGGTCTTCTTGTGTATTTGTGTAAGGGATGTCAAGGTTACAGCTTTTTGAAAAGCTTTCCATTTTCGCTTCTTGCGTATCCTAAAATGTTTCCGTTGTCATTTCTTTTAAAGTATACAGGACTATTGGTTTCGTCCGAGAAAATATCCTTATTTTCATGATACAGCGGGTGTGCTATTCCTTCAAACATAGCATAAAGGGTTTTCGCTTCTGCATCAACAGTTACTTCAATTTGCATGCCCTCTCCGAATTCATACTTTCCCATATAAGCCTGTAATTCCTTGGTGGATATTTGGTTATCATAGGGGTTATCATCAGAAAGCACTAGACCATCGCCTATGTTCCAGTTGTCGTATTCCATATAATACGCTGTCCGTTTTGCAGCATTTAGGCCTTGTAACTTGGCAACCAAATGCAAGGCACCGTCAATTCCCGCGGAGATACCTGCCGTGGTGATAACTTTCCCATTATCGACAAATCGTACGTTTTTGCGAACGTCTATTTCGGGGTAGGAATCCTCCAAATTGTCCAACGCGTTGTGGAAAGTTGTTGCGGTTTTTCCATCCAGGATGTCTGCTTCAGCCAATATAAATGCTCCGGTGCATACCGAAAAGTGATACTGAATATCCTCTTGGCTTTTTACCCATTCGATAACCTTTGGATTGTTGGTGGCTTGATTGGAATTTCCGCCAAAAAAAGCCAAGATATCCGCTTTCGGCGCGTCCTCAATACTGTAATCTGGCACCACTTTGAGTATACCCTGTGAGGTAATGGGCGATTTGGTTGCCGAAACGGTGAAAACTTTGTAGCCTGCATATGAAAACACTTCCATGGGACCCGCAAAATCCAACACCTCCACGCCATCTTGTAAATAGAAAGCAATGGTTTTGGAGTCATTTTTTTTGACTAATACCATGTTGCAATGGCTACAAACGCCAGGATGGTTGTATTCTATCTCATCGCAGGCATTGTTGCAGGGCGGACAGGTATATTTTGACGCTTCTGGAACGATGTTGCTTTGTCCAATACTGGAATTGATAAGAAAAAAGCTGAGAAAAATTATGATTACTCTGTTCATTTTTTGATGGTTTTAATGCTACAAACATACCATCACTTTCCATTTGAATGAAGGACAATACAGCGCAGAATCAGGACAAGCTATAGAGAGAGTTCAGAGGGCAGGGCAGAGGTGTACTTCTTTAATAAGGAGCGCAATTGGTTAGTACTTTTCAATCCACAAGCAGCGGAAACGGCGTGCACTTTTTCACCCTTGGATAGTAGTTGAACCGCCTTTTCAACCCGGAGTTTTTCTAAATAATGGCCGATTGTTGTTCCTGTGGTTTTTTTGAAGAGCCGCGTCAGGTTTCGTGGGCTCATGTATACTTTTTCTGCCAAATCTTCGATGGCAATTTTGGTTTCCAAGTTTTGGGCCAGTATATCTTGGACTTGATGAATTCTTGTTTCAATATGGTTCCGGTACTGCAAAAAGACGCTCAGTTGTGGGTCCTTCGGAGAGCGTCTCAAATAAATGACTACTTCTTTAGCTACTTTGGCAGCGAATACCGACCCAAACAATTCTTCCAAAATGAATAGGGACAAATCAATGCCCGAAGCTACTCCGGCGCTGGAATACAAGTTCCCATCCTTTACCAACAAGCGGTCTGTGAGTAGTTCGGTTTTTGGGAAGCGTTTTTGAAAATCATCGAAGTACTTCCAATGGGTTGTGCACTCTTTTTCGTTCAATAATCCAGCAAAACCTAAAAGGTAGGCCCCGGTGCAGACAGAACAAATCTTAGCGTCTTGTTCATATTGTTGCTTTAGCCATTGGAAGAAAGTCCCATATTTCTTGATATAATCGGCTTCATAAAACAAATACGATTCTTGACCAGGAACAAAAAGGAAATCGCCCGGGCCCAATGAGAAATCAGCAAAATTCTTCAATTGGGCCACGGCCAATCACGCACTGGACATGAGTTGGGTGTTCCCATCCATGGCCAGATAAAATATTTCAATGTCAGCGCCGTACTCCCTAGCCTCATAAAAGAGATGAGCGGGTCCCGTAATATCCAGTAACTGGACTTCATCGGGAATGAGGAAGAAGGCGCGCATACTTGGTTATCCTAAAAAGGGATAGCGATAATCTTCAGGACCAACAAAGGTTTCCTTAATCAAACGTGGAGATACCCATCGTAAAAGGTTTTGTGCTGAACCTGCTTTGTCATTAGTTCCTGAAGCACGGGCCCCTCCAAAAGGTTGTTGGCCCACTACTGCTCCCGTAGGTTTGTCATTGATGTAGAAGTTCCCGGCCGCATTCCGTAACGCAGTGGTGGCTTCTTCAATAGCATAACGGTCTTGGCTTAGGACTGCGCCAGTCAAGGCATATTCCGAAGTGGAATCGACCAACTTCAAGGTTTCTTTCCAATCGGCATCATCATACACATATATGGTCACCACTGGACCGAACAGTTCCGTTTCCATGGTGGTGTATTTTGGGTCGGTGGTAAGTATAACCGTTGGCTCAATAAAATATCCGACAGATTTGTCGTAATTACCTCCTGCAATGATTTCAGATGCAGTGTCTGATTTCGCTTGGTCAATGTATTTCGCCAATTTGTCAAAAGAACCTTCATGAATCACTGCTGTGATGAAATTTGACATATCCTCAGGTGAACCGGGTTTGTTCATTGAATCCAAATCTTTTTTGACGTAATCAAGCACTTCATCCGAAATGGATTTAGGTAAGTAGACCCGAGAAGCGGCACTACACTTCTGACCTTGGAATTCAAAAGCACCCCTAGTGATTGCTGTGGCCACTACCTTTGGTTTAGCAGTTGGGTGTGCCAAGATGAAATCTTTCCCACCCGTTTCCCCAACAATTCGGGGATAGGTTTTATAGGTATGGATGTTTGTTCCGATTTGCTTCCATAATTCTTTGAACACGTGGGTGGAACCGGTAAAGTGCAATCCTGAAAAATCAGCATGTGAAAGCACGGTTTCCGTAACCATAACGGGGTCGCCCATCACCATGTTAATAACGCCGTCAGGAAGTCCTGCTTCTTTGAAAACATCCATAACGACTTTTGCTGAGAATACTTGGCTGTCACTGGGTTTCCAAAGCACCACGTTACCCATCATTGCAGCACTGGCAGGAAGGTTACCCGCAATGGCGGTGAAATTGAATGGAGTAATGGCGTAGACGAAACCTTCTAATGGCCGATATTCCACTCGGTTCCAGATACCTTCAGAAGATTCTGGTTGTTCCGCATAAATTTGCGACATGTATTCCACATTGAAGCGCAAGAAATCAATCAATTCACAGGCCGCATCAATCTCCGCTTGGTGAATGGTCTTGGATTGTGCCATCATCGTGGCTGCGTTGATTTTAGCTCGGTATGGACCCGCTATCAAGTCCGCTGCTTTTAAAAAGATGGCGGCACGTTGTTCCCAGTTAAGGGTTTCCCATTTTGTTTTGGCCTCCAAACCCGAGGCTATGGCTTGCTCAACATGTTTTTTTTGTGCCAAATGGTACTGTCCCACAATGTGTTGATGTTCGTGTGGAGGTGACATATCACGCGTATCGTCTGTATGGACTTCTTCGCTGCCAATGTAGAGCGGCACGGTTACTTTTCCGTTATAATATGACTGGTATTGTTGCAGTACTGTTTCACGTTCCGGAGACCCTGGCGCATAGCTTTTTACTGGCTCATTTATAGCGGTTGGAACTTGAAAGAAACCTTTTCCCATTTTAGCGATTTTAGTTGTTTAGATTATCGCCAAAAGTAGTAAAAGGAGTGCGGTCTTTAAAATGAATCGGACTTAGTTTATTGCGAAAGGTGCAGCGAATTTGAAGGTAGGTATTTCAACATCAAAATCTTCGGCATTGGCCAAATTCACCATTTGGTAATAGCCTTTCATGGCTCCCATGGGAGAAGTCAACAGACATCCTGAACTATACGTATGGGACTTCCCTGGCTTGAGTACTGGTTTTTTGCCGATAACGCCTTCGCCATCTACCATTTCCATTTCCTTCAAGGCATCGTAAATGTCCCAGTGACGTGCAGTGAGTTGTACGGTATGCTTACTTTGGTTTTCAATGGTAACCGTATACCCAAAGGCGTAGTGTACCTTGTAATTTTTGAAGAAGGTTCCTTCAAAAGTAGTTTGTACCGAAACTTTGATTCCTTTGGTAATTTGAGTGAACATACGGCTAGTAGGTAAAAGCACTTCCCGCAAACATCAATATCACCGTGAAAAAAGCCAAAAAGGCGAATATTGTGTTGAGAAAAATGTATTTCAAAATGGTTTTAAATCTTCCTTGCCCGTAAAATTTTCGCATTGCCTTGTACAGGTAAATTCCGAAAATCAATAAAAACCAAAAGGAACTTTGCGTTCCAATCAAAGTGTCTATCAACAAGCTAAGAAGCAGCAAGATAAACAATAAGGATTGGTTGTGGAAGCTAAAGATGAGATGATCGGTGTAGGTGTAATTTTTTCTGATATACACCAACCAAATGAATCCGGTAAAGACAGGAAGAAAGAAGAAAATCACAAAAGGGACTTTGGCAATAGTGGTATTTAAATAGCTCCCGGGCCTCGATAAAGCACGCAAAACACTATCACCAATATTAAAGGTAGCACGGTTCATCCTTGTGGAGGGTAGTTTGTGGCGCTCAACTGCATCTTCGTATGCCATAACGGAATCTTTTCGGATTAAAACGATAAAGAAGTCCACTTTTTTGAGGATTTTGGAAAAGCCCGAAGAACCACTTTCGATGGAATCCAAAAAGCTTTTTGGATTGCTGAGGATTAATGAGTCCCTGGAGGCTTTTAAACTTCCAAGGCTATTGGTTTTTAGGGTGTCCGGGATTTTCAGACCTTCCAGAAACTTGGGATTGACGTTCCGCAAGGAATCCAAACCTTTTAACGGGATTGCCTCTTGATTACCTATATCAAGAGTATCCGAATCCTCTAAATTCAAATCAAAATCGAATACTCGGGAATTATCTATTTTTTTATCCAAATCGGCATATTTCCTGTCGAGTTTTAAAAAGGAACTGTTGTAGTTGAACAGTAGAAAATAGAGAAAAGCCAAACTCAACAAAAACCGGATTGGGTTGGTATACGACATGCGTTTGCCCGCAATGTAATCTTTGGTAATGGTGCCCGGTTTTATGAGCAGGGAATAAAGAGTTTTGAGTAGCTTGGAGTCGTAATTGATGAGGTTGTGAAAGAACTCATCAAAAAAATCTTTTAACACCAACTTTTTGGTGCTGTTCGCTTGTCCGCAGTTCGGGCAGAACTTATCGCTCATATCGAGTGGATGCCCGCAATTAAGGCATTCAGTTCCCCGATACTTTAGGGCGTATCTTCCCTTTGAATATATGGTTGTTGCCATTTTTTTCTTGTTTAGGAACTTTAGGTGCCAATGGTTCCCTATTTAGAAATGGGTGGTTCCAATGTTTTTCTGTTTAG
>ERZ1740062.1154-NODE-1154-length-11230-cov-6.585772_pt1 | contig 11230 bp, 9 predicted proteins | sample MGYA00581741_ERZ1740062 | MGnify/ENA primary metagenome ERZ1740062 (study PRJEB43018, sample SAMN04849747) | marine metagenome | isolation source: floating plastic debris | place: Pacific Ocean | collected 2008-09-01 | study: EMG produced TPA metagenomics... | reverse complement strand
GGAGACAACGCGCGTTACGAACTTATTGACGGAGAATTACGTGACATGGAACCAAGACGTAAATTAATTTTAATAAATAAATCCTTTAATTCTGAGCGCAATCTCTTCTTCCAAGGTTTATTATTATCATTTACTCATTTACCAAAACTACATTTGCTTTTTTAAGTAATTTTTGATGATAGTATTGCTAATGCTATCAAGAATAGCAAACGACTATTGATTAATTTAATTTATTAGAACCTTTTGGACATTGAATATCTTCTCCTATTAGTTGAGGATTTTTAGGAGGAGTTTTAGAAGCAGAATTTGTTTCACAAATGGCAGCAACAGTTGTGTAGAAATCATATTCACGTTCTTTAACTATAAATACTGCACCAGTATAACTTTTCGTACCATTTTCTTTTGCAGTTGCTGTCGCTATTGTTGATGAAGTATCTGCTTTAGTGACATTGTAATTATAGTTATCTGTTTCTGGAGCAATCCCTAATTCTAATTCTGTTAAATAACTAGAGAATCTGTTATTCTCTAAATATTCCATTTGTTGCATTCTATTTATTGACCCAATATATGTTTTCGCCTCTGATTGACTTGCTTTTGCTTCTAATGCTCGATACTCAGCTTGAGCTTTTAATCCAGTGAATACTTTAGGTAAAATTAAACCAACAATAACTAATCCTGCAAATATATATGCTTTTTTAGATTTTCTAAAATTGATTAAATCTAGTAAATAATTGACGTATCCCGATTTATTTATATTTTGTCTTTCATGAAAATATACTCCAGCAAGAATTAACCCAATACCAAGTAGGATAACAAGCCAACCCCACTGTAATTGAATCGAGTTAACAGTAGCATCAGCTAAACCTCTGAATGGATTACCTTCTAACTCCGATTCCATGCTCGATTTAATCTCAGATAATTTCCATTGAAAACCGAGAAAACCAAGAATTGTCACACCTAATGAAGCAAGAGCAGTCCACCATAAGTATCTAAATTCATGTTTTACTACTAGAAAGATAGAAATAGCAGATGATATTAATAAAATTACCCCGTCACCGTTTCCATTATGAAAATAGTTGAGAGTACCAATAATAGGAGCGCTAATAATAGGACAAAAAACTCCTATTGCTAACAAAACTGAACCTGCAATTACTGATGCTTTGGCAATTTTAACAGATTCTATATCATTTAAATTAATAGTTTTATCGTTAACAGTAATAGATATATTATGAGAATTGGGTTTTGAAGAGGTTGCTATAGCATGTGTAGAATAACTTTGCTCTGATAAATTTATTTCTTTTGACCATACAGGAAAATCACTGCTACGTTGTTTTGCATAAATATGAATTTTATTGATTAATGTAGACTTTAGCATGACAATTTCTCTACGAACTAAAGTTACACAAGCCTCACTAGGAATATCATCTGACTCCAGCATTACATTTAAGCTATTTTCTTTCAAGTTAGTTTTTGCAGTAACATTCTTAGATTGTAGAGATTGATTTAGAAGTGATGAGATAGCATTTGTATCTCCAAGCTTTGCTTGCTCTTTTAAATCTTCTTTTGAATTTTGAGTTTGAGTTACTATCTCAAATTGATTAGCATTTAAAATTAAATCTTGACTCCAGGCTGGAAAATCCTCTTCTATCTTTTTTGCAAATATTTTTACTCTCTCAATTGATATAATCTTCAATCCAGTTAAACCTTTACGAATAGACTCTACCAGAGCTTTTTGGTTTGGAGTTTCATCAAAGAGTAACATGATTTGTAAACATGAATCTTTTATTGTTGCTTTAGCTGTTATTCCCTTTGGTTGTAATTGCCGATTCATTAAAGATGCTATAGCTTGAGCATCACCTTGTTTGGCTAGCTCTAAAATATTTTGCTGTGACATTACTAGTTAAACTAAATTTTGAAAAAGTATTTATAAATTTAATATTCCCGATTTTAAGGAAGAAGAAACATTGTTTATTATATTTCAGCGAAATTACTAGCTTTACCGTGTTTTCACTTGAATGAAATAATCACGCAATCAGAAATAACCGTAATTTTAAAAGTTTGATAAATCAATTAACTATTGACAGCGAACGCAATCTTTACCTCCACTAGATGCAGATTGACTGCATACTCCACAATGAGGACAAATAAAATCATTGTGGTTGTCTTTCATCCAGCAAGGAACGCTAAGAACATCTCTACCAAAAGTTCTTTCTACCCATCCTGGTTGACGATTTTCTCCTTCTGCTTTTGATGTCTGAATATAAGCATATTTTTCGTTACAATTTCCGCAGGAGCGAGTACCCCAAGAAATATCGCAATTGCTGCATTCACAACTGAAACATTGACTATCTAAAACTGTTACACTACCTTCTGTATGACAAACTGGACATATTTGTAATGGTTTGATTAGTTCAGCAGCCTGAGATGGTAATTTTTTGATTTCTTCTAGCTTTTCAACTTCTCCTTTGTATTTAGTGCCACGAGATTTTAACTGATTTATTGAGTTTTGAAGACTAGTACTAAAAAACTGTTCTTCTTCTGGGGAGGGTAAGTACAAAACTCGAATTTGATTAGATTTATTTTCTTTTTCTAGCCAATCTGTATTTTGCAGTAAATTATCTGAAATATTAATTTCAATAGTAGGTGGATATGATTGATATCGTTGACTGTTCAACCACCAATTAATTGCACGAGCTAATCTTTCCAGGCTAATGATATCGAGGGGATTTACTGGTAAAATTGATATCAAATCTTCTTGAGGAAGTCTATCATTACCAATATTGTTTATCTTTCTTTGAATGTGTAATGGTAATTTTTTTCTTTCTTCTTCTGTTCCAGGATAAAGAATGATGGTTTGATGTTCGTTGCTATTTTTTATATTTTGAGAAAAACTTTCAAGGATAAATGTGATTGTTTCGGGGTTATCAGTAGCGGTAAGGTTTGCTAATATCGGTACTAAACGCAAATCTTGAATTCCATCTGACTTCAGTAAAAACGAACCATCTTCAAGCCAGCTTAAGTATACTTTTCCTAATGCTCCTTGAAAGAAAATTTCTTTACTACCACGTATAGGAATTTGATTATCAACAGCTTCAAAACCAAATCCTTTATTATCATCACTCCCGTCTCCGGTTAAAGCCAATCCGATTAGGAGAATACAAAAGGACTCAAATCCTCGTAAAAGCTTTTGATTATCCTCAAGGACTTGATAAGAGTTTTTGATTTGTCCGCTATTTATTCGACTCCATTCTCTCCATAATAAATCAACATAACGGTAGTGCTGGTCATTAACTAAAATATTAGTCCTCTTGAGGGTATTCCCTACTACAGTCCGTTGTGGAATCGCTTTGTATAATTCGGTTCCTATTAAGCCTTGTAATTTATATTTTAATTGTGACAATTCTTGTAATGTTGCTTGCGCTTTCTTCAATTCTGCTGTTCCATCGCAATAATTTCCCCATAGCGTAAAAATACGTTCTTGATTTCTCCAGTGAATATCGTTAGTTGTTCCCGATAAATATTCAGCGTCTTCAAATTGTTGTTGTAGAGCTTTTACTTGTTGAATACGCTGTCTTATATATATTAATAAGTTATCAATAAGTTTTACAGTGACTTTGTTTTCGTAAATATCTAATAACTCTTCTTTGACCATACAAAGAATTCGTTTGGGAACTACAGAGCAAAAAGTTCGCCTTTCCCAATCTTCTGTATGAGAAGATAGAAATTCAGCAGCATGGGGAGAAATCCTTTGAGCGCGAGAAACTGGTAATCTCTCGGTTTCCATTTTCAAATAGCTTCGAGGACGACGACAAACTTCTTCAATATGTCCAAAATGCTTTTTTGTTATTGTTTATAAGGATTGAATATTTAATTTTTCTTCTATTTCTGGTACTAATGGTGGTAGTTTAACTAAATCATTCCAACTGGCTGAGTTAGAGATTAATTTTTGTAGCTCAGATTCAAAAAAATGCAAGCTTTCAAATAGTATATCTGAAGGATATTGCCATTTATACAAATTTTTATAAATTGTTTTACCATCATCAGAACGTATTGAACAACGATTGCTTAAGTCGGGGAAAATATATTCTCTAGAATTTGTATTTAGTTCGCAATTCTTAAGAAATACTCTAAAGTCATCGGTAATAATTTGCCATTGACCTAAAATAATTTTTTCGGGAAGTTGCTTTGTAGTTTTTTGGGTCAGACGATTATAAAACAACATACTTAATATTCCTCCCCTGGCTCAAGTCTGCGTAGCTCTGTATCAATAATTGCTAGCGATTGCTCTGGTTGTGTCTGTGAATCTGCTATCGACCAGTATCCGAATAAATCATCTTTGAGCTTTCTTAAATCACTTGACGGGATATCGTGGCGATCGCGAATTTTTCGTAATATTTTAGTGGCTAATATATGGTCGCAAGCTTCACCTTTGGTTCCTCCAGTAGCAATGACTACGGGGACGAAATCTTTGATTTGTCGTTCTAATCGATTTCCCCAACCTATTTTAAATCGACGTTCGAGAAAGTCTGCTAAGGTATCGTTCAAAAATTGATAAACTTGAGATGCTTCATCTGCATACTTGTTTTGTGCGCGTTTGAAAGAATTAATTAAAGCTTGATGGGAGATAGGATTTCTCGGCTGTAATTGTTCTGGTAGATTAAAACTTTCATCATGACGACGCTGTAATTCCATGATATGGGAACGGTCGTAAGTTTTATCGGCAAATTCCAAAGTGGTTTCATCCTGGTTCGCAGTTCCGACAAACCAAACATTGGGAGGAATCGCAAGTCTATTTTGATTTTGAAATAGTTGGGGAGACGGCTTATCTAAATCTGTTGTTAAACCAATTGTCGGTGAATCTTGTTCGAGTTTGGAAAGAAAGTCAGCAAAGTATTGTTCTGGTCGCGAAAGGTTCATTTCATCTAGGATAATGATATAAATTCGGTCGCGATTGCTTGGACATTGAGCTTCATACAAAGCTTGGAGAAAATCAGACTCGTAAAACTTACCTTCAAAAGCATTAAAATATCCTATCAAGTCTTGGCGATCGTGCCAACCTGCTTGTACTTCCACTAGCTTATAATCACCACCCGTAGCACGAGCAAAAGCAACGGGTAAACTGGTTTTTCCCGTACCGCTAATACCTTGGAGAATATGCAACTGACTCATTGCTAAACCAGCCAAAAAAGCTCTAATATCTTGTTTGGAGTAATAAAGTCGCTTCTGAGTATTTTCATCAACCATCGTAGGAGATAATGCAATGCGCGATCGTAAATCTTCAGCAAACTCTTCTAAGTCGGGAATATGCTCGTGAAGCGGAATTTCTCTTCGTAATTTTGCATCAGCATCCATCCTAAAGCATTCGGGGAAAGGACTTTTATTTTTAGAATCAGATACAGCTTCATCTACTTCTACTTTTAACTCTTCTAAAGCTGCTTTCAAACGAGTATTCCTTGCATCTAATGCTTCTTTTTCATCTCGTAGAGTTTCCAACTCAGTGACAGCAATACGGTTAGAAGTAACGCTCTTTTGGAGTTCTTGTAATCTAGTGCTGAGTTGAAAGCGTTCCGTTTCCCAAACTTCAAGTTGTGATTCTAACTCTTGTAATCTAGCAGCAGCAGTATCGCTGAGTTTTGATGCAAGTTGTTGTTGGAGTTCGGCTTTTTCACGTCGTAAATTTTCTAATTCTTCTAAAATCTCGTCAGGAGTTTTTTGTCCAAATCTTCTGTCCGCTTCATGTCTTTTAACTAACTTAGCCTGAAATTTTTCTCGTAATTGTTGAGCAGATTTTAGACGTTCTTCGAGTACTTCAATATTAACTTTTAATTTTTCAGTTATTGCTGCTGTTTTTTGTTCAACTTTATCTGACAAACCTTCCTTGTCTTCTTCAAGCAATTCTCGTTCGGTTTCTAACTTTCTTTTTTCAAGTCTCAACGTAACCGTTCATGTTCAATTTGCTTCCGTGCTGTTTCTACTTCCTGCTGCTCGTTAGCAATTTCTTTCTCTATTAATGTACGCTTTTGAGCAATTTCAATATCTGAATTTTGTTGAGTTTCAGCAATATTTTTATACAGTTGCTTTCGTACTTTTCTCAATTCTTCAGTTTGACTTTCAAGTTCTGCTAAAGCAGCACGATTTTGTTGAATAAAACCTGCTTCTGCATTTAACTCCCGTTCATGAAGCTGTCTTTTTAAATTACTTAATTCTGCGGCACGTTGCTTAAGTTTTTCTTCAGCTTCAATTAAGCGTTTATTTCTTTTGTTAATTTCTTCCTTTTTTGATTCTAATTGTTTTCTCTCTTCATCTAATTCCTGATTTCTTATTTTTACCTGTTCTTCTTTTATTTGAATATTTTTTATAGCTGTTTCAAAAATTTTAGCCTGCTGCCAACAATCTTCTAGTTTAAAATCATTAGTCGGTGTTGAAGCAATAGCAGATGATATTTGTTCTTCTGTGATTTGTTCTTTTGCTTGTTCTGCTAAACTATCAATCTTTTCTTGAGATGGTTTATCCTCAGCAGAAGCTTTTTTAGTAGAGCTTGATGATACAGGTGACTTAGGTTCAAAAGAGAAATTTCCGGATTTACTACGATTTTTTGATTTACTCATATAAATTAGTTTTATTTAATAGTTCATTTCTAACATACTGGCAACAAAATCATAAACTGTTGATATTTGTTGTGATACATTAGATAACTCCAACTGTTGGCTTGTCGAATGACCACTTTTATCGCGTAATTCAGCCAAGGTGTTTAACCTAATTAATATATCCGGTGCTTTTTGAGCCACCAAATATAAAGGATGATTACTGTCATTGCGAGCGGTTAATAAAGCAGCTAGAAGATGACAACGTAAAGAACCTTCACCATAATCACTAGCAGACCTTATTTTTCCTTGTTTGACATAGAGTAAAGAGTTAGGAAGAGGTATATCAAAGCCCAGTTTATCCGCAATTCCGTTAAGAATGCTTTTATTATGTTTTCTGTCGTTTTGAGAAATTATTTTCCAATTATCATTTGTCGGATATTCTTCTCTGATAATCAAGAAAAGTCTTTCAATTGTTTTCTGAGCTTTTATCAAAATGTCATCTAACTTATCAGCTAAATACTTTTGATTATCTAAATTTTTGGCTTGGATATGACTTCTTTCCATTGCTACTAAATCATCAAACAAACCATCCCATTTGCGTATATCTAAAGTTAATTTATCTTCAACTGTCAATTCTGCTTCTTCGTTAATAATTTGTATTAAATCATTAAAATTTGTACCTGATTCATCCGCATACTCACCAATCATTTCTTGAATCAGTTTTTGTACACCTTTCAAGGTAGAGTTTTTCTTGATTTGAATTTCTAACTTTCTTCTGAGTCTGGGACTGTCTCCCAATCCAAAAGGGTCGCAAATATTCCAACTTGTAGAAGTAAATTCGTTTTCTGGTAAATAAATAAACGTAGAAAGCCATACCGGAATCGGTTCTTCTTCAACAAAAGATATACGTTTTAAATCGGGTACTTGTTCAAAATTCCATGCATCCTCATCATCATCTCTATCTTCGGAATTTTTATATCGTAAAGCTTTACTATGTTTCCTAACTGCTTGTAAAATTTCTGATGGGGAAGGTTGTTTTTTGATTATATTGTTTACAGGTAAAGGCATATAAGCTCGTTTATAATCTGGTTTTCCTGTAGTTCCAAATACTAAATCTGGATAACCATCGTTATTGTATTTCACATCAATATATTCTTGACGCTCCATAAAACGGGGAAATAATTCTCCCGTCCAAACATCTTGAAAAATAAATCCAGCTACTGACTCTTGTGTTTCTAAGTTTTCTGTTTCTAATATTTTTATTCCTTTGTCAGTTAATAAACCTTGATGATTGATAAACGTTTTGTTTAATAACTGTTTAACTATCAATGCTGCCAAATCAGTTCCAATATCAAGTTTTTCTCCTATTTCTACAGCAGTAAATGCTCCTACACGACACATTCCTAAAACTGCTTTTTCAAGAATATTGATTTTTCTACTACTAACTCTAGGTGCGACTACTCGATAACACCATGCTGGTAAAAGTAAATATCGTCGCTTGCTCCAGCGAGTAGAAGAATGGGGATTGTAATTAATTATCTGTGTTTCTTTTTTGAAATCCATATCACCAAAATGTCAAATTATTTTCCCGCATGATTGTTGACAAAGTTGATAAAAATCAACTAATTCCCTAACAGCTAATGGTGCATTTTCTGCTTTTACCATTTCTAAATCTCCTACGGTAATTAAAAGACGTTGTTGACGGCTCATTGCTACACAGAGACGGTTTTCTAACATTAAGAAACCGTATTTTTTTGGATATAATTCTTCGCTGACTGGGTTGATATCATTGCTGCGAGTAATTGAGAGAAAAACCACATCAAATTCCTTTCCTTGAAAAGCATCTACCGTTCCCACTCTCAACCTTTCCACAATTTTACCTTCGTGATTTCTGGTTTCTCGGTAAGCAGAAGCAATTTGATAATTTCCCTCGTCTGTTATTTCTGCTATTCCCACCTTACAAAGTGCTTTCCAAATTTCTGTGACTTGTGCCGAATAAAAGGCAATAATACCAAAGGTTAACCGCGTATCAAGATCAATTAACTGCTTCAATTCTTGAGCAATTCGTTTCGCTTCTACAGGACGAGATTTACTTCTGCCTTGAATTTCTTTACCAGCGTTGCATGGCACGTTTATCCAAGCTGCAACGGTATTTTCGTAACCTGGTAAATTATGAATAAATTCTTCTTCAACTCTACCCGCACGGATAGGGGGTTCTCCATGATATTCGTAAAATATTCTACTCACAAAATCTCCTAAAATAGGATGCATTCTATATTGAGCATCTAATGTTACCGTTCTCTTAATACCATCATGCTTTTCTAACTCCTTCATCTGAAGAAATAACCGTTCAAAAAGACTTTTTTTCAATGCATTCTTGGTAACTTCTGTAGATTGTCCCAATTGACGCTCTATATCTTCTTCTAGAATATGAGGAAGTTGACGGTGGTCGCCAACAAGGATAATTCTCCGTTCGGCTTTAGACATGGGAATAAATAAATCAAGGGGGTTAGCTCTTGCGTCCCTTTACAGAAGCACCGAAACATTGCACCTGACTTAAGAATTTTTGTGCCATCAGAACTCTATGTCTTCAACATTACCAAAGTCCATAGATATAGTATTAGGACTTACACTTTTAGAACGGCTCGTAACGCTCATTGTTACCCAACGGAAGAACTTCTGAATTTGATGAGCCTCATCAGCACGAAATACTGGTATATCTTGCTGTTGATTTTGCAAAAACTCCTTTAGCACTTCATGGTCAGCATCCTCACCAATAGCCATCGACAAGCGCAATGCTTTAGAAACTCTTGAAGAACTGAGCAACTCTTTGAGCGGTTGTTTCCAATCATCCGTCAAATGACCCGTTTTATTAGTCGGTTGACCATCAGAAACCAAAACAATAGTAGGATGATAATCCTGACTAGCTATCTGATTTTTATCTTCAACAATAGCCCTGACTACTTCAAAAGCTTCTCCCATAGGTGTAGAACCAATCGCTTCCATATCAGTCCATTCAACCCCAGATGCAACTTGTAAAGGTAAATGGATTTTAGCTCCACCTCTACCGAAAGTCACCACCGCAATATGGATTTCGGCACGAGCATCTTCCTCCTCCCCGAAAGAAGAAATCATTTCGGCGATCGCCCTGTTAAGTGTTTCTATCTTGCCATCAACGCTCATACTCCCGCTAACATCTGCAAGGATTACGACAGGCATTTTTTTAGCAGCAGAAACAGTAAATTGCTTGAACCTACTCATTTCAATTTTAATAATTATATTTTTTATATTGTGATAAATTCAAACATCTTTTATTAGCGCTATTACCAATAAATTATGCAACTATATTTCAAGCCTTTCTATGTTCTAATTAAATAAGCATAGAGAGCGTAAGTTAAAATTAACACTTAATAAAAATCTATAACCACAGGATTATTACCGAGATATTTTAATAACTTTACAAACTAGATAATCATTGAATTATAGTAAAAACATCTAGATATTAAAAGAAAACAGCATTTAAAGTAACTATTCCTCGAATTTCACTGAGAATATCTATATGATTAATAGACCTACAAAGATTAATAAAATTTTTGTAAGCATTTGTATTAGGTGAAGCAGTTGCGGTGGACGGGTTCCCCGGCATAAGCAAACTGCTGAACCCGAAGGGTAAAATCACTGTCGCTTGATTGATTTCAAACTTGAAGTCATCAGGAATTCGCCATTCTCGCTCATGAGTCCAATCAATTACATTAGTATCATCACTAAGTTCTAATCTGACAACTCGCCATAATTCATGACTCGGTAAATAGTTTTTGGCTTCTTCAGTATTATCGTAAATTACTGGTCTTCCACCTCGACGATAAATATATGGCTTTGGAAACATTAATCCTGCACCGACATAACGCACCTTAGCTTGAGAATTTTGAGTGCGATATTCTTGTTCTGAATAAATATTTTGTGATAACTGATAAAGCGGTGTATCTTGGAAACAAACTGCTTTTCTTGTTCCACAGATAAAACCTGATTTCGTTGAACTACCAATCAAGCATTGTTCTTGAATTATTTTCATTAAGACTTCAGTAGAACTAAGCTATGAAAGCATTTATATTTGTAGCTCTAGTTAAATGTATAAGATGTCCTGTTAAATCAGAACGTGAAGCAATTCTTTGTTTCCAATTTTCTATTGAATAAGGCATATCATATCTCTTTTTTATAAGAAAATACTTTTTTGTTTACTAATCTATATTTTATTATTTACATAAATTAATTAGAATTAACATCTTAAAAATACTGATTTAAATAATTGATATCTATACGTTTTTTTACGGATTTATTTCAACCATTTCCTCCTTTAATTTACTTGTAATATCAGAGTATAATTATCCTTGACTAAGCAAAGATTCGATTTGGGTGAAATTATTAATGAATAGAATGATACTCTCTAAGTAATACTTTATTGATAGCTTCCAATCTTCGTTTTTGGTCTCAGGGCGAACGAAAATAGCAGTAGAAATAAAAAATTTCCTCAATACTTCTGTAATTACAGATTTTCATGCAGCTAATGGTCAATTTTTGAATTATCGTTTAGCATTACAGATGAGTGAATCGGATAGAATGCTTTATTTAGCAGTTCCGATTGA
>ERZ1740062.1153-NODE-1153-length-11236-cov-4.354083_pt1 | contig 11236 bp, 11 predicted proteins | sample MGYA00581741_ERZ1740062 | MGnify/ENA primary metagenome ERZ1740062 (study PRJEB43018, sample SAMN04849747) | marine metagenome | isolation source: floating plastic debris | place: Pacific Ocean | collected 2008-09-01 | study: EMG produced TPA metagenomics... | reverse complement strand
GCTGTAACTGGATGCATCCTTCCTTTAAAGGTAAATGTGCTGGATGAATACCCGTCACCAGGTAAATTAACGTTGCGCCTAAACTGTAAATATCCGAAGCCGGTACCGCGCGAGAGCCAAATTGTTCCAGAGGCATATATCCATAGGTTCCTACCACAGTACGAGTACCGATTTCATTGACAGTAGCGATTTGTATTGCACCAAAATCAATTAAATATACATCTCCAACATGATTACCAGATCTATCTCCCAACTAAATATTACTGGGTTTGATATCGCGGTGAATTACGAGTGGGGAAAGCGAGTGTAAATAAATTAAGATACTTAACAACTTTGTTGCGATTTGCTTTACTTCTGCTTCCGTAAAAGTACGTCCTGACTTTATATATTGCTCTAAAGTTTGTGCCGGAATATAAGTTTGTACTAAAGCAAATCCAGATAATGGTTTTTGAATTTCAAAATAATCTATATAGCTGGGTATAAAACTATGTGATAAATTTTGTAACGTTTGAGCTTCTCTTTCAAATAATTTAAGCGAATCCCATTCAAAATCACTGTTAAAAGAAAGTAACTTAATTACAACTAGCTCAAGAGCGTGTAAATCATTGGCTAATAGAGTTGTTCGTCCAGCCTTTTTTCCTAATTGCTGTTGTATTTCATAGCGATTAGCCAATACCTCACCAATCATTTTGACGCACCCTCGTTTGAGCTTAAATACAAGAAATCGCTATAGACGGCTTTTATAGTTTTATTTTCTCAGTCCAAAAAAATATTATATCCAGACTAACCTATCTTATTGACTGATAAGCTGTGGCCTTATATTACTCCGGGAATACCAGATGAATTATTCGAGCTTTTACCAGGAATTCCCTTGAGTAAGCGAGAAATCCGATTATTACTAATTTCCCAGCTACGATTGCAACCGAAAGATGTACTATGGGATATTGGTGCCGGTACTGGTACAATTCCTATCGAAGTGGGATTATTATGTCCCCAAGGGAGAATAATCGCCATAGAAAGAGATGAAGAAGTTGCCAATCTGATCCGTCACAACTGCCAGCGTTTTGAAGTCAAAAACGTGGAAGTGATTGAAGGCAGCGCACCCGAATGCTTGCACTATCTTAAAGATACACCCCAACGGGTTTGTATTGAAGGAGGGCGTTTTGTCACGGAAATCTTACAAACGGTATGGAAATACTTGCCCTCCCATGGTCGAGTAGTGGCGACAGCTGCTAATCTAGAAAGCCTGTATGGGATTTCCCAAAGTTTTGCGACTTTGCAAGCGAGAAACGTTGAAATTGTCCAATCTGCTGTTAATCGCCTGGAAACGCGGGGTTTTAGCCAAACTTTCACAGCGTTAGATCCAATTTTTATTCTCAGCGGCGAAAAGTTAGATTGATATTCTTTTTCTTTGATTAAGTGTAAATAAACAACCAAAGGAAACGGAGAATAGGGAATAGCAAACACCGCAAATAACAATAATGTTTGCGACTAACGCTATAAATTCAAAATCTGTCTGGAAAAGTTTGAGGAAAAGAAGTTGCCTGAGTTGTCTTTCAAACCTCCATCCAACTAAGTTGCACCTTACAGTGAACGGGTAAGAAAATCTACAGCCTCAACTTTCTGCAAAATCTAAAAAAACGCATCCGTTGTTAAAATCTAAAATCCAATTAGAAGTTTGTCTATGTCTTTGTCTCGGATTTTAAGTGGAATTATTGCCATCGCTCTAGCTTTGAGTGCCACTCTTTTAGGAGGATGGTACTTTACATTTTTCTATGTAATTATCATCTTTTTGGGGCAACGAGAATATTTTAATTTAGTACGAGCCAAAGGCATAGCTCCAGCAGCTAAGACTACAATGGTTGTCAGCCAAGTTTTGCTAGTTATTTGTACTGTCGATAGCAACTTAGCTGACGCTGTTATGCCAGTAGCGGGTACTTTCATCTGTTTTTATCTGCTGTTTCAACCAAAAATGGCATCAATTGCCGATATTTCCGCTTCAATTCTCGGCTTATTCTACACTGGATATTTACCTAGCTACTGGGTGCGGTTGCGAGCTATAGATACAGCTAATTTTAGCAATCTACCTTTAGGAGGTTACTTTCCACCCGATTTAACGGCATTTATGGGAAGAGAAAATTTTACTGCCTTACCTTTAGGATTAGGTGCAACCCTACTTACTTTTACCTGTATTTGGGCTGCTGATATCGGTGCTTATTTCTTTGGCAAATTTTTTGGTAAAACACCTTTATCGGGTATTAGTCCAAAGAAAACTGTAGAGGGAGCAATTTTTGGAATTACCGCAAGTGTTGTTGTTGGAATTGCAGTAGCTTACTACATCAATTTACCCGATTTCTACCTTACAGGAGCCGCATTGGGTTCCCTGATTGGGATTGCCAGCCTCCTAGGCGATTTAACAGAATCTATGCTCAAACGAGATGCAGGAGTAAAGGATTCAGGAGACATAATCCCCGGTCATGGAGGGATTTTAGACCGTACCGATAGCTATATCTTTACAGCTCCATTAGTTTACTACTTTATCACCCTACTTTTACCGCTACTTAGTTAAGAAGGGATGAAAACTTAGGTCAGACGATATTTTTACCTTTACTATTCCCTATTTCCTGTGATTCATTGCCAATTTTATTTATCAACAATCCTAAAAAAATAAATAATTCTGATGCCATATTATATTTTTTTGTATATCATGGATTAACATTAATTCGCCCTCGAAAAATAACTTTTCCGGGGATCAACTGTAATTCTTGAATTTCTACATCAGAACCCAAGTCAATATATTCACCATTACTACTTTCAAGCAGAGTTTTGGTATCGCTTGTTACAGAAATGGGTGCAATGCGTAACTCATGGGGACTGAGCAAGTTTAATCCTATACAAATATCTAAGGGTTGAGGATTGTTTTCTTCGTCGATGATGGCGAAGATTACAAGTTGATTATCTTTAACTGTGACTTTCTGCCAACTAATTGACTTGGAATTTGGGCTGTGTTCTGGTAATAGTTGAATCAGAACATTATTTAAAGCAGTTGATAATAATGTACTAGATAAAGAAGCGGATAAGTCTTCCTCAAGTTGGCTTAATTCGCCTTGTACTGGTACTTTTTCTAACAATCGTAACTGTTCTCCTTTGAGAACAGAACCGATATTAATGCGAATATTTTTTGCAACTAGATCGACAAAAGATAAATGAAGACCTTGATAAACAGCACTTTTAGCAACAACCGATACATTCGGTATGCTGCCAGAAAGAAGTTGGCGATCGCCAGCTTGAATATCAAGTTCAAGTTGCTCAACATGACTGACTTGTGTTCTTAACCACAATTTAATAGCAGCAGTCAAGACATTTGTAACTAATCTAAACTTATTTTTTTTCAACATTTTATCGCTTGTCGATCGCGGAGGTAATTGAAAACTGATAATTGAATAAACAAGTACTAACTGTATCAAAACAGCTTTTCAATTACAAAACATCAATACTATATTCATATTTAGAGATGTACTGATGGGATATCAGTAAGACTACATGGAGGTTCGGTTACAAAAAATTATTTCACAATGGGGTATTGCCTCACGTCGTCAAGCAGAAGAAATGATTAAGCTTGAACGTGTGAGGGTAAATGGTGTATTGGCGCACCTAGGGCAGAAAGTAAACCCACAAATGGATACTATTACAGTTGATGGGAAGGCTATTTATGCCCGAGAACGTCCGGTTTTGACTTATTTGTTAATAAATAAGCCGCCTGGAGTTGTTTCTACCTGTTACGATCCCCAAGGCAGAAAAACGGTATTAGATTTATTACCAGAAACACTGCGTTCGGGTACGGGTATTCACCCAGTTGGTCGTTTAGATGCAGACTCTACAGGAGCATTAATATTAACAAATGATGGAGAACTAACATTTAGGCTTACCCATCCACGGCATAACATTCCTAAAACTTATCGCGTTTTAGTTAAAGGGCATCCACCTGAAGAAACTTTGCAGATGTGGCGTAAAGGTGTTTTGTTAGACAACAGAAAAACGCGAGCGGCTAGAGTTCAGTTAATTAAAAAAATTGCCGGGAAAAGTAGCCTAGAAATCATTCTCAAAGAGGGAAGAAACCGCCAAATTCGCCGTTTAGCCGAACAATTGGGATATCCGGTAATTCAGCTACATCGTACTGCTATCGGTTCCATCACACTGCAATTACCCAAAAAAGAATATTTATCACAAGGTAGTTTTCGTTACCTAACAGAGAATGAAATTCTCTACTTACAAAAACAATAAAAGAAAATTCCTAATTAATGACTCAGCTGGTTAAAGGAGTACCAAAAAGATGAAGTGGTTTAGAAGGAAGGCAAAAGAAAAAATCAATCCTACAACTTCATTAGAAGAGCAGAGAGCCGAAAAGTTAACACAAGTAGGATCCCAGCTTAGGGCTACACGTCAACAGCATGGCTTCTCGTTGGATGAAATGGTGATGAAAACCAGAATTCCCCGACGATTATTAAAAGGCATAGAAGAAGCTAATTTCGATGATTTGCCAGAACCAGTTTATATTCAGGGTTTAATTAGGCAATATGCGGATGTATTAGGTTTTAACGGAGTTGAATTTGCCAGCACATTTCCAGTCGGTACGAGCAGAGTCAGTCTCAAACCCGTTTGGAAAAATCCCTCATTTGCTCAATTGCGTCCCGTTCATCTGTATCTGCTATATGTATTCTTAATTGTCGGTTCTGTAAGTGGTTTATCTAATTGGTTAAGCGATGCCACAATGATTGCCAGCGAAACTCAACCGCAGAAGGAACCATCTCAATCTGCTGATAAGGCTGGAGTTGTTCCAAGTAAAGCTGAATTAGTAAGTCAAACAAATAGCTTTACCGCAGATCAAAAAGAAGTTCAAGTAGGCGTTACTTTAAAAGATACATCTTGGATTCAGGTAACAGCAGACGGTAAAACAGCTTTTGAGGGTACCTTAAAACAAGGAAGCAAACAAACTTGGACTGCACAAAAAGAACTCACCGTCAAAGCAGGTAATGCTGGAGGAGTTTTAGTCAGTGTCAACCAACAGCAAGCCAAAAAAATGGGTAAACCCGGACAAGTTGAACAATTGCGAGTTGCTCTGAATTAAATTGGGAGTGGGGCAAAGGGCATTGGGCATTTATAGTTAAATTTAAATCATTTCTAATCCTTACCCTTGTCTCCCCATCTCCTCATCTTAATTAATAGGCGATCGCCCAAAGAATTTGACAAAGCTTTTCATCCGTTGAGATAGCTCGGAATTCATTGCTTCACTTCGATAGCGCCATTCCCAGTTACCTTCACCTAACGACGGAATATTCATTCGTGCATTGGAACCCAATCCCAAAATATCTTGTAAGGGAAAAATCGCTACATTTGCGATGGAAGCCAAGGCTAAACGAATCAGATCCCAATGTACGCCATCGTGACTTATAGAACCTAAATAGAAAGATAAATTGCTTTTTTCCACATCGCTGGCTTTTTCATACCAACCTACGGTAGTATCATTATCGTGAGTTCCGGTATAAATTACGCTATTGTTTTCTTGGACGTTGAAAGGTAAATAAGGATTGCCAGCATCTCCACCAAAAGCAAATTGCAAAACCTTCATACCGGGAAAATCAAACTTATCGCGCAATGCTTCAACTTCCGGAGTTATAGTTCCCAAATCTTCAGCTAATACTGGTAAAGTTCCAAGTTGTTTTTTAATCGTTTCAAACAACTTATCTCCAGGTGCTTCGATCCACTTTCCATTTACCGCCGTTTCTTCACCCAAAGGCACAGCCCAAAAAGCTTCAAATCCTCGAAAATGGTCGATACGAATAATATCAACATAATCGAGCATCGCTTCAAAACGCTGCACCCACCACTTAAACTTTTGCTTTTCCAATTGTTTCCAATCGTAAACTGGATTACCCCACAATTGACCGGTAGCGCTAAAGTAATCTGGTGGTACCCCTGCCATCAACGAAGCTTCTCCAGTATCTTTATCCAAACAAAAAATATCTGGATTTCCCCAAACATCGGCACTATCGTGAGCGACATATATGGGAATGTCGCCGATAATCTTGACACCGCAATTGTTGGCGTATTTTCTCAATTCCGACCATTGACTATAAAATTGGAACTGAAGAAACTTGTGGAAAAAAATTCCATCGGCTAATTCTTTTTTAGCTTTTTCTATGGCTTTAGGTTTGCGCTTAGCGATATCTTTATCCCAATTGTTCCAGCTTGCGCCTCCATTACTATCTTTAAGGGCCATAAATAAAGTATAATCATCGAGCCAATAAGCTTTGGAGTCGCAGAATTCTGCAAATGCTTGTTGCTGTTTCTTTGTCGGATTAGCTTTGAAATTAGAGCAAGCTTTTTTCAGCAAAGGAGTTTTAGCTGACTCAACTCGTTGATAATCCACATTATCCAGCGAAAACTCCGGGAAGTTGGCAAAGTCCCCATCGGAAAGTAAACCTTCATCGTGCAACTTTTCCGGGCTAATCAAAAGCGGATTACCCGCTAAAGCCGAATAGCACATATAAGGAGAATTACCAAAACCAGTAGGCCCTAAAGGTAGAATTTGCCAATATTGCTGATAAGCATCTTTGAGAAAATCAATAAAACGGTAAGCTTCACGGCCCAAATCGCCAATACCAAAGCGACTGGGGAAACTAGTAGGGTGAAGTAAAATACCGCTGCTTCTAGGAAAAGACATAAATAATCCTAACTATAGAAAAACCATATCGAATCGAATGTATCACAATAGTTGTTAGTTATTAGTTGTTAATTGTTAGTAGTTAGTGCTTATTTACTTCAGAATGTCTGAAAAGTCGAAATCAAATCCAAAACCCAAAAAAACGCATCCGTTGTAAAAATCTAAAATCTAAAATTGAATGAATTACCGTAATCCAGCTCCTACAGTAGATATCATCATCGAATTAATTGATAAACCACATCGACCAATAGTATTAATCGAACGTCATTACGAACCCCTCGGTTGGGCTATTCCTGGTGGTTTTGTGGATTACGGGGAAGCTGTGGAAGCAGCAGCAAGAAGAGAAGCTTTAGAAGAAATAGGCTTGGAAGTGGAGTTAGTCGAGCAATTCCATGTATATTCCGACCCCAAACGCGATTTACGCAAACATACAATAAGTATTGTATTTATTGCGACTGCCAAAGGCGAACCAAAAGCGGGAGATGATGCCAAAAATGCAGGGATTTTTGAGTCTTGGCGCGTACCCGATAATTTATGTTTTGACCACGATGAGATTTTGCGAGATTATTGGCAATATCGGCATTATGGGATAAGTCCGAGGATTTAGGATTTTATTTGATTAAATCATATTCTCACAGGCAGGGATGCCCTTTGCACAAGAATTATTTTGTTGGCTATACTGCGGTGCGATCGCAAATCTTATATATAGTTAGTAGGTTTGGTTTCACTTGGTTCAACCCAACATTAAATCAAGATTTTAAACCGTACTGCAAACCTCCAAGGAGCCGATTTACAAAACGCCAACCTCACCAAAACCGAGCTAAATGATGCCAACCAAAAAAAAGGAGATTTAACCAATGCGAATATTTACGGCGTAACATTTGAGAATGCAGACCTAACTGGTGCGATAATGCCAGATGGGGAAATCTATCAAGATTCACAGATAGAACCAAAACCTCATCAAATAAAAGCATCTTTCTCTCAGGTGGTATCTATGACTCGTAAAGTTATTAAAACTGATAATGCACCGGCACCCGTCGGACCTTACAATCAAGCTGTTATAGCATCCGGTCAAATGATTTTTGTGGCCGGACAAATTGCAATAGATCCCAGAGCGGGCAGCGTTGTCTACACCGATGATGTGACGAAGCAAACAGAACAAGTAATGACTAATCTGGAAGCTATTTTAACAGAAGCTGGCGCGACTTTTGAAAATGTGGTAAAAACTACCGTATTTTTAAAAGGTATGGGTGATTTTGCCGCTGTGAATAAAGTTTATGCAAAATACTTCGACGAAGCAACGGCTCCAGCACGCGCTTGTGTAGAGGTTTCGCGCTTGCCAAAAGATGTTTTAGTGGAAATTGAATGTATCGCCATGGTTTAAAGTTTAATTGAAATAAATGTTCTTTTTAAGACACAAATAAATAACCGTATTTTTCCGAAATAGCTCGATTTAAAGTTGATTCTATAAGCAAGTAGATTTGGCGAATACATATTTTAGGTGAGCTTTGCTCGCCTTTTTTATTTTTAATTTTACTTGCCAATAAATTCCTTGATTAAATGAAAGCGCTGCCTAAATTTGCATCAACACCAAACTCCAAGTAAAAAGCCCGTAGGCTGTAAGCCTGGGGCTGCTAATACTATAAAGCCACCTTCGTGGGCTTAGCTTGTATAACCGCACCCTTATAGGGTGTCGGGTAAAATGTTTTTGTAAAATTAGGATGCTGCCTTATTTTTTAGTTGAAATTTTCTTGTGTAGTTGGTGTTTCTTCTCCTGTATCTTGAGAAGATGATTCTGGATAAAAATCGAATTCAAGATTTTCTGAAGACTCTTCTACTTGATTGTTGCTAGGAATAACAACTTCCGAATCGGGAGAAGTTTCAACAGTTTCAGTTGGTTGCTCTTTTTTCTTAGATGAAATAATTTCTTGCATCAATTGCTCAATTACTTCTGCTTGCTCGACATTACCTTGTTTGCGATATTCTTTGTGAGCGCGTTTGAGAACTTGTTGTGCTTTCTTTAACTCCCCTTGCTTGTAAAAAGCGACTCCCAAATTATAATAAGCAGAAGGATTGTTAGGAATGCGGCGAATTGCTTGAATATAAGTCTCAATTGCTTCAGGAGTTTGCCCTCTAGCTGCTAGCACGCTACCCAAATTATTGTATGCTGCAATATTGTCAGGATTTAACTCCAAGGCTTCGCGATAAGCAATAACAGCCTTTGCCGTATCTCCTTGTTCTTGCAAAGCCATTCCTAAATTAAAATAAGCATTGGCGTTGTTGCGATCGAGATTAATTGATTGTTGGTAAGCCGCGATGGCTTCTTCATTTTGTCCTTGTTGGTACAGCGCCAAACCTAGATTATACTTGGCATTAGCCATCGTCGGTTTGATTACTAATGCTTGACGGTAAGCAGTAATTGCAGCTTCGTTTTGTCCTTGTTTATGCAGCGCTAATCCTAAATTATAGTAAGCGTAAGCTAAATTGGGATTTAGCCTAATCGCTTCCCCATACTCCTGTACCGCCGCATCCAAACGATTTTGCTGTAAAAATATATTACCTAAATAATTCCGTGCTGAAGCAAGATTAGAATCGCGACTTAAAGCAGCTCGTAAAGCCGATTCAGCCCCTTGCAAGTCACCACGCTTATAGCGCATAACTCCTTGCTGAAACAAACCAGCGGCTTCCAAGTCTTGAGTCACAACAGTTTCAGCTAAAACCTTGTTTTGAGTTAACTCAACGAATGTTAATCCAAAAAATGTAGTACAGGAACAAAATAATAAAGGAACAGAAGCGCGAATAATACGTTGAAATTGTAAAAATTTGTGAGACATTTTGGGCTTTCCAAGCACTTAATTGCTAGATGCTATTTAAGTTAGAATGCCCATCATCAACTAGGAAATTGAACTTTTCTCAATAAATTTTTCTAGAAGAGACAAGGGAGATGGGAAGAAAATATTTATATTTATCAATACCCAATTCCCTTTAATAATTAATAATTGATTCCGGCAGTATCAACATTGCATCACCGAAGGAATAAAAACGATATCGAGATTTTATCGCTTCGTTATATATATTCAATAATCGTTGTCTGCCAATTAAAGCGCTCACCAACATCAGTAAACTAGAACGAGGTAAATGAAAGTTGGTAATTAAACCTTCCACTACTCGCCATTGATAGCCCGGATATATAAATAAGTTAGTTTCGCCACAAAATGGCTGTAATTCTCTTTTTGCTGCTGCTCCTTCTAAAGCACGTACTACCGTTGTTCCCACCGCAATAATTCTTCCTCCTTTTGCTTTAGTGGCACGGATTTGTTCTACTGTTTCCCCCGGCACTTCAATCCATTCTCCATGCATTTCGTGGGTAGTTACATCTTCTACTTCTACAGGGCGAAATGTACCTACTCCTACATGTAACGTCACGAAAGCTCGATTAATTCTAGTTTCTTCCAACTTTTCTAATAACTCAGGAGTAAAATGCAATCCCGCTGTAGGCGCTGCAACTGCTCCAGGATTTTCGGCGTAGACTGTCTGATATTGTTGGCTCTCGGCATTACTCGCAGTAATGTAAGGCGGTAAAGGTACTTCTCCAAATACATCCAATAGTTGTATTAAAGACATTCCAGAAGGCACGTTAAATTGCAGCAACCGCCCTCCCGTCGCTTCATCTGTCTGCAAAACTGTAGCTATTAACTCCTTCACTGGTATTTTGAAATTATCTTTCCTAGCCTCAAAAATAATCTCACTGCCTTGCTTAAATCGCTTTCCCGGTTTAACCAAAGCCAACCAACAATTGTTTCCCTTTTCTTCCAACAGCAAAACTTCTACCTGCGCTCCCGTGGATTTACGTCCGTAAAGTCTCGCCGGTATAACTTTTGTATCATTCATCACTAGTAAATCACCCGGACGAAGAATTGCTGGTAAATCTCGAAAAATTCGATGGTTTGGTAACTTTTCGATACCAGTATTCGCGGAATCTACCACCAAAAGCCGGGAACTATCTCTAGGAACAACAGGATTTTGAGCAATGAGTTTGGGAGGTAGATCGTAATCGTATCCATCAAGGGAACGGTCTAAATTTACATCTTGAATTATTGGACTAGAAATGTAAATGCCTTGTGATGAGTTATTTTCCGAGTTTGAAGAATTGAATTTTTCCATATTCGGCGATCGCTGCAATTATTTAGGCTTTTTTTAACAAAAAAAATTGAGATTATAGTTTATAAAGGAAATCTCTACTATTAACCCTAAGTGAGATTGAGTATATTACCAATTAGAGTATTTTTAAGTAATACGCAAACTCCACTATAAAAATTGGGTAAACCTCCCCATCAAAAAACGGGGGCTTTTACCCTACCGAACGTCGGGGTCTATATATCAATAATAGAGATGTAAAATTGGCTTTGATCCCAAGCACCAAGATGGAATACTTGTATTACCTGGCTAATGCCAGTTTAACTTTGAGGGTAGTTCAATATTTGCACGCTAGACCCCGGATACCTGTTTCCT
>ERZ1740062.1152-NODE-1152-length-11239-cov-4.035318_pt1 | contig 11239 bp, 20 predicted proteins | sample MGYA00581741_ERZ1740062 | MGnify/ENA primary metagenome ERZ1740062 (study PRJEB43018, sample SAMN04849747) | marine metagenome | isolation source: floating plastic debris | place: Pacific Ocean | collected 2008-09-01 | study: EMG produced TPA metagenomics... | reverse complement strand
CCGACCCCGACCCACCACTTACACCACCTCCATCTCCCCCACCAGCACCAACCCCAGCCCCACCACCCCCAAGCCCAGACCCGAACCCAGAGCCAAATCCCGACCCACCACCGCACGACGATAAACCACCCGGTTTACCTTTGCCCCTGCCATTCCCTTTCATTCCTGGTAAAGCACAACCAAAAACACCACCTCCAACTGGCAGCCCATGCAAAGGTGGTAGTTGTGGTAAGCAAATAAGCGATCAAGTTGGTGGCAATACTCAGCGTTTGGATAAGCTAAACGCGCTTTTAAACGGTTTAGATTTAGCTTCTCTTGCGAGTATAAATGCAAAATTAGACAAAATTGATGCAAAACTTGGACCAAAATTACCTGGCGGATTAAGCGGGTTTCTGCAAAACTTCAAAAAAGCTTTTGATAAGTATTTAGGTAAGTTTTCAGCGTTTACTGAATGGTTAAAACTTGACAGGATTCTATTAGTTTTGACATGGGTCAACACGTTGCACAATGCTTATCAACTAAGTAGTAATTTAACTAACACATTATTCCAAGCTGTTGATAATATCATTGGTATTTTTGTCAAAGATATGGACGGACAGCCAATTGATACGAAAGGTTTCTTTGGTAAAAAAATTGATAGTTTTGCTGCCAAGATATTTGGAGTTCAATCTTGGAAGGAAATGAAAACTACTTTAAAACAATACAACAGGATTTATCAAGCAACAGCTAATATATTGTCAAGAATTAACAGCATGTTTAATTCTGTCTTTAATATATTTAATGTGATTGGTAACAGAATAAGTCGTATAGGAAATGCTTTGAGGTGGTTTGGGGTTATTGCTGACAATGCTTTCGGCTGGATGAATGAAAATAATAATTTTGGCAATCCAATTATTGATAAAATAACTAATTTAAATGAAGCAGCAGAATCCATAGAACAAGTTAGCAGCGATGTTTTAAATATTAAGAATGAAGCTAAGGAGTTAAAAAAAGATACTGAAAATTTGAAGAAAGAAGTTAAAAAATTAGAGGAAATAGAGAAGAAGAAAGAACTTAAAGAACGGTCAATCTTAAAAATTCCTGATGTCAAAGATACAGATGTAGCATGAGTAAATATGCATTTAGTAAAATACTTAAATTAGTAAGAAGATATCACAACCTTCAGTTAAATAAATTAATTAAAAATAAGGAAACAAAAAAAACTAAAGCTTCTATATATAAGGAGTTATTAATTCAAAGGAATGACACCGCACAGCTAATTATATTAAAAATGTTATTCTTTTGGATTTCTACTGGGAATATTGAGAAATTTATTTTATCAACTTTACCTACTGGTTGGGCTATAAAACCTGGAGATTTCTTACCTCAGTTAGTTGTTGTTTATCGAATAAAAGGTAAAACTAGAACTGGCAACTACGAATTAGTTATTCCTCACTACAAAGGAAGTAGATACCCTAGTCTTCCAGACTATAAAAAAGGTTCTCACCGAGTAGCTCTTATTCTAAAAGATGCTTCTCAAATAATTGTTAATGCTGCAACTGAATCTGAAGGTCGCAGGGTTATAGCTCAATGTAGTAAATACGTAGATTCAAAGTTTTTAACTAACGATATAAGACACACCAAGAATCAGCGAGTCAAAACAGATGACATGACTTTAGTCCGTGCTGATTTCTACCCTAGAGGTCAAAATAATTCGCAGCCACTTTGGCGATTTTATTTATAAAAAATAATGCGCGGACACTAAGTGTCCGCGCACTGCATGTAAGTATTTTCTCTCATGACTTTTAATTTTTCAGGTAACTATGCTGTGTATACACAAGCGCACAGTAAAGGATATAGAAAATGCCTGCACCATTCAATCAAGCCGACCTAGAATCCACCAACCAACCTGCGGCTTTATTAGAGTTAGCTTTTCAGTTGCAAGCGTCAGAACTGACTGTTCCTGAAGATACTCGACCCAACAACTTGACTGTTGCTATCGATGGTGAAGAAAGTACCGCCACAATAACAGCAACTTTGCCTGTTACATTTGCTCTTGATGCTGCTGGAAAGCCTGTTATAACAGCTACGGATTACATCCCAGCGGTTTAATCGTAGTTAATATGGAGGTTTGAAATGGCTACAAAAGGTAGAGAACTCGGGCCGCGAGTAACAGTTGCTGTAGGAAAGGATAAAAATGGAAAAGCCATTTATTCCTACATGTTAAAAAAACATGCTGACTATTTCAGTTTTCCTGGCGTTCAAAATTCGATTGTCACAAGAAAGTCAGCAAAAGGGCGAACTGTTCCAATTAGAGGGAGTGTAGGTCAAGGACATATTAAAGTCCCAACGGGCAAGAAAACTGCAAAGAAAGCAAATCAGTACTACCAAATGCCTATGCCAGCAGGTATGACTATTGCAAAAATAGGAGCATTTTTAGCGAGTGCTAAAAAGAATAAGCCTGACTCTTTCGTAACCCAGGATGGAATTACTTTCCCCGTTGGCAAAAAATAATGGCACGGCTCAAACTTAGCCCGCGAAATTGGGCGCTCGCTAGAAAGCGAACGCTCAAAGCCAGACAATTCCCTGGCACTCCTACTAAATTCCAACCCATTAACCCAGTAGCTTTCAAAATTGACAAACCTATTTGTGTAGCTTTAATTCAGTCAAGAACAGCTAAATATAATTGGTGGTCTGCTGGGTTCTGCCAAGCATATTTTTACAGCGGTGCTTTCGTTAACCGACAATTAACAGGTTTTAAAAATTGGCATATTGGTTTAGACCGTGCAACTTTGCTGGATTTTAGGCATTATGAAGCTAACCAATACACTTTAGAGTTTACCTTTAGACCGTGGCATCGAAATATAAAATTACAAGTTTGGGAATACAAAGAAGATTTGACAGACGCTACAGATACAGACATACAGCGAGTTCTTGCAGACTTAGCAAGACTTGAGAAGAAAATTACTGACATCTCCGAATACGGGCGTTAAAAATGCCGTGGGAAAGACTTGGAATTTATTTAATAAAATCTAACTGGACTTTAACTAAACCAGTTGAAGCAGAACTTTTTAAAATCAAGCACTTTAAAATCTACCAGTCAGATAAACACTATTTAAAAGCTGCAATTGCACAAGCTTTTAAAGCAGACAATGAGCTAACAACTTATAACAATAAACGATTTAGTTATCGTACTGAACCAGAGACGTTTGAATTCTATTTTCCTCCCGGTCTAGGAGAACACAGCTTAGCTTTTAAAAGGTTGGATGATTCTCCTGTTAGTTGGAGGATTGAAGCCGAATATTTTTATAGCGAAAATCCTTTAGAGGATTATCAAAACTATATAAATAATCGCTTCGGTCAATCAGCTTTAAATAACTTTAATCAAGAGATAATTAATAACATGTCTGCATTATATCCTCGTTTATTTAGTGGTTCTACAACTCCGAGTGGTGGAGTTAAAACTTTACAGGCTGGGAAGCCTGAAAAGGTACTGTCTGAGAACTTAGGTAGAACTGAGTACACTATCAGAAGTAAAGGTCATCCCGTTTTACTTGCAACTGGTTTTGACGAGCAGGGTAAACCTTTAGCTATTCTTGAAGAAATGCCCCCTAATTACAATTACAATCACAATGCCACTACTGCTGGCTTATATAAAGGTGAGGTTTGGGCAGTTTCCGAACAAGACACCAAAATTACTTTTACCGAATATGTAGCACAGTAATTAATTAATGAATGCTGAAAATCTAATAGAAATATTTGTAGGATTAACAGCGTTAATTAGCTTTGTCTATCGAATTTCTCAATTAGAATCTAAAATCTATCAAAAAATAGATTCTATTGAAGATAAATTGTTAGACCGTATTGTTAATCAAGAAAACAAATTTCAAGTTCATTTATCAAACTATTTTGCAAAAAACGAAATGCAAGATTTTAGAATTCATGGTTTAGATGAAAAGTTTAGCCATAAATTTACTAGATGCTGGGACGAAATTAAACTTTTAAAAAATAAAAAGGACAACTAAATATGTTCTCGAAACTTAAGAGTCTAAGCGTCATTAATTTTGTAGTGATTTGTTTTGTTATTAGTAATTGCGTTTTAGCTATTACTGATAAAAACTATCGTGTCAATTTTAAAAACTTGTCCGGAATGGCTATTACTGGATTCCTTGCACAGCTAAAAGCGGAATCATAAACAACGCAATAATCAACACCGAAATAAAAACCCACAACAGATAAATACCTGCTGGATAGCCAAATATTTCACAATAAATATTTTGGATAAAGTCTAAAGCGTGGAGAAATTCCTCTATTTCTTTTTCTACCTTTGACCAGTCCTCGGGTTCGTCAAGCCATTTTAAAAACTTCTCAATCATTAAACCAATTAATAACAAACTAAAAGGATAACCTATGAAAATTGCAATTGACCGTGGTCACGGTGTCCGCTGTGATGGTGGTGCTGTTGGTATCCGTCGTGAAGAGGATTTAATTGAGCAGGTCGCTGATTGCTTAGTGAAGCGATTGCGAAACGCTGGACATCAAATCATTGAAGTCCGTCCCAAGTGGGCTAGCTCAACCCTCAATTCTTTAAGCCAAAGGTGTCGTAAAGCTAATAATCACAATGCTGATTTGTTTGTTAGTCTTCATTTTAATGCTCACAATGGTTCGGGAAATGGCACTGAGGTTTTCGCAATCTCCAATAAAGGAAAACAGTACGCAAGACGAGTAGTTGATAACATCGCGGCGCTTGGCTATCGCAACCGTGGCGTGAAACACAAAGGTTTTTATATCCTTCGATATACCGCAATGCCTGCAATCCTAGTTGAAGGGTGTTTCATCACCAGTCAGCGAGATATAAACTTATTCAACGCCGATAAAATGGCTCATGCTATCGCAAATGGAATTTTAAATAAATAATCCGGAAGTTGGGAATCGAACCCAAACAAGGATTCTTGCACCTTTATCCCTACTAATCCAAGTGTATTGGCTTTCGGTTGCATCTCTTACGATGTAAGCATACCAATGCTCTTCCGCTTTCATTTTATCTCTTCACATCCTCAAAGCTCCTGATTAATTTTTATCGGGAGTTTTTCTTGCTACGGTGGCAACGGACGGTCGGGACGATTGATAAGTATTTCAAATGCCCTTTGGTAATGCTTCTCGTTGATCCAATGCTGATATGTATCAGTATGAATCTTCAAAGAATGACCCATCATTTGAGCAGCCAAACTAACATCTAAACCGAAAAGTATTGACCTAATAGCCCAAGCATGACGTAAATCATAAGCCCTGAAAGGTAGCTGCCATCTTCTGAAAACTTGGGATACGCTATTCCCTAGCTTATCGTTACTACGATTTAAATTTATATCTGGAACTTTTAAATTATATAAATCAAACTCTTTTACCCATTCCGGATAAATAGGGCATACACGCCTAAAATTAGTTTTTCCTGCATTAATCTTAAGTATATAATTCCCCTCAGCCAGAGAATCAAAATCAATTAAAAATATTTCGTGATTCCTCAAGCCATACGTGGCCAATAAGGCAATAGCCCATTGCCATTCTTCATTTTTAATATCTTTTATTGTAGAGCTAATTAATTTATCAGACGGTATATTTCTTGGTTTAACTTTCTTGAAAGAGTAATTTCCAGAGTACTGATTTATATCAATTTCAATCCCTGCAAACTTCGATAAAATTTTCAGAACCATACAACAACGCTGTCGCATTCTAGTATCAGGCTCTGTAGATAAAATTGCTTTGATTATGGTTTTGTCTGTTAAAGGTTTGTTTTGGTCTAATTTTCGGAAGATAGAAATATAATCTTTTTTCCATGTAAGCTCGCTCTTTCCATTCCTAGCTCTTTTATCAAAATAATCTTTCTCAAATTCTTTTATCCAATCCTTAGCTAGTTTAGTTTTGGGTTCTTCTTTTTTCTTTGTGTAAGGTTCCCATGAAAAAACACCTGCATTAACAGAAGCTGCAATCTTAATTGCTTCTGCTTCTGCTAACTGCAAGCCTACCAAAGATGCCGTCAAACCTAAGCTAATATTTTGTCGGGTTAAACCCGGCTCACCTGTTTTTAGAGGTAAGTACCCCCTTAAATAAAGAGTACTTCCCCGTTTGGCAATCTTTATCTTTAAATTTTGATTTGTTAATCGCGTATTAGCTGATGCGATTAGTTCATCAAAATTTGTCATCTTCCAAAGTGCAATTTATTTTTACCAATATGTTTAATTGGTAGATTTTTTAAAGCTGATTTAGTTAGTTGCTTTCGGTAATTAATCAACATAACGACTCCCAGAGCAAAGAACAAGTCTAAACCCAAAGCTAAACCTCCAGTGACTAGAAATTCACTATGAAACATACTTGCTACTCCCATTACTATTAGCGCTTTTAATTACGTCCTCGTATTTCTTTTTATCCTGAGCAATGCCAGCTTTTCCAATCAACGCTAACCAAGCCAAGCTATTACCAGCTAAGTACATTACTTCACTACCAAATACTAAGCAACTAGCAAGGAATCTAGCTGCAACGATATCCCCCATGCCTAATCCTCCAATTGTAGTTACAAAATCAACGTAGTAGACCACACAACAAAATATTGCGAGAAATAAAGTTAGGGTAACGCTGGCAATTGTTGCTATCTTTCGTTGGTTCTCATTTTGAATTGCAGCTAATGATTTTGGGATTGAAAATATAATTCCCCAAGCCGGTGGAGTTGTCATAATTCCAATACAAAATGCCTCATACAAACCAATAGCCGCGCTAATAGCCCAAACCGTCCAGAATTGTAAATCTGGCCCTGTTTGTAAAAAGCCATCAAAATACATTTTGGTGTAAATAACATTAATGAATGTTATTGCAATTCCAACTATGTAGCAGCTGACCGATATCGCTCGGTTAACCGCTGGCGCTCTTCCAAAAATCATGTTTTCTCCTAATATTTATTGCTAGTTTTAGCTGTTGAATGTGTGTTGAAAATTGTTGAATATTTGTTGAATTGTTGAACAACTGTTGAACGAGTTGTTGAACTTGTTGAACCTTACGCAACAAGGATGTTGAAGATTGTTGAACGTGTTGAACAACAATCGTGTTGAATGGTTCAACACGGCTTACCCCCCCTACCCCTCTCGTTCAACAACTAGTTACGAGGTGATATTTCTCCTCGCTATCAATTTCAATGAAATTGTTATCAACTAGTTCATCAATTAGCGGTTGAAGCTTATCCGTCTTGTGACTCTTGTGTCCGAGAGGACGCGACTGTTGAATATTCCGAATTCCGAATTTACTATCAAGTGATTTAGTCTTTTTCTCAAACCATTTAAGTAATTGCTCGGCTTCTAAGCTTAGCTCAGGTAAGGTATCATCATCAGCAAGTGGAATGGTTAATGGTAATTGGTTTATTGGCTTTATTCCAATTGGTGAATTACCTTTCTTTTTGAATTGCTGATAATCGCCATGAGTGGGATGCTTCGCAATCGCAGAAGTTACCGCTCCAGTCACGATACAAGGATAAGCTTGCGCTTTTATCCACTCACTTCTCTGGTCAGTTTGTTTCCATTTGTTTTCGATAAAGCTACGAGCCGTAGCACCAGTTAAAATCTGTACGTAATTGTCTTTAGTCTTAGCAGAAACATTAATATCATCAGCATTGGAAGAATAGTTCAAACCAATGAACATCAGGTCATACTTTCTCCCCTCTCCCCCCAAGCGCCTCAATATCTTATCCATTAGGGATGGGTCTGAGAAACAATCAATATTAGCTCCCAGTTCATCGCCAAAAATAATCAGAAAGTCATCATCTTTTGGTTGATAATCGTCGTCGCGGCGCTCATCAAGTGTTTTTTCTAATAGCTTTAATTGACGCTCAATCAATTCAAAGCTACTAAAGACTTTGATTCCCAGTTCACCCCACAACGGGTTACGATTGGCATGGGGGTCGAGGGCTAAGACTTGAGCGGGTTTATTTTTGGTAAGTTGTCCAGCTAACCAACAAGCCAATGAGGTTTTAGCACTTCCGCTGTTACCAAATATCAGCACCCCCACAGCTTCGTCTTCTAGGTCATCCCAGTCATAAAATTCTAAATTATCAGGTATTGGGGAATGGGTATTGGTAGTTGGTAATTCGGTAACTTCTAACTCCTTACTCCTTACTCCTAACTCTTCACTTCTCACCTCCAAGTTTTTATCTTCTTTTGCTGGTTTATTGCAGGTTTGCTCTAATCGGTTTGATTCAGCCGTGACGCTGGTCAGTAGAGCGCCGCCAAAGCCAACGCCAAAGATACTTCCGATGACTAACGGAACCTCAAATTTTAATGGGTTATCACTTTTTTCTGGAGCTGTCGGAAATGGAGTAGGTGCAGATATAAGCACCTCCCCAATTAACACCAAAGTTGGTATTATCATTGTTCACCCACTTGTCATAAATACAACTGCTTGACTAGCACTGCGGTTGTATTTACTTTATTTCTCTTCTTTTATTTCTAGTCTTTCTGCTACAACGGTTTTCAATTCTTTGTCAGAAGCTGGATACTTACGAGTTACTACAAGTTTTTTCAGTGTAATTTTTACTTTCATTCGGAATGTCTCACGTGAGTAATGAGTGCTTCAATCAAGCCTTCTTGGTCACACGGTTCTAGTTCTTTGACTGCGTGTTGGGCTACCCAATGCATCTCTGGTCTAACAGCATCTTTAGCTCGAATACCCAGATTAGAAGAGATACACTCAATTAAATAAAGTTTTTCTCGAACGTTTATCCCCTCAAGGTGCGAACCGTATTTCTCTTGTATTTCTTCTAGGTATGAAGTTTCTCCAGGTGTGTAATTTGTGTAAAAGCCTAGTGGTTTCATTGCTACAATGTCCATGAAATGGTTTTCACAGGGGCTAAACCATGATTTAGCCCCTGTCCTTATGTCATTCCCAAAACCCCACGACGCTACGATTTATGGGTTATAACTGGATTGCCAATTACAAATGATGATTTCAAGCTAGTTGGGGGAGTAGCGAGTACTCCCATTTTTTTGAAGACTTCTGAAAACCCTACGACGCTACGATTTACGAGTTATAACGGTGAAATCATGTTCAATTTTTGAGTCTACTTATTAGAGGGAACTGCGAGAGTTCCCTTTTTTATTAGGTACTAGCCATACAATGACGGGCTATCGCTTGCGCTATGGGAATAACCGTTACTCGGTCCCTTGCAGGTGTTCGCTAATTTAACCAACGGTAGAAGGTGGCCCTAAGTCATCAGGTAAATCGTCAATGTTGATGCCCAAAGGCTCAATTAACTCCATTAAATTTTTTATCTGACGAACCGTAAAACTAATACCGTGCCTACCTGTTTCCCAGCGATAAACTGTGCCAGATGTGGTACCTAGCGCTGACGCGAATTGCTCGCGACTCATTTCTAAGTTTTCACGGATTTGTTTTAGAGGAGACACATTTTTTTTGAAAGTGAACCGCTTTTCATTTATCATTGTAGCATAACGTTTAGTCAAAACATTTATACGTTTTGACTAGACACTCCGATTAAACAACATTGACTAACAGATGTGCCCTACACATCTGTTAGTCATTACTATCTCAAGTTCAACGCTTGTGGACAAAGGGATAATCACCATAGAAGAGTGTTTGCCTGTAGAACTTAATACTGAGGAGGTTTTTGACAAATAAAAAAGCGATAAGTTTTGTTGAAACTTACCGCTTGAGGGAGTGAGTGTGAATAGTTTGGCTATGAGTTTAATTGTTCGCGTAAATCATCTAGTGGAGAAGGTGGTTCACCTGGAGGTAGTTCTTGCTGTAATTGCTGTTTCTTTTTTGGAACTGGCTTTTCATCTGGGATGAATTCACATACGAATCTTACTTTCCCTTTCATCCAACCACCACCGCGAGCAAGAAGAACTTCACATTTTACAGCAGAATGAAACCATGCTTTACGCTCGCTATCAATAAAGCGGTCCATTTCTTCTCTTATCTCATGCACTTTTGAAGTTGGATTATGAGTAAGACTTTTGTGCTGTTCCATAGAAATAACGTCATTACCTTTCAAAATAATCCGTTCAGTCATATTCAATCACCTAGAGTCTATTACTAGGATTCCCAGAACGGAATAAACCAAGACCCGTAGATCAACCTACCCAAATATAAGGAATGAATAAAAACCCGCAAAACCACCGATTACAAAAATACGAAAACCCTCCGATTACAACAACCGAAGGATTAACGCATCTTGGAAGAGTTGATACCATCTACCACTCAACCGATGATGAACTTAATTATAGTCCTATGGCTGCTGGCTATGTCATTCGCTGCTTACATATGCTTCATTTCAGCCCAAGCGAACAAATCCCCGCGACGGAGAACCAAACGGACTTATACAAAACCTACCAAACGTCCCAACGAACAACTACACCAAGAATTTGCACGTATAGCCAAAAGTCGAAAGAGAAGACCAAAGCACAAGGTAAAGAAGATAAACAAGCGCTCCAGAGAGTACAAAAAGCTAATGGAATTGGTGCGCTATGACCAGAAAACAGCAAGAAGACTTATTCAATATGCCAAAGATTGCAACCCCGGTAAATCCGATAAATGGGCTTTGGAAAAAGCTGTTTGGGACTTGGAGCGCGATAGGTGGTAGAAAACCAAAACGCTATCCCTACGTTGTCGGAAGAAAACCAAGTTTATCCGAGCGAATTAATGCTTTCATTCTACATTTACGGTTGTGGATGTGGGCTGCCGTTCACGATAAAGATTTTTGGCAATTTGAAATCGGATTCAGCAAGATAATAAACGTCACTGCAAATTATTATCCTAGTAGTTTTGAATTTTTACTAATTACTATTTCATTCAACAAACCAATATTTTATATGTTTGAACCGGGGCTAGTAGTTAATAGATTCTGCCGTGAATTTGATATTAGTGACGATATTTTATATCCCGACAATCCGTTTTAAGAGAGTTGAAAGCAGGTAATGAATAATCAACCAGATAAATTTACAGACAACGAGCAGTTAAGACAAGTTTCCTATTCAACAGGGAACCTATTAATTGAACTCGTTGATTATATCCAGCAAGAATATAAAACCGACCGAGTGAGAGCAACCTTTGCTGCTGGAGTATTAATTGCATCAGTTCCCACAATGATTAAAGAAAATGAAGGAGGAAGAGAAGGTGTACAAGAAATTATTAACGACTTCGACAATGTTTATAAGCTATTCAACCAAAATTGACAAAAAAAAAGGATGCTTAGGGGCACCCA
>ERZ1740062.1151-NODE-1151-length-11250-cov-4.356498_pt1 | contig 11250 bp, 8 predicted proteins | sample MGYA00581741_ERZ1740062 | MGnify/ENA primary metagenome ERZ1740062 (study PRJEB43018, sample SAMN04849747) | marine metagenome | isolation source: floating plastic debris | place: Pacific Ocean | collected 2008-09-01 | study: EMG produced TPA metagenomics... | reverse complement strand
TCCTTTGAGCCTGAGAAGTTGGCAGCCTCTCACATGATTTATGTTTATATTAAACCGACTACCAGTAAACCAGAAAATCTCATGGACAAGAAAAATCTCATTCCCCAACCAAATAAACCTGTGATGCGGATTAGCCAAGGTACTCAAGCTGCTCTGCTTGCAGAGTTGTCCGAAGAAGTGCTGGGTAGCACAATCGGTGGAGTCTCCGGTTCGACGCTCGGCGGAGGGATAAAGGTGTTATGGGGTGCATTTAATGCTGGCTGTTCCTATGACGGCGACGATTAAATGCATTGATTTCACTATCAATCCCAGCCAAGCTTAGCTAGTACTCGAACAAGCCAAAATTGCCGGGTAAGTGCAGGCAGGGGGAGCAGGGGAAGCGGAGGGAGCAGGGGGAGAAGAAACTTTTAGTTTTCACAATACACCCCGCAAAGTTTCCTTGGTGGAGTACTAGAGCCAAATGCAAAAACTTTGCAGATAATCCAGGCGGGTAGACGGTGTTGTCATAGAGGTAACACCGTTGATAGCCAACTTAAGCCAATTCATTTTATTTCAAAGTATCCAATACAACTTTAGCTTTATGTCTAAAGCCGAATATAAATCAATAATTATACTTAAATTGACTGCAAGCAGTATAAAAATAAGGATTTAAAACTCACTATTTTAAATATAATTTTGCTTCTAATCTTTAGAGTAGCGAACTGCGAACAGTTCAATCAAATAAGCGCTTCCCGGCAGTAGTTTATCCAGTGTATTGCAATTTTTAAGCCGATAATTTTTATAGATATTTATAGAACATAGAACCCATTTGACTTACAGATAATATAAATCCAGGGAAATTAAAGCATTATGCTAGATTACGGCAATTTAAAAGTAGGTACATTAGCGATCGCTACACCGATGGTGGAAGTACCGGAGTTACCAGAGCCAGAACCAGATTGGAGCCAAGCAGTCGTAAGCTTGTCTCGCTTTGCCTATCAGCGTCAATACGAAGGTGCAATGGTGCTGGAGTCGCCTTTATCTAAATTCCGCATTACGCTATTAGATTGGCGAGCTAGTGCTTTACTCACTTTGTTGGCTCAACCCCAATCTTTAGGAACCCTCAACATCTTTGCCGATTTATCACCTGAAATAATTCAACAGTTCGTACATCTGTTGTGGACTACCAATTTTCTCGCGGCAGAACCCGAACCATTATCGCTTCAAATTTGGGAATTTCACAATTTATTGTTTCACAGTCGCAGCCGTTCCGGTCGCCACAACTATCTAACGGCAGATATTCAGAAATTTATTGACAAGCTGCCACAATTTCCGGTGGTGAAGCCACCTATGAGCGATAAATTTGTACCATTGCCGCGTCCCAATTTGCAGCTTGTCATCCAGGGTGATTTTACTTTAACTGAAGCGATTGAAACACGGAAGTCTATCCGGGATTACGATGACACTCATCCCATCACCTTAGAACAACTCAGCGAACTGCTCTATCGCACTGCTCGCATCAAAGATATTTACAAATTAGAGGATAAATTCGCGGATAAAGGAGATAAAGATGATAAGCAAGAATTCGATCTTGACAAACTCCGCGAGCTGGAAGCAAGCAATCGTCCTTATCCCTGTGGTGGTTCCATGTACGAACTGGAAATTTATCCCGTGGTGCGTCACTGCGAAGGTTTAAGGGCTGGTTTGTATCATTATGACCCTTTAAATCACCAACTGGAACAAATTGCCGACAATAATTCCGACGTTGCAGCCCTTATCAAAGACTCTTACCACTATAGCGGAGAAGAAGGAATACCACAGGTGTTGCTAACAATCACTGCTCGCTTCGGAAGACTGTTCTGGAAATATCGCTCCCTTGCCTATTCCCTCGTCCTCAAACACGTTGGCGTACTGTATCAAAATCTTTATCTCGTCGCAACCAACATGGGTTTGGCTTCCTGTGGTTTAGGGGTTGGAGATAGCGATCGCTTTGCACGAGCTACAGGTTTAGATTATATAGAAGAATCTTCCGTAGGAGATTTTATTATTGGTTCTCTTCCACGTGCCAATTCTAATAATGCAACAGAGGTTTGTGCATCTATTCAATTTACCGAATCTGCTGAGATTGCAGCACAATCAACATCAGATACAACTTCAACTACTGCATCTGTTGGTTTTCCTGCGTCAACCCAACCTACACAGAAGATTGAATCTGCTGCCATGACTTCATCTGCCGATATTAAACCCTCCGAAAATAAGCCTACCGCGCTGCATCCCCACGACTTAGACGAGCGCATCCCTGGATTAGCCAATCTCCGGAATCAAACCCTGGGAGATTCCCGCATCACCATTGTCATTCTTGACGGTAATCCCGACCACGAACTATCTTGCTTCGAGGGAGCTAATATTTCTAAAGTATTTCCCTACTGGCACGAAACTCCACAACCAATTTCCCCCGAAGATTACGCCACCTACCGAGAAATTGAGAACAGCGACCTTAAAAGTCATCAGAAACAAGAAAAGTTCAAAGCCGCTTTGCCCGAAGCCCTCATAAATCGCATCCACGGTGACAGCCACGCTTGTCACATTACTAGCACCATCGTCGGACAGGAAAATACACCCTCTCCTGGTATTGCTCCTAATTGTCGTGTCATCAACATTCCTCTTAATACTACAGACAACGCTGAGGAATTTATCTCCCCTCTCAACTTAGCTCGCGGTTTTGAACTAGCCCATGAGTTAGGGGCAAATATCATCCACTGTGCGGCTTGTCGTCCCACTCAAACAGGTGAAGGGGAAAATTTACTCAAGCAAGCAGTTAAAAAGTGTCAGGACAATAATATCTTGATTGTAGCTCCAGCAGGAAATAACAAAGGTGAATGCTTGTGTATTCCAGCAGTATTGCCGGGGACTTTAGCAGTGGGTGCAATGAAGGATGACGGTAAGCCTTATAAATTTAGCAACTGGGGTGGTAACTAGCAAATCGAAGGTATCATGGCTCCTGGTGGAGATATTCTTGGTGCCCAACCCGGTACAGAAGAACCCAAACGCTTAAAAGGAACTAGTATGGCTGCACCCGTAATGACGGGTATTTGTGCCTTGCTAATGAGCTTACAATTGCAACAAGGTAAACCCATTGACGCTGAAGCCATCCGCGCTGCTCTCCTGAATACAGCAACTCCCTGCAATCCCGACGAAGTGGAAGAACCAGAGCGTTGTTTGCGAGGTAAGCTCAATCTACCCCAAACGATAGATTTACTTTTTGGACAACCTTCTGTGACGATTTATTTTGATGGGGATAGTGTATCTCGCGTTGAAAGTGAAGGATATTTTATCGAAGCATCTACTCCGATTGAGGAAGTAGAGGAGGCAGAGGGAGCAGAGGAAGCAGGGGAAGAAAATAATTCAAATTCAAATATAAACCTAGAAGATATATCAATTCCCGATTCTATTCCCGTTGCAATATCTAATCCCGAAACTTTAGTTACGGCATCTAGTACGGTAGAATCACATAATAATCATGTAGTTCCCAGCACTGCCTATTCCGGTCATGTCTACGCTTTAGGAACCCTTAGTTACGACTTTGGTAGCGAAGCTCGACGCGATTCTTTCAAACAAATGATGGGTGCTGTTGATAATGGTAGTGGGATTATGGTACCAGCGAATCCCTATGATGCTGCTCAAATGGTCGATTATCTAGACCAAAATCCGGATGAAAGACGCTCGTTGATTTGGACCCTGAATTTAGATTTAACACCAATTTATGCAATTGAACCTAAAGGAGCTTTTGCTTCAGAGGTGTACGAAATATTACTGTTGATGTTAAACGGACAACTTGAGTCTGAAGACAGCGATGAATTTATTGAACGGCTTAGTATTCCAGCATTAAGGACTAATCGTACTGTAGAGTTATTTTCCGGGGAAGTAGTCCCCGTAATTACCGTTCGTGACGTTCGGGGCATGTATGGTTGGAAAGTTAATACTTTAGTTAATGCTGCTTTAGGAATAGTAACGGCGGAAGTAGATGAAGAAGAAATGCGTCGCTGTCTCACCAGTTTTTTGAATCGGGTGTATTACGACTTACGGAATATAGGACAAACATCTCGCGATCGCGCTTTAAATTTTGCAGCGACAAATACCTTTCAAGCGACTTCGACTTTTGCCGCAGCCATTGCAACCGGAAGAGAATTAGATAGCATCGAAGTCGAGAAAAGTCCTTATTGTCGTTTAAATAGCGATTGCTGGGATGTGAAACTCAAATTCTTCGATCCAGAAAACAGTCATCGTTCCCAGAAGATATTTAGATTTACGATTGATGTCGCGGAAAGATTACCGGTAACCCTCGGAGAGGTGAAGAGTTGGTCGGTTCCGGGGAATAGGGAATAGGGGAGATCGAATTAATAACTCCTCATTTTTAACTCCTAACTCTTCACTTTTAACTTATTAATTTTAACCTAGCCTTATAGATATGAATAACCCAACCAATAACATTCCCATAGTTGATTTAGTAATCGTCATTGATACAAGTCCATCGATGAAAGATGAAGCACGTGCTTTGAGTAGTGCAGCAGAAGATGCAATTAGTTCAGCATCAACGAATTGTCCTTCCGATTTAAGAGTAACTTGGTTCGGAATCGAAGGAACTTGGAGGGGAACAAGTTTTAACAAAACTATCCGAAATTATTTAACTAAAAACTGCAAAATCTCTGATTCTAAATTGCGAGGAAGAAAAAGAGGAGAATTAGAATCAGCAGGAGCGCAAGAAGATGTTGCTCGTGCTATTGAAGATATTTCGGATTACTTTGATTGGCGGGAAAATGCAGTTCGGGCTATTTTTTGTCTCGGAGATGAAGCACTTGAAGGAGGTGGAGAAAAAACAGAACTAGAAGATATTGAAGCAGCCAATTTAGCTATTCAAACAGCTATTGTGGCAAAAGTGGCAGTTCACACCTATTGTGGAATTTCTAAAAGTAAATCGATAGAAGGTATCAAAAAAGAATACGCTAGAATTGCATCGGAAACAGGAGGACAATTTTTTACCAATCAAGATGCAATTGCTGGATTTACTAGCGTTTTAGAAAAAGTTATCTGTGGTAGTAATCCCGTTGTAAATGAAAATCAAGATTCTGAAATAACTTCTGAGACAGCTAAAAAGAAACCTAGAATTTTAGCTACTGGATTAGAAGACTATGCTTATTGGTTAAAAACTGTAGCCAAAGAACAGTCGGGAAAAGAAAATCAGAAAAAAGACTTTCGACGGGGACGTATTTGGGCTTAAAGTTGGTTCTAATACCAAATGATAGAATTCATATTTTTTTGAACAAACAGTTCAAGAAAGCAAGTTTGAAAAATACTGTGTTGATTATGCAGTAACTTTATAAGTCGTAGGTTTTTTCTAAAATTGGAGTATTAATTATGATTGGTAAATTCGGGAAAAAAATTGGAAATATTAGCAAAAATGTCGTCGGTAAAGCTGTTGAGAAAGCTGGAGATGTAGCAGAGAAAGTTGGAGACGTTGGTGGAGGATTAGTTGATACAGCTACTGATTCAGTTGGTGGTGTCGCTGGTAAAGTTGGAGATATTGGTGGAGCTGCTCTTGATAAGGCTTTTGATAGTAAATTTGCAGAATTATTTAAAAAGCAATCTGATATTTTATTAACACAAGATTACTTTGATAAATTCTACTTCGATAAAGCAGCAAAAAATTATAGTTGTTACAATGCTTATTCGCTTGGGCTTGCTAGTTTTTTAGCTTATTCGGTGACAGGTCAAAATGGTGAAGATTTATCGGGAAAATTAGAGTTAAATAAAGCAGCCCTCAAAAGCTTTTTAAGCAAAGAAGACCAACAAGAGCAACAAACCGAAGCAATATTTGGAAAGTTGGAAAGTTGGCTATCGAATTTTAACGAGTGTAACTTTATTGCTGGGAAAGAAACCGATTTATTAAAACTATCTGCAAAAAAAGGGATTTCTTCCACCGTCACAAACAGCCAAGCTATAGTCCTCAAAAATGAAGAGATAATTATTGTTGCTTTTAGAGGTAGTCAAGAATTAGGGGATTTCTTCACCGATGCTCAATTTATCCACAGTAGAGAATTTCCTGGTGGATATGGAGTACATAACGGATTCTTTGAAGCTTTGATATCAATTTGGGCTGAAGTATGGGAACAAATTAAACCCGAAGTAAGGGGAGAAAGAACTCTATGGTTTGCAGGACATAGCTTGGGTGCTGGACTAGCAAAGTTGTCTGCTGCTATGTGTTTATTTGAGGAAAAATATAGCAAAAATCCTCCGAATGGACTGTATACTTACGGACAGCCAAAAGTGGGTGACGAGAACTTTGCTACAGCATTTAACGAGAAATTCAAGGAGCAGACATTCCGCTTCGTTAACAACAACGATATCGTACCATTTCTTTCCTTTGGTCCTTCTGATTTTGACGTTAAGCTGCCTAATCTATTCAAATTTATCCCTAAATTTGATAAGACATTAATCAACATTCTTTTCGTTCTTGACTATTATCATTGCGGTGAATTTAAATTATTTGATAGTCAACGTGTGCTTCAAGATGAAAGCTTTGGTATTGCCGATAAATGGATGGATAGAGCATCTGGATACGTAAGTAATTTTCTTAAACTTGACCCAGGTTCCTTGAATATTTCGCTTTCATTAAATCCATTAGATGTGATTACAAGTATACTGGGACGTGCCATTGACCGGATTGATGGTATTGGCGACCATTTTATGAGTCAGTATATCGTCAATTTGAAAACACATCTAGACAAATGGGAAAGGGAAAATCCTGACTTGGTTCAGAAATCAGCAGAATTACCTTTAGAATCTGTGAAACAATTATTTGATAATGCGAGAAAAAATTCTGAAGGTGAGACAGATTTTGTTAGCGATTTAGGAACTCGTGTTGATTCAAATGACCTTCCAAATAATGCAAAACAAGCCTATGATTTCTACAAGAAAAATGTCGAGGATGCAGACTTTGGTGGTGTTGGAGTTTATGAAATTGTTATAGGTAATGTTCTATTGTATGCGGTCGCCGTGTTTACTGATGGGGATGATGGCTATTTGGAAATATACAGTAAATCTGGTGAAGAAATTGCTTGTGGTAAGAATGATTGGAACACAATTAACTGGAGTGATAAAGCAACTACTCGTTCTGGTTTAGGCTAATTTTAGTCGCCGATTGTCATTTATTTACAGCTATTTTAACTTGATAGATAATTTTAATTATCAAATTTATACGTAGAAAATTATCTATCATTGCTCCTCAATTTTGACTCATGTGATGCTGTAGTTTGTTCACACGAGCATACTATTTAATAATCCGAAAAAAACAGTTTTTATTTAAAAGTAAATATGATAGTCTTAAACGTGAAAAATGACTAGGAAGATAAATCTAAATTAGAATATGGAACGTCGCAAATTTATTTTTTGGCTTGGTATTGGTTTATCTCTTACTTCCTTCCAGATGGTGCTTACAGCTTGTAATTCTCAACAGCAAGATGCAGAAACAACATCGGATAAACCAGAGATTGATACTTCTAAACGGGAAGACGGATTTCAAGCTCTGGCAAAGGTTGAAGAAATAGACAGTAAAGGATTTGTTCTGGATAAAAATAGTGCCAGTAAAACAGTTATGGTATATCGTCACCCCGACACAAGAAATATATCTGCCGTTAATCCTGCCTGTACTCATAAGGGATGTATTTTAGATTGGCAAGATAATAAAAACTTTTCCTGTTCCTGTCATGGATCGACTTTTAGTGCTGATGGTGAAGTAACTAAAGGTCCTGCACAAAAAGCTTTGGAAGTATTTGAAACTAAAGAGGAAGCAGGGTTAGTTCTAGTAAAAATAACTTGAGGTTGATTGTTTATCATGAAAATTTGTAAGCTATGCAATGCTGAATAATTTTTGTTCTGGTTACTTGTTGTTTTTGGAATTCTTTCGATTGTTGAAATAATTTTCAAGTCTTCTTTCTAGCAAATTAGATTACTTCTTCGAGTCAAAAAATTACTTTCATATAATCATAGGTTTTCTTGTAGCCGGAAGGGAGTAATACCATGATCCTCTAGAAAACTATGGTCATAAATTTTAGACAAATATTTAATACCGCTATCACACAACACGGTAACTACAATATTTCCTTTACCCAAACCACTAGCAATAGTCTTTGCTGCAAAGACGTTGAGTCCACTACTACCACCAACAACTAAACTTTCCTGTCGAGCTAACTGTTGACAGGTATGAATCGCATCTATATCGGAGACTCTAAAAACTTCATCAATTACAGAAAAATCCAAACATTGTGTTGGTTTATATTTTCCAGCACCTTCAATCAGATAAGCCTGCTTTTTTTTCGTATGATATTGATAATTTTGAGCTAAATAGCCATGATAATAATAATCATAGATATTAGAGTGTAGTGGATCTGCCAAGACAATCTTGATATTTTTGTTTTGCTCCTTAAGATATTTTCCAGTACCTGAAATACAACCAAAGGTAGAACCAGTCATCACAAAATGAGTTACCTTACCCTCAGTTTCTCTCCATATTTCAGGACCTAATGTTTCATAATAAGCCTTTGGATTATAGGGATTGTTATACTGATCGACATTAAAATAGCCGTATGATTCTGCAAGTTGTTGACCATAAATCATATAATCTGTTTCGTCTACGACTATCAATTTTGCATTGAGAGCTTTTACATGATTCTGCTTTTCAATGCTGCATTTTTTAGATGTGACAACAATCACTTTATATCCTCTCATACCTCCTAACATTGCAAAGCTACAACCTGTATTACCACTTGATGAACAAACAATTGTATCTCCTGGTTTGAGCTTTCCCGTGTTTTCAGCTATGTCTAAAATATATTTTGCAATCCGGTCTTTCATACTAAAACCTGGATTCATAAATTCACATTTTGCATAAAGTTTTGCACCCCCTTTATCAACTAAGGATGATAAATCAATAAGTGGTGTATTGCCAATCAAATGAGTAAATCTAGGTGTTATTGTTTCCATATGTTCACAGATATTTAAATGATTGCTTCAATTTTTTTATTTGTGATTACTTTTTTATTTTAATGACGTATAAGTTCTTTTAGTATTTACCATCAATAAACTTCACTTCTCTGTCAGCCAATTCTTGTTGGGACATTTTTTTTATGCTAGGATAAAAAATTTCTCTTAATAGCGCTGTCTTGGATTTCTCTTTGGTTGCAGACAAACCATATTTTTGTTTTATTTCTTCTAATAAAGGGTCTATCTTGAGTACGGACGAAAGGCATAAATAAATACTTATTCCATCTATAGCTTGTTTGGATAACCATTGGAAAAAATCTGCGATTATTTTTCGACCGTTACCTCCTCCATCCCTAAATTTTTTTTCACTTTCTTCTGAAAATGATTCAATATTAACTAAATCTGTAGGTAGTTGTGGTGGGTTGAAGATAATAATATCTACAGGGTATTTTGATAAATCAATAGAATTAAACGAGCCTTCAATAAATTGATATTTTTCCTCTGGTATTGAATTTTTAGTTATATTGATTTTACTTAGCTCTATGGCAGAGGGCTGAATATCGTTAAAATAAACAAATGAAATTTGGTTTAAAAGTGCATAAATTCCAACAACGCCACTACCACAACCGACATCAAGCAAACGTTTATAATTCTTAAAATCAACAGTATCACACATAAACTTGCTGAATTTTGTTTTGTCAGCAATTCCAGGTCGGCTTTCTAGATTCAGGTCGTCAACTAAATATTCTTTATGATTTGTCATTGTCATTATTTATTAATTGAAAATGCCTTTTGTCAACAAAGTAAGAAAAGTAAGAAAAGTAGGAATAATCACATCAAATGAGTTCTCTATTAATTCATTGTTTAATTACTTATTCAAGATTGTACTCCTAAAATTTTAACTTATATATACGACTAAGATAAATTATTTGAAATCATACTATATTTAATCACATTAAGTATACTGTGAATATGTAAAATACTATGGTTGAATATATTTTATGGTTTTTAATTATATTCTCGGTTAGCAAAAACTGTAAATTTACTTCATTGCTTCAAATTATTGATTAAAGATATGAATCAAACCAATTTTCAAATTCGATTGCCCGACAATATTCAAAATTTACATTTAGCCGAAAATGAAGAGTATTTTTTTATTACCCAAAACGGTCAAGAACATCGATTAAGACTACACGACTATGCTGAAGTTTATAGTATTCCAGGACTTTATGAATATATTCTCCTCGAAAAACTAGGTTATCGCTCTTATGAAGTTATGCCTGCTCTATTAGTTGAGAAAGTAACTGAAACTGGCTTAGCAGTGGAACAACTCAAAATATTAGAAATTGGTGCTGGAAGTGGTTTATTTGGTAAAGCATTAGCTAAACGAGGAGTCACCTCAATTATTGGAGTAGATAAGCTTCCAGAAGCAGCAGTAGCAGCGAATAGGGAATCCCCAGGGATTTATCAAGAATATATTGTTGATGATTTAACTAAGCTATCACAATCAACTCAAAATAAACTTGAACAGTTGAAAATAAACTGTTTAGTTTGTTGTTCGGCTCTTAGTACAGGTCATATTCCTGTTGCAGTTTTTAAGGTAGCATTGAATCTGATTCAAAAAGGAGGATGGGTAATGTTTAATATTTCTAAAACTAGCTATGATAACCAAATTAATCCTTCTGAGTTTATCTGCTTTTACCGTGAAGAAATCTCCCAAGGAAATTTAGAACTTTATCATACTCATGTTTACGAACACCGTCGTTTTTTTAATGGCCAGGCTTTACAGCATATAGCTGTTTTGGCTAGAAAGCAAAGATAAGTTTTACAACCTGTGATGGGTTTTCATTAAAAAAATTAACGCGTGAGGTTAGAGAAGGGGGAAAAGAGGAATGAACATGACTACTGAGCTTCAAGCCCCATCACTTTTAACCACTTAATTTTCGATTGATTCAATTCCTGTTCAGCGATAGGCAAGAGTCCTGTTTGCTTAATTTCTGCATTTACATATGTCAGATAGAAATTAATAAAAGCACTTACCTGGGGCTTCTGCTTAATGCGATTCACATCGGTATATATGAATAAAGTCTGACTCAGTGGATAAGTTCCATTTTCAATTGCTTTGGGACTTGCAGCAACACCATTAATGGCGATCGCTCTTAAGGATCTAGATACAGGTTGATAAGCAGAATAACTGAGCATACCAAATTTATAGCGGGTGTTGCTCATGTT
>ERZ1740062.1150-NODE-1150-length-11261-cov-7.710423_pt1 | contig 11261 bp, 10 predicted proteins | sample MGYA00581741_ERZ1740062 | MGnify/ENA primary metagenome ERZ1740062 (study PRJEB43018, sample SAMN04849747) | marine metagenome | isolation source: floating plastic debris | place: Pacific Ocean | collected 2008-09-01 | study: EMG produced TPA metagenomics... | reverse complement strand
AAGAAGGAAATACCGCCGCTTATAGAAGAAGGAATTATTTTTATAGAGATTTGAAAGCAGGAAATAATGAAGGTAGCCGTCCCGGAATAACGTAGCTCAGGAGATATTTTTTTTGAACTAAGAAGGAAAAAGAAGGAATTATTCTTTGGGTTTAAAACTTCACTCGTATATAGTTGTCTTAGTAAAGTTGGGGTACCCAGCTTCTAAATTCATATTTATTCCTATTTCCCCATTTTTTATGACTAATTTATTCAAAAAGCGACTTGATTTTTACTAAAAACGGATATTTTTTTTAAAGTTATGTTTCTCCTCATAGGTAACAGCACAGTAGTTACACAAAAATCTCGTTATCGCTGTGTCATAAGCATTTAATTAATCTCAAAAAACAGTATAGCAACTGTGCTATGACTGTGACATTCAGCACTTTTACCTATACAAAAAGACATATTAATATCAAAATAAAAAGTGTAGTAAGTACACCTTTCTCTTAATTACTCATTCATCCAATTAATCCATTTTTTCTAACAATATTTTCTCGTAATTATCGCCCACGTTTTTGTATTTTTGCGCTAGTTTATTCATATGCAGCAACTGGGTTTAACGCCAGCCATGTTGCCTTTCTACGCTGTACGCGCAGAACGCCCCTGTGGGACGACGGCAACGGCTGGCTCCTGCGGAGGGCTGTAGCACAGATGGGTTATCTGTTATGGGCAGTAAGACTAAAAGAAGCGATGGTGTCGCTCGTAAAATCACACATCCGGTACGATTTGCTCACGACGAATACGAACAATTAAAGCTAAAAGCCTACAATGCGCGAGTATCTTTGACGGAATTTATTCGTCGTGCGGCACTCAGAAGACAAGTTGTAGAACCACCACCACCCCCGCAATTAAATTGGAAGTTGTATGAGGAATTAAATTCAATTGGGGTAAATCTAAATCAAATCGCCAAGGCTGTTAATCGAGCGGTTAAATCGGGGAAGGGGGCGAATGTTGATGTTGAGCGATTACAGAATTTGGTTACGAAGTTAAATGCTTCTCTCCGAGAAACTCAAATGCAGTTGTTGGAATGTGGGGTTGCTCCTGGTGAAGAAGAGTAGAGGAGAAGTAGAAGCGTGATTGCCAACCAAATGAAAAACCGCAGCTTCCGCTCCACTCTGGAATACGCTTTAGAGAAAGAAGAAGCTGAAATTATTGACAGCAATATGGGTGGGTACAATCCTCGACAATTAGCTAGAGAATTTGGTGCAGCCAGACGAATGCGACCGAACTTCCAACGCGCTTGCGGTCACATAATTTTGTCCCTACCTCACCGCGAAGCATCTCACCCCCAGGGGGAATACCACGAACATCTGGATGATGAGAAATATGCTTTAATTGCTAGACGCTGGTTAAAAGAAATGCAGTTCTTGGGTGATGGTTTGCACAAAAGTCAGTATGTAATTGCCCGTCACCAAGACACCAAGCACGAACACGTTCATATAATCGCTAGCCGCATTCGCATGGATGGGTCAGTTGTACCCGATTCTTGGGACTACCGCCGCAGTGAAGTGGTGGTGCGACAATTAGAGCAAGAGTTTGGTTTGGAACGAACACGCTGTAGTAACGAACGAGTGGCAGAAAAAGTTAAACAGAAACATGGTATTGAAACAACTGTTGGAGAACGAAGCGCCCAAACTAAGAAACAGAAGCATCATTTTAGCGGTAAGCCACCCGTTAAACAATTACTAGCCGACGCTATTGATGAAGCAACAAGCGACCAACCCACAGTCACCGAATTAATTGCTCGACTCCAACAGCAAGACATCACCGTACATCCCAGCTTTAGTACGAAGGGGAAATTTAAGGAAGCGGTGGCATTCTCTATGAATGGGGTAAAGATGGCTGGTTGGAAACTGGGTAAGGCTTACAGCTTTCCTGGACTGCTTCAACGTAAAGGTGTTGATTACAACTCAGAGCGCGATATACCAGCATTGAGAGCAGCACAAGATGGGCAATTAGTCAAACTTCCTGTTAAGAGCGTTTCTCTATACTCCATTACTGATGATAAACCAACGTTTATTGATGAAAACAGTCAACCTAGAGTTGAAGATAATAAACTAAAAACTACCGCCATAAGCAATCAACATCTCTGTGAAGATAAGCAACCAAACGCTACCCAGGAAATCAATCTTACTCAGCAGGAATACGTTAATAAAATTACTCCTACTATCCGACAATTTTGGGAAATTAATAAATACCCCAAATCTATTAAAGGCAATCATTACAGTATTAAATTAGAAGAAGGAATATTAAGGCTAGAGCGTCGAACCGGGGAAAAGATTGCTGACATTCCTACGGACAACAGTACAACACCACAAGGATTTGATTTAAACGAATCCGATGTAGAGAGATTTTTAGAATTACAACGGCTAATCAACAACCATAAATCCCAAAAACAACGTTCATACAGTAAGGGATTAGAACGTTAAACTCCTTGAGAAGAGCGGCAACTGGAAACCGCTACGCTAAATCCGGCGGGGGTGGCGCTGCCATCAATATTACTCGTGGGGAATCGGCATTACGGAGAAGCAGCGCCACCCCTCCGCCTGATTTTTTCCAGTTGTGAGCGTGACTAATAAAATAAGGCGGAAAATGATAATTAACCTGAGTTCGGGTAATCGCTAAATTCCTTATTGTGTCATTGATTGAAAATAGTATTTATAAACGTAATTACATTGTTTTAGGCATTAATCAGCCACTAAAAGAAGAATTAATTTCTTAACCCGAACTGACGTTAATTATGAATAACATTAAATTCTACGCACACCTCTCTAATCGGTAAAAGCTAATGCTTCTGGCTCGCGTTTGTTTTCATTCAACACCAAACCGTAAAATCTGGTTTACACTCAACTTTAAATCTGGGAATGTTGGTGAGTTAATGATTTCGTCACCACGGAATTGGGTAAGCTTATATTCGTCGTCTTCCAGTACGTACACCGATATGGTGGGTTGTTTGGGATTACCAATAAAAAGTTTACCCCCTAAGCCCTTGTAATCCACAATCCAATATTCTGGAATGCCCATTTCCTCATAATCCGCAAGTTTCTTGAGATAGTCATCACGCCAATTGGTGCTGACAACTTCTACAATTAACTTTACAGAGCTAGCATGTTCGATTACCGATTCTTTTTCCCACCGGGTTTCCAAACCAATAGTTTCTTCATTTAGAACAATAATATCGGGTTCATATCCAGATTTACCGCTGCGAGGTTTAACGATACATTCTCTGGGAATAAACCATATTCCGCGCTTACCAATTTCTCTAATCTTAAAATTGAGTTCATCAATAATGAAACCAGTTAATTTAGAATGCGTACCTGTGGGTTTTGGCATTTCTACGATTTCCCCATCATGTAGTTCATAACGTACTGTTCTGTTTTCTGGATACCACGCTAGGAATTCATCAAATGTTACTAGTTGCGGTAAAGCTTGTGTCATACTTTCTCCCTACGTTTTCTGGTAAATGAAAAAGCCGTTTATTAATTATATTTATTGGTATTTCATGTGAAGCAAAGGAGCGAAGATTAATTATAAATCAATTATTAAAAGATTAGTTTTAAAATTATTATTTTCCATGATTAACGCTAAAATTACACTCTTATTAATATTTTAACTAAAAAAACCATCAAATCACTATTCTATGTAATAAAGGGTAGAAAAAAAAAACACAATTATTGCCAAATATCTGATTATAAACTATTAAGCATTTCAATTATTTTGTAATATTTAAACCTGCTTTAATGGTATGATTTAAATAAAGTTTTGGGTGCTTTTAATAATTAATGATTCCAGAATTTGATGAGAACGGAAATCTACCACCAGGAATACATTTTTGTGATGACTGGGAGGAGTTTAAAGAAAGATTTGGTTATACACCAAAACGCACTCAAATGATTTTGGGTATGGAAGATGCAATGGCTTCCTTGAAAGCTGCTGGATGCCGGACTTTTTATATTAATGGAAGCTTTGTTACCAGTAAACTCGACCCAAGAGATTTTGATTGTTGCTGGGATAGAGATGATACGGATATAGATTATTTAAGAAAGACTGCTCCAATAATTTTAAAGTTTCATGACAGCGCCGCACAAAAAAATAAGTATAAAGGTGAAATATATCCATCCGAGCAATCTGTTGATGAGTCTACAATATCAATAGAATTCTTTCAGCGGGACAGAGACCAAAATCGTAAAGGCATCATAGCTATCAATTTACTGGAGTGGGAGCCATGATTAAGAACGATAAACAGTTAAAATATTCTAAGGAATGGGCAGAAAAGTTTGAAAAAACGAATCGTCAATTATTTTTAAATGAAGAAAAGCGATTAAAAGACCCTGAAGGGTGGCAATTAATACAAGATAGTAATAATTCACTGCGTTCTTCTCTCGTAGATGAAATTGAGGAGTATGAAGCGTTAATTGCCCATAACGAAGATAAACCTATCGTGCTTCAAGTCGAGTCTATGAATAAATTATCCGACTTGCTAATTAAGGCACGGATTGCTTTTAAAATTACCCAACAAGAACTTGCAGCATTATGCGACTTTACCACCGAACAAATACAATTATTTGAGGATAAAGATTATCAAAATGCATCCTATCTGGATTTTTTAGCAGTAGCGAATGCTTTGGGAGTCGAGATTGTTGATAGTAAATTTGTTGCTGAATTAGATGACTTTTTTAAACAAAAGTTAGCGAATATAAGGTTAAAAAATCATTTAGATAATGATATGAAAGCTGCTTCTTGAACTATCAATATCTCATGAGAAAGTGGCGTGGTATTTACTCTTCTAAAATTACTATAAATGGTTAAAATTCAACTTCTCCCGGCGGAAAAGTTTGTTATCTAGATAAGAATAGTAACCGTGGCAATTATGAAAGTGGGAACGCAGTTTTTTTCATAGCAGGATAAGGGATACATGGTGTTGGCGTAGAAGGATTTTGTTTATTAAAGTCATAAGAATGACCAACTCCATTATCATCTATAAACATGGTGTAACAATTACCATCGCTCTCGTAACCAATCCTAAATTCTACTGGTTTAATTGGCATTCCCACCCATTTATCGGCAACACCTTTTTGAGCATTTTGTATTAATTTATCTATTAATACAAGGTAATATTCCGATGGCATCCCCATCAAAGTTTTCTCAATGTGTGCCTGAAACTCTACGCTTTCAAGAGTTTTGATGATTTTATTTTTTCTCCGTTTAAGTTGTGAAGCTTTACCCATACTTACCTCCTTTTATATGGATAGTTAATATTTTAGATGCAGTTATTACTGCTTACATCCCCAACCAAGGTTGCAGATTGCCGCGTTTGACTTTGAGCAAGCTACCTCCTTGAGTACGAACTTTTATTTGCCTGCTACCGTTGCCAGCTTCCATAATTTCTACTCGTTCTCCGTTATACTCAGCATCTCGGTTTAAGCCAACTTGCCAAGCGCGATTGGCTGCATCCTTTATATGCTTGATTTGTACGTTTGTATAGTTCGCGGTAATGAATGTTAATTCGTTTTCCGGTATCTCAAGAACTAGTTTACCTAGCTCGTACTGGTTATCCCAAACTTCGACCATCTGTTCTTGCTTTGATTGACTTTTTTCTGATGGGGAAGACGATTGATTGCAGTCACTGTTGCAAGGAGTGACGGTTTGGTTATCAGGAGTGACAGTAGGAATGACAGTTGAGTGACGGTTTGTGTGATAGTTTGTATCGCTCTCTGTATAAGGCTTTGACGGTTGTGACGGTTTGGCTGCGATTTTAGTCCTTTTATTTAATTCATTATTTTTTTGTTTTTGATGACTGGTTTGACGTTTATCTAATTCATCAACATTTTGATTTTGAGAACCGTTTTCACGCAGCGAGAAATCATCCAGGACATTTTTTTGAAAATTATTTTCATCATTATTTTTGATAAAACAACCGTCACTACTATCAAATCTGTCACTGGCAGGTGGTTCAGCCGTCACTTTATCTGTCACTGAACTGTCACCCCTACTGTCACTAACTGTCACTGCTTCTTCTAAATTCCCCGTTATTGGATTGGGTAAATGTTGTAACCCAGGGAATTTGAGCGATATTCCTTTGATGTAAGTTCCTTTGTTGCCACGGTGACGAGTAACATCAAGGTTCCCTAAATGAGTTTGGAATAGTTCTACAAGGGTTTTTGAGAAACGAATATGAGCAAGTGGAGTGTAACCGTTCTCGGAACACCACTTGGAATAATTAGCAAACAAATACCTTTCTGGATCTTGGCTTTTATTTCCAACAAATGTTGAAGCGCCCAGGTTTACATACAAACAACTATCTGCCCATTGAGCTACCGGATTGGTTTCTAGTAAAACTTCTTCTTTGTAGGAAGCGAGTGATTTGACTTTTTTATCTGTATTTCTGACATATTCTTCGACTTCGCTGTTTGGCATTTCTAGCACCCAAGCCAGCAACCCAGGGAGAAATGGTTTAAATTCCTCTTCCAAATCTCGCCTTAAATGAGGAGGAATGACGCGATTGAATGGCATTGATAACCTTCTACGTCTCAAACCACTGGTGTAATCCTTAGACTGCATTGCTTCGTTTGCTGCAATCCAGACCATTCCAGTAAACCTAAACCCTCCCGTTTGCTGAACTCCTTTTTTCTCGTACCTGAGTTCATCTTGTCCGGTAATTTTCTTCAGTACTGAAACATCCCCGGTGTATTGCTCCGAGTCTGTAATTACAATCAATTTTTTACCGTAGAAGTTAGCGGTTTCAAAGCGGTTACTTTCTAATTGCTTGAGGTTGGTGACTGCAACATTATTTTTACCAACTAGCTGCATTACCAATCTGAGAATTGTTCCTTTACCACTTCCTCCATAACCAATTAACTCCATGTACCGTTGTAAATCACTGCGTTCTGTTACCGTTGCTTTCATTGCAGCTCGTAAAACCTGTACCCATTCTTCCCTTCCTTCACAAGTTTTTAATAACCATTGCTTAATTTTGTCGCAGCCAATATCGCGATCGCTCCATTTATAAGGAAGAGAATTGAGAAATCTGTAACCGGGTTGATGGGGATAAGTCTTTAAGGTGTTGACATCAAGCACGCAATCTTGTAGGAAAACGTAACCGGGCATTACCTCCCACTCAACTTGCTTTAAGTGGTATTTCAAGGAGCGCATGGTTCCTACTACCTTGCTATGCTCAAAAGTCAATCCAATTGCTTGTTCAAGTTCTTCAAATACGAGGCTTCCAACAACAACTTCTGGTACTTCTGTCCAAACACCGGGTATCTTGTCTTCGTACCAGTACCAAGCTTTATTTTTTTCGTGCCACGCTAGTTTACTCCGATATTTATCAGCAATTTCTTTACTCATAAGCGATTGGGAAATTTTCTTTGTTTCCGTGCTGCTGCTATGATTCTTGAACTGCTTTTCAAGCTTTTCAATCGTTTTTAAGTAAGCAGCATCCCATGCCCAGCTTCCTTCATTCATCACTAAGTCATCAAGCCCCTTTCCTTCCTCTGGTTCCCACACGATATCAAAAAGAAGACAATCGTTAGACAGCAGCGCTGCTAAAAGACGTTTTCTGCCTGCTGCAACTGCTTTTTTAGCTTTGGCTTTGTTATCGCGGTCAAAAGCTAGAAGCCAAATTGGATTTAAAGTAAATTTTTGTAAATCTTCAATTAAATATGGTGTGGTAGGTTTTCCATCTTTATCTTTGGTTTTTGCTCCACATTGGCAGCCGTATAAGGCGATTAGAGCATACCCCATTGATAAGCCGCAAAGCGCTTTCTTGGCACCTTCTGTGATAATTAGCGGAATTTTAATTCCTTGTTCTCTTAGCCATTCCCAAAAACTTCCATTTCCTGGGACATCCGATATACCATAGCGTTTGGCGATTAAAAGGCGGAAGTTGTACGGTACTGGGGGAAGAAAAGCTCTGTCTCCGTTATCTGTAGGAGCGAAATAACGGTATGGGCGGTCTTTGTCTGAGTCATAAATTGAAACAATCGCTTGCCAAATACTGCCGTCTTCGTTTTTGAGGAATGCTGCATAAAGTGGTTCGTTGGCTTGATTCCGTCCGCTTTTATATTCCCAGCCCAAGGCTGAGTGTATTGGAGCTTCCCACTCCCCACCGTCTAGTTCTTCAAAGTCTTGGGCAAACTCAACACAGGCATCGAATAGTTCTGGATCTACGCCGCTGCCGTTAATAAATGAGTCGCGGATGAATTCTTTAAAAGCGTCAAAGCTCTCGAATTGATTGCGTTTGACGGATTTCTGCTCGGATGCTGCTTCTTTTTTGGAAACGGCTGGTGCGTTGTTGGTGGAAGTTTGTTGGGTTTCGGTAAATACTGTAGCGTTCATTGTTTTTCTCCAAAGGTGGTTTTCCCTTTTCTTTGGAGTCGGGATGCCGCGCCATTCAACCACTACGCTTGGGAATACTTGCTAAAACCGTTATCTACATAACCATTTATAAAAAAAGTTCAAGATTTTTTAGTTACAAATGTTTGTTTTTAGCAAAAAAATGTAGTCCTACAGATGTACGAAGACGACTTACTGTAGTAATATACATTTATGCGTATGGCGACGTGGCACAAGCTCGTCTTCTTTAAACTTAGATGTGGGTAAACCTCCTACAGTTCAGACCACTTCTTAGTTCTTTGACGACTTGACCCGTCTCCTGAATATTTAAAAATTTAATAATTATTATTTCTATTTATTGCAGGCGAGAAGAGTAATGAACTTGTTGCCTGCTTTTTTGTACCTCCATCAAATATGTAAATTTTTGCGTCTAATAATTGAGTAGATAAACTGTTGTCTGCGTTTAAGAACACTTGTCAAGTCTACTACTGATAACTGCATCATTGTACCGCTAATGTACCCATACGCGAGCTGAGTGAAAATAAAAAAATTGTATTTGATTGATTTTGGGCTGTAAGAATATCACCTCCCAATTTCGCTGTATTCGTTGTTTATACACAAATTCATTGCGGCAGAAGGTCGCAGCCTTCAAATTTCCCACCGTTAATGGTTATTCTTGGAATTTAGTAACTATTAATACTTAGAAATCATTTTTTTAGCATCTCCGTCTATGATTAATTTTTATTAATTTTCATCGGCTAGCAATTTATTTTTAGCTATTGCTCTAGTTCGTCATCCTCCATCTCTTTTATTTCTTCTGGTTTTAAATCTTCAAATTCCCCCTTCAGTATTTGAATCCAAAGTTCATCCGCTCCAATACCCCGTTTAGAAGCTAAATACTCAACTCTAGCCTTAATTCTCTGCTCTCGCTCTTGCAATTTGGCACAAAGCAGTGAATTGGCTTGGGTAGCTTTCGAGCGTGCGTTGATTGTCGAATCAATAGTCAGCAAATCCATGTAGTATTCCCCCAAGGGGGCAATCGAAAATCTTTCTCTCCGTGGCATCTCTTTAAAGATTTTTGGTATTGCTTCCATAATGCCTTTAAAGTTTCCTGAAATTTACCTTTTTTTTTGGATACATTCTGCCCGATCGCGTTCGAGTGGCACAAAAGTTTATTTATGTACCTATAATGTACCTGAATATTATCTCTATTATGTCTATAATGTGTATACTTCTAATAAAGCGCTGGTGTTTTTTCACTTATAAAAACTTGTGAAACTCCCTCTGCGTGATGAGTGCATCGATTATCCCAACAACTGAAACAGCAAAAACTGCTTCTACAAGACAATCACGCACCCAATACCTATAGCCTGCATGGAAGAAAGGATGCTGCATGACAATCACCCAGTAACAACCTGAACGATGCGAGGAGGTCACGCTCCATCAATGACATCAAATAATGACAGTCACCCAGAGTACAAAAAACATGAGGGAAACAACGCGCGAGCTAAAAGACTTCTACGAATCAAAACTAGGCAAGCCAATCAGTGATTCATCCTGGTATCGGGTCTGCGATTGCCTTAGAGGTGCTTGTGGAGAAATCACTAGGGAGAACCTAGAAATGTACGCTACCTTGCGTAAAGCTTGCGCTAGATTGCCAATCCAGCTATCAGAATTTATTCAAATATGGGAAGAAGTACAAACATTAAGAAATTCCAACGAAGAAGCAATAATTGGCAGTCAATTTAGAAAAACGCTGACTAAAAATATCCCATCGCGCATACCAGACATTACATTTTATCGGTGGTTTATTCGTGCTGGCTTGAACTTCAGGAAGAGAAATGAATACACACCAGAGCAACTTATTCCAGTAACAGTAAGTGCTTGGTGTTGGTACTTGAGAAAATCAAAGGAGCGATAAAAATGGCAGATTTAGTTAAAAGAATTCAGAGCAGATTATCTAGGAAATCAATTTCAATATCAAAGCAAGATTTAATGAGTGAAATTGCTGCACTGGGTTATTCTCCTCAAGCTTTACAAGAAGAGGAAATTAATACGATTACCCAATTGCTTTTAGATAAGTATCAAAAAACAGAATTGATAGTATCAGAACCAGAAGAAATTACAGTTGTTCCATCCGACGAACATAACGCATCTACATCCCAGGAGGAAAATTCACCTCACAAGACAGAATCAGAAACTACTCAAATCACAGAAAATTCAACCGCGATTACCAATCAACAAAAAGAGCAATTAATAACAGTACAAGCCCAATCTATGGGAATAGAGTTGAGCGAATCAGAAATCACAGATATTTCCCAAACCGTTAGCGATTCATTTACCGACTTTGTGAGTGCTGTAGAAACTATTAACTCATTAATTAAAGATTATGCACAAAGTAAATTTGATGAAGTTGAGCAAAAAATTGATGCTAGTAATAACAATCTTCGTGACTATATCAATAACAGAACTAATAGCTTGCAAAGAAAGAGTATAGAAGGAGCCATAACAACAAAGGAGGTACTAGAGCGAAAAAGCTCTAGTCTTAAAAGCTTCTCCAAAAGTCTCTCAGCAACATTCAAAACACAGTAAATATCTAACGTTTAGCAGAGCATTCAAACTACTATCAATCCTTATTCCTGCTCTATTGCTAATAGATTACTGCTACCAATCAATTAGCTATCACTTCAAATACCAAGCGTATCTAGAAAGAAAAGAAAGAATACAGCAATACCAAAACTGGATGCAATATCAATGCACGGAAATATTAACAGAAGAGAGGATTAATCGCTGTGAGAAATACTGGCAAGCTAAAGAACTTGGTTTCTTCCAAATCGCGCCACCTAGAAAGACAACTAAGTGGTAAATTTAACGCTTCTACAAACT
>ERZ1740062.1149-NODE-1149-length-11277-cov-3.681697_pt1 | contig 11277 bp, 6 predicted proteins | sample MGYA00581741_ERZ1740062 | MGnify/ENA primary metagenome ERZ1740062 (study PRJEB43018, sample SAMN04849747) | marine metagenome | isolation source: floating plastic debris | place: Pacific Ocean | collected 2008-09-01 | study: EMG produced TPA metagenomics... | reverse complement strand
GGAACGAAACCGAATCCCAGCCAGTGCCGCAGCGGAAATCCCGCTGTTAGCGGAAATGTTGAACAACGGCGACCACCGACTGATTCAGCAAGACTGCGACGGTCACTATCGGTTCAATGCTGATCTGCAAAACACCGGCGCACTCAACGAACGCATCGATCTTCTCGGTGTGGACTACGGCGACCCACTGACATCCGCGCGAGACAGAATTATGGCCCTGTACGAAGCGGTGTTTGACCATCGCTCGTTTACAGGTCGTTCCGGAACGATGTTTGGCTTCGAGGGTCTCGGCTGTATCTATTGGCACATGGTGTCGAAACTCCTTTTGGCCGTTCAAGAGGTCTACACCACCGCGCAGTCTAGTGGCGCCAGTGCAGCCTACGTCAAACAGCTGGGTACGCTGTATTACCGCGTCCGCGCTGGCATCGGCTTCAACAAAACGCCCGCCGAATACGGTGCCTTCCCAACCGACCCGTATTCGCACACACCCGGGCACAGCGGCGCGCAACAGCCTGGTATGACCGGTCAGGTGAAGGAAGAGATCATTACGCGATTCGGTGAACTGGGCGCTGACGTCAAGGCTGGGCGACTATCGTTCCGGCCTTCTCTGTTACGCACACAGGAGTTCTGCGAGCACGCGACGGAATTTCGATTTACCGATGTTCACGGGAGTTGGCAAACGGTAGCGCTGCCAGCCCATTCACTGGCATTCACGTGGTGCCAAGTACCGGTGGTCTACACGCTCGTCGATCGCGTCACTCAGGCGCGGACCGTGGTTCGTTGTAATGGCGACGTGGAGATCGGCGACAACGCTGAATTGTCCGTCGAGGACAGTACCGCGATCCTGCGACGCAGTGGCGCTATTCAACAGTTGTCTTTGCAAATCTCGCGACAGCAATTGTTCGACTAGTCCGTTAGGAAGACGCAAACCCAACGAGACGTGTTTACCGAGTAAGTCCGATGTCGAATTTATATCAACGCAAACTATCTTTAGCCGGTATTGATTTCACCGGACACCGCATCGACGACCTGCGTCGACTGGTGAAAGACCTGTTGGATGGCGGAGTACACGGCCTGTCGTTCAGCCCTTACACCGAAGGTCAGGGCCCAGGGACGGAACTTGGTGGGGCGCAGATTCAAGAGCGACTCGCCATCATCAAGCCGCACGTACAGTGGATTCGAACCTTCTCCTGTACAGACGGACACGAACAGATTCCGGCCATCGCGCACGCGGAAGGTTTGAAGACGCTCGTTGGAGTCTGGCTCGACGATGACAAGGCGCACAATGAGAAAGAGCTGAACAACGCGATTTCTGTGGCGCGTAGTGGCCACGCGGATATTGTAGCCGTCGGTAACGAAGTCTTGTTACGCGGAGAGTTGTCAGAAGACGAGCTGATCGCACATATCGAGACCGTGCGTGCGGCGTGCCCCGACGTGCCAGTTGGCTATGTCGATGCGTACTTCGAGTTCGAGGACCATCCTCGTATCACCGCAGCATGTGACATTATCCTGGCCAATTGCTACCCGTTTTGGGAGGGCTGCCCTGAGCCTCATGCGCTGCTCTACATGAAAGAGATGTATCGGCGTGCGCAGGCGGTCGCGAATGGTAAACCCGTTATCATCAGCGAGACAGGCTGGCCGAATATCGGCTCAGCCACCGACGGTGCGATACCTTCAGAAGAAGCCGCCATTAGATACACATGAATCTTGGCGAATCAAGCTGAGCCATTGACAGCGCTGCCACCGCTCCTCTTTAATGGAGATGCGGGATGTCACAACAGCTAAGAAGGTCGCGTGGATACCGCGAAAGTCACTATTTTTGAAGTCGCGCAACGCGCTGGCGTTTCGATCAAGACCGTGTCACGGGTCATCAATCGAGAACCTAATGTTCGCGATGCAACCCGCGTGCGCGTCGAGCAGGCGGTTAACGAGCTCAACTACCGTCCGGATCAGTCAGCACGCAATCTCGCGAGCCAGAAATCGCACCTGATCGGCCTCGTCTACGATGATCCGGCAGCGTATGAACTACCGAGTTCCGGCTACATCATTCGTCTGCAAGAGGGCGCACTACGCGCCTGCCGTGCCTCTATGCATGAATTGCTGATTCACCCCTGCGACTTTCGCCAGCGTACGGTCGCGAGCGAGCTGCGCGCGTTCATCCGGGATACTCGCTTGGCGGGGGTCGTGTTAGCCGCACCGCTATCCAACATGCAAAAAATTGTGCGAGCGGTACAAGCGACCGGTACACCGTTTGTGCGCGTATCGCCCGGCAAACCCGTGCGCAATCAGCCTTGTGTGCTGACGAACGACAGAGAAGCCAGCGCACAGATGGTCGACCATCTCGCATCACTGGGACACCGACGCATTGCGTTTATCAAAGGTGACCCTGACCACGAAGCAGTCCGCCATCGATTTGATGGTTTCGTGGCCGGCATGCAACGTAACGGATTGAAAGTAGAGGCGCGCCTAGTTCGCGATGGCGACAACGCGTTTGCAACGGGTGCCGCGCAAGCTCAGCTACTGTTGGAGCGCAAGCTTCGGCCCACCGCCATTTTTGCCGCGAACGACGACATGGCCGCCGGCATCCTGCGCACCGCGGGGAAATTGGGGCTCAGCGTGCCGCATGGTCTGTCTGTCGCGGGGTTTGATGACATCATCCTCGCCCGTCAGCTTGATCCGAATTTGACCACGATACGCCAGCCCCTGGCGCGCATGGCCGAGTCAGCTGTCACGATGCTAACCGGCAACATCAAAGGTGAACGTACGGTACTCGAGACGATACCAGCGGCCTTGCAGATACGTGAGTCGACGGGCCCGGTTAGCGAGTAAACCGAATCCGATCGAGATAAATCGTCACGGCCGTTTGCCGACCGGTCAACGTCACCACGAAACCTGTTTTGATGCGCGACAAGTCGAGTCCTCGCAAAGATACTTCGTAGCGTCGCCATTGATCGCTCAACTCAATGGACTTGGTTTGTCGTTTGCCGCTATCAGGGTAAGCGACATCATCCTCCAACAGCCCAACGCCGAAAGTGACTCGCTCACCGCCATACTCACCGCGGGCCCAGAGCTCGAGGCGCTTGGCGCCCGTCAAATCAAACCCGCCGGGCTGATCACCCCAATCGTTCGCCGGGTGCTGCCACGCAATACCTGCCCATGCGCGACCGGCGAACCGAATCTGTATGGCGCGCTCGCCGTCGTAAGCAGCGTTGCTGTCCGTTAGCGTCAATGCATCGGTATCACCCATCCATCCCGAAGGCACCCACGGCATACCCGCCAGATCTTCGTGGTATACCGATAGCGGAAAATAGGTGCGCGGCTCACCGAGCACCTGCAATGGCACATTAGCTGTCGCCGCATTGCTTTGGCCGTCGTACGCCGTCGCATACAGTCGATAATTGCCAGGCGTGTCCGGGAGTTCGACCTGCACCGCACCGTCGCCCTCGGATTTGATCGAAACCTCTATTGGCGGTGGGATCGCTCTTGCATCACCACCGGTCACGAGCTCGCCCGACTCCGGCAGCAATCGCCAACGTACTGTCACGGTATCGTCGTCAGGGTCACTCGCGGTGGTACGCGCCGTGATGACGTCACCAGGCTCAAAGCGACTGCTGCTACCGAGATCAATACGCGATAACTCGGGCGCCCGATTATCCGGGGCCTGACCGGACCACAGTTGTTGCATCGTGTCGACAGCCGCTAGCCGACTACCATCGCGCAAAAACATGCCGATCCATGTATCGGTGATCTCGATTTTCGAGCCCCAGGCAAACGCGTAACTGCCGAGCGACGGCGTGTTGCTATCGGCCTCGTTGGCGCGATAGGTTGTTGCATAGGACGCTGCCTTTTCACTGCTTGTCGGCTCGAGCGGTGCACCCCAGTCGGTCAACGGCACTTCCCAGGCGCCATTGGGCCCGAACTCGGTAATCAGGTAGGGCTTGTGAGCCCCCGCTTTCTCGAGCCGGGCAGGCAGGCTCGGCGCGCCGCCGTAGGAATTGATGCCGTGGATATCGATGGCATCGCAGAACTCGTGCACGAAGCGAATACGTTCGCCACCGATGTCCGCTGTCACCGTCATCGTCGGGTGATGTGGATCGAGCGACTTCACGAGTTCTGCTGCTTCGTTGACGGCCTCCCAGATGGCCGGGTTATCGCCGTCAGCGAAACCTTCCATTTCGTTGCCAAGCCCCCAGATGAGTAGCGCCGGATGATCGCGATAGGTGAGGACGGCCTGGCGCACGCGCTCGAGTTGAGCTGCCACTTGCGCGTCATCGCTGTAGTCAAAGCCGTGACGCTCGTGACCTAACCAGATGCCGAGCGTCACGGTCAACCCAAGGCGGTGCGCCTCGTCCATGATTGGACCGGCATCGGCGTAATCCCACAGACGGATCGAGTTGCCACCCGCGTCTTTCAGCGCCTGTAGTGACTGGTCGCCACCCGCACCTTTGACAACGTAGATATCACCGTTGCGGCGTAGCTGCCAACCGGATTCGGTCCGTTCCGCGCTGACATGAGACGGGGCCTGATCCGTGCGTGCCGCCCCCATCAGACAAACGCACAGACCAAGCCCCAAAAGTAAGCGAGTCGGCAGGTTCATACGCGACTCACTCAAGCTCGAACGACTAGTCGCCCGGCCCAAACACGAGACCGTCGGTGAAATCCGGCGGTGTCGCCGGCCGATATGTGTAGCCCCACTCGGCCAACTGAGACAATGCCAGCAGTTCGTTACCCGGTACGAGACGCGCAAATCCTGTCGCACCAGTGCGGTAGATATTGTCGGCGGTCAACTCGGCAAGTCGAACCGAGAAGGGAATCGGATTGCCATCAGGGTCGAGGTCGGCGCAGCAGCTGAAGAACACGACCGAATCGAAAAAGTGATCCAACACCGACCGATACGCACGCAGCGCTTGTGTCTGAATCAGCGGATCGCTATTGGCATCGAATAGCTCGTGCAACGCCAACGCGGTGAAATACTGGTTCTCACCGGAGGGGCGTCTCGCGAGTGCCGTGGCCCACAGGTAGAAGCGAGCCTTCGCGCCCGTTGGCCCGGCCGGCAACTCTGCTGCAAGATCGAACTTGGTACGACCATCCGGGTTGTTTGGGTCAAACTCGGGAATCGACACCGTGACGAACGGGTTCTCGGGATCGCCAAGCACGCAGGACTCCAGATACAGACCAACATCTGCGCACGCGAGGTTGAGCAGCGTATCAGTCGGCAGGAACACCTGGTTAAACAGTTGACCGTCATTCTCGTCCGGCTCGGCACCGCTGCCACAGCCGACGATCGTCATCGTGGCGACGGCAAGACCGGCGATCATGGCCCGCCTTGCTCGGCGGGACGCGGCGGAGAAGTGTGCTAAAGATTGCATTAGTTGAGTCCTCATCATCGTACCGTCCCGATCAGAAGTTCAGCGTGAAATAGGCAACGACTTGGAAGATGTAGTCGTTGTCACCATTCAGGAACTCGTCATCCGGTGAGTTTTCGTCATTGGTTCGCAGCAAACCACGAATACCAATCTGTGTCGCGAAACGCTCGTCCAGCCCCTGGTCAAGAATCATGGTGTAGTCGAGCTTGTATTGTTCGGGGAACGTCACGTTAAACTGGCGATGGAAGTCGTAGGGACACCGCGCATCCTTCTTGAAGTAAGTAGAGAGCACATGCTTACCATGCCAGACCGCCTTACCGTGAAGCTCGTAGTAATCGCGTGTGCCGCCCTCCGGATCACCGGTCGACTGATTGAAGCCACGAATAACGGTGGCGATATAACGTGATGTCGGACTCGGGTTAAACACCATTCGGCTAGACACCGTCCACACATCCTCAGCTGGCAAACCGCGACCAAACGAGGCGTTGATACTTTCTTCCGGGAAGAAAAAAAGGTTTGCGTCGGTTGCTGTCGGATAGCTCGTGTAGTTCGCTCCGACATTGAACGCGAACCCAGCGTCTTCACGCCAGTCGTTGTCCCACTGGTAGAACGGTGTCGCACCGGTCGGGTCGTAGGTGATAAACAGCTCGGCTGCACGTGCTTCCCGGTTGTCGAGTACTGCAAACGGATCGCTATCCCGATCGCGTGGGAGAATGCCTGGATTGAGAATGCCCCCAGCCTGAATGGAACTCTCGACGAATGGGTTCGCATGCACGAGGTTGTCACGATAGAAGATTCTCGGGAATGCCATCCAGTTGCCGAAGTTGATCATCGAGCCCGCTTCAAACACTTGCTTGTTGCCGAGGCCGCTGTATGGCAAGCGAGTTCCGAATTCACGCAGTGCGTTGCCGCCTTCGGCGACAAGGCCCGCATACTCACCGGCGACATAAGATAGCGTGCCGAAGAGTGGGAACGACAGTTTCGCCTTGAGCCCCAGTGTGTCTTCAAAGTCAATTTGATCAACGAAGATATTGCCATCGTCGAAGCGATCATAGATCTCATCGATCCGTTCTGGTGCGGAGATGATGCCGCCAACTTCGAGCTTGACGCCTTCGGCAATATTGGTCTCAGCGTACAGAGTCGTCTGACGAGTCTGTCGAACGGTTGCGCCGGCGGCACCGGTTGCCTGACCCAAACGCGCGATGTCTTCGGAGTGGATGACCGTCCAGTCGACTGGACCGGTTTCGAAGTCATACTTGACGATGGCTTTCGGGTTAGCTCCCCAGTAAACCTCAGGGCCTGCAATGACCGTGAGCCCATCAAACTTGCCTTTACCGACGAACTCCACACCTTCCGGTGCTTTGCCATTCCAGATATCGATACCATCGATATCTGTCGCTTCACGGATAAGACCGAAGAAATCACCTTCGTATTTATAGTGATAACGCGGCGTGTGATAGAAGGCCGTTACGTCGAAATTCTCACCTTGATAGGTGGCCTCGAAATCATAAATCTCGACACGTTCGCGGTCGTTGAAGACTTGCGTACCGACAACATTGGTATCGATGATCTGGCCCGCATCGTCTTCGGTTTGTACGACGATGGGCAGTCCGCGGCGACCGTATTGGATTTCCAACGGCTCAAGATCGGCAACGCGACCGAGCACGTTGATGCTGAACTGACCTTCCAGTTTCTCATTGGGCTTGAAACCAAAGTCCAGGAAAATCATCTGGCCACTTTCGAACTCCGCACCGTTCTCGCCATCGATACGAATGTCCTGCTCGGTACCTTTAGTGACGAACTGTGTTCGCAACTGACCGCCGGTAAAAGACAACGCAGCTGACTGCTCGCGAGAGTCCTCTTTCAATAGACGGACTTCACCTTTGAGGTTCATGTAGTCCATATTGATATCTGCAATGCCGGCATTCATGACATTTTTCTTGAGCATGTAGGGATCCATGCTCCAGATTTCCGCTAACACGTCGTAAGCGGTTCGAGGGCGGGCTGTATAGACACCATCCGAGTTGGCCGGACCCAAAGCGGTGATCCCAAACCACTCCTCGTTCATATTGTTTTTGCCGGGCGCCCAGTCGAACTGGTAAGCCTCGTTGGACCAGGACGCGTTGTTGTCCTGAGTATCGAGGTTTTCTTCCTGAAGGTATTTCCACCATTCGTCGCGCCATTCGAATACAAAACCACCGATCGCGTTGCCTTCCTCGCCGTTGCCATAGGATTTGTTGTACATCTCCTGCCATTGGTCTTTTAGCACTGAAGCTTGTGCACCCTGATCTTCCTGCAGCTCGCGGGCGTTGTAAGCATCGCTACCAAATTCAAAGAAGACCACCGGCAAATCGAGTTTGTCATCGACTTCAGACCACAAGCTGGTGAAGCTGCGTCCGCGATAAACGTTGCTGCCAAGGATATCGAGCGACGGCACGAGCTCCTCAATCAAGTCGATGTATTGAATATCGCCGTTGACAATCGAAAACGGATGATTCGGCGCGATGCGCTTTCCGCCCGCGACCACCTCTTCAAAAAGGCTGTACAGGAAACGCGCCTTGGCGGTGTTCTGCTCGCCTTCTGGCAGGTTCTCGATCTCAAAGCTGGACCACGACAGGCCGTAGTTACTCTCGTTACCGAACGCAAACATCAAAACGCCCGGCACATCCTTATAGCGATCGACAATTTCCAGCGAGTCTTTCAGCAGTGTCGCGCGTGTCAGCGGGTCCGAGTAATCGGTGAATGGCACCCAACGTCCGCCAATGGTGTACCCGTAGCGACCCATCAGTGGGTTAATCACCGACATGATGCCGTGCTCTCGATAGATGTAAGTCACCCACTTCGGTGGGATCATGGCGAAACTGCGGATCGCATTGACGCCGGCCGCTTTCATCAGACCAAAGTCATAGTCCAGCACTTGGCGAATATGATCGTCGCCTTTGTCCCAGAGGTTATAGGTGTAGTTCTGTCCGCGCGGCGTATAACCCCATACGACCCCTTTGACGTAGAAGTCTTCACCATTGACTTGCAGCTTCCAGCCGTTCTCATCTTTGTAAGTGGTGACACGATCCACCTGAGCGTGACTGATGGCCGGCATCGCCAGCGCCACAGCAGCGATGACCAGCATCGCAAACTTGACCACCCCGTCCATACCGCCGCAACGTGTCGCGGTGAGCACTTTGTCATTCATTTTTTTACCCATTGTTTTCACCACTTAATTCAGTGAGATGCTGACGTTGTCGATAAACACATCGGCGAAGCAACCCGGAACATCGCCGCACACGACACCAATCTGGAACGTAATGCCGCGTGTCACATCGGCACCGGTGGTCGTCGTATAACTGAACGTCGTCCAGTCTGCAGGCGGTACTGCGATTGTCTCCAAAATCTCATTGGTTGCACCAACTGCGGCCTCCGAGAACAACTCTGGGAAGATCACACCGCCAGCACCCGCAGAGCCGCGCATATCAAACGAGACCGTGACCGACTGACCCGGAGTGACTGTGCCGACCGCCAGAAACTCCTGCTTGAACGTAGGGTTTTGATTCCGAGCGGCGACACCGCGCGCCGAGAACATACCGTCGTTAGCATCGGTATCGACGACCGTCGCCGAACCGTTGTTTTCGAAGATTGTCCAACCGGTAAAGTCGCCCGACTCAAAACTGCCATTCACGGCGAGCTCTCCCGGCGCTCCCCCGCCACCGGTGTTGCCACCACCGACAGCGATGTCATCAAACAGGAACGTGAGTTCGCCGGCAGTTGAGACATCAACACCGAAGTTGAAGAAGATCGAGATACGGTTGTAGGTGTTGGCCGCGGCAAACATACCGCCAGCTGGGTTACCAAAGTCAAAACTCAGCGTCTCCCAAGTATCCACGGCAGTGGTCATCGTATCGGTCTCAATGAAGATGCCAGGATTGCTAGCATCCTCCACTTTCAAGCGTATGGTTGCACCGGCGATCGGCGAATACACGCGCACGGACATAACTAGGTTGTCGGCATCGATCGGCTGGACAATCTGATCGCCTGGCAGAGTCGAAACCGTGGTACCTGCCCACACTTGTGCGCTGTCCGATTTTATCGCCTGCGCCACCATGTTGGCCGCATCCGTCGGGTCAGCGACGATGCTCGACGCGTTGCCTCCAAAGTCGACCAGTGAGTACGTGATCGCGGCATCGTCGAACGTGATGGTCTCAAATACCGGTGGTGGTGGCGCCAAACCAAGATCATCGAAGAAGTAAATCTGCTCGCCAGCATCCGCACCGGTGGCACCAAAGTTGAAGAAGATCGAAATCCGGTTGTAGGTGTTGGCAGCATCGAACGTGCCATTAACCGGATTGCCAAGATCGAACGTCAACGTCTCCCAGGTATTCACCGCACCGGTGGTCGTATCGGTCTCGATGAAGATCGCGTTATTCTCTGCGTCCTCGATCTTCAATCGTACCGTCACACCCGCAACCGGCGAATACACTCGCGCCTGCATCACAAGATTGTCTGCATCGATCGGCTGGATGATTTGATCGCCCGGCAGTGTCGAGACGGTTGTACCGGCGAAGACTTCTGCACCAGCGGACCGAACTGCCTGCACGACCATGTTCATGCCACCCTCCGGATCATTGGTAATCGTCGATCCGTTGCCACCAAAATCAGTCAACGTGTAAGTGGTGTCGGGATCGTCGAATGTGATGGTCTCAAACATTGGCGCTGGCGGTGCCGGACAAGGGTCGCTTGTTTGCACGATATCGTCGAACTGGAAGGTCCAGTTATCTGGATCATTCGCTGCATCGCCCACCGTACCGTTGTCAAATATCAGCGTGATACCGGTGATTTCGGCGACAGTCACGTCCGTGAAGTCAAAGCACAACTCTTCCCACGTGCCACTGCCGCTGTGTGTCGCAGTGCGTTCGTCGCCTTGCGATTCGAGCTTGAGCAAGACATCAACCGGACGCTGCGACCGCACCTTCATCAGGTACGAGTCACCGGCAGCGAGCGCCACCGGGGTTGGCAATTGCAGCGTGCTGCCGCCGAAAGTGGCCCCTGCAAACTTCTGCATTTGGCCGACCTGCGCGCTGGTATTGATGCCACTCATGTCCGGGTTCGCAATCACCGTCGCGGCGCCGCCTTCGAAATCGTTGAAGGTGGCCATGCCGGTTTCAAAGTCGCCAGCGGAGGTATTGCCCCCGCCACCAGCGCCGACCGCGATATCGTCAAAATAGTAGGTCTGAGCGCCAACGGCGGACCCCTCTGCACCGAAGTTCGGGAAGATCGCGATCTTGTCGTAGACCGCATTCGCATCGAAAACCGCGGTGCCGTCCACTTGATTCGTGAAGTCGAATGTCAGCGTTTCCCAGGTATCGGCGGCGGTAGTCATCACTTCGGTCTCAACCGAAATGCCGTCGTTTCCGGAGTTTTCTATCTTCAGGCGGATGGGAATCCCCATTGCCGGCGCACGAACCCGCATACTCATCTGCGTGTTCATGGCATCGAGCGGAATCACCCCTGATGACTCGTTCGCAAACGTGGATACAACCGTACCTGCAAATGTCGCTGCGTTATCGGCGCGGTTAATGCGGACCGTGTTGTTGCCGGCATCATCGGGATCCGGCTGCACCGACGAATCTTCGGCACCGCCAAAGCCCCGCAATGTATAAGTCAAAGCCATATCGTCGAATGTCAGTGTCTCAAACGCCGGTGGTGGTGGCGCAGCGCCAACGGCGATGTCGTCAAAGTAGAACGTCTGCGCGCCGACTGCGGACCCTTCGGCACCGAAATTCGGGAAGATAGCAATCTTGTCGTAGACTGCCGTTGCGTCGAATGCTGCGGTACCGTCCACCTGGTTCGTAAAGTCAAAGGTCAGCGAGATCGGAAGCACACGTCTGAACTCCAGTCACGTGAAACGATCTCGTATGCC
>ERZ1740062.1148-NODE-1148-length-11278-cov-3.988149_pt1 | contig 11278 bp, 9 predicted proteins | sample MGYA00581741_ERZ1740062 | MGnify/ENA primary metagenome ERZ1740062 (study PRJEB43018, sample SAMN04849747) | marine metagenome | isolation source: floating plastic debris | place: Pacific Ocean | collected 2008-09-01 | study: EMG produced TPA metagenomics... | reverse complement strand
CCGCGAAGGTGGCCGTACCGTCGGCGCCGGTGTTGTCGCTAAGATCATCGAGTAATTGAAGATGTTGGCGGGCTCGCGTAGGGCATAGGCTCTACGCGGGGCTGCCGCTGTCGATTAACTTTTCAAGAAATAAAGCGCAGCTTGCGAGCCATTCCTGAAAAGTTAAATCGAGAGTGGCAAATGAGAAATGGTAGCGTCTCGATCGTCCTTTGACGGTCAGGCCAAACTGGGAAAGAGATTTCGGGGGCATCCGTTTCGGTTGCCCCCGGGGTCGTTAAATCAGGCGCCCCGAGCGGGTGCCGCAGCGAACAACGAGAATGTGAAGGCCAGTAGCTCAATTGGCAGAGCGGCGGTCTCCAAAACCGCAGGTTGGGGGTTCGATTCCCTCCTGGCCTGCCAGTCTTTTCAGACTTGTTGATGAAGATTGATAGCATGAACGACACAACGGAAATTGAAAGCGGTGGCGCGCTCGACAGCATCAAGCTGATTCTGGCGATCGGACTCGTTGTCGGCGGTTTGTACGCCTACTACGCGCTGCCGGATCTGGCGCTGCCTTTGCGTGTTTTGTGCGTGCTCGTCGGTGTTATCGCCGGCTGTGGCGTGGCATTGACCACCTACAAGGGCCGTACTTTCGCGAAGTTTGTGCAGGGCTCGCGGGTGGAGATCCGCAAGGTCGTCTGGCCGACCCGCCAGGAGACATTGCAGGTCACCCTTGCCGTGTTCTTGTTCACCGCACTGCTAGGCGTGTTCTTTTGGGGTCTTGATTCGTTGTTGCTGTGGCTCACCCGCATCCTGACGGGCCAGATTTAACAGCACGTGAGTGCAGACAGAAAAAAGGGAAGCGAACGACGTGTCTAAACGCTGGTACATAGTCCACGCCTACTCGAACTTTGTGCACTAAGTGTAGGGTTGGCTGGAAGAGCGCATCAAACTGGCCGGGTTGGAGGAGCGCTTCGGCGAGATTCTCGTGCCCACGGAAGAGGTGGTGGAGATGCGTGAGGGCCAGAAGCGTCGCAGCGAGCGTAAGTTCTTTCCAGGCTATGTGCTGGTGCACATGGAGATGGATGACGAAACCTGGCACCTCGTTAAAGAAGTGCCGAAAGTGCTTGGCTTCATCGGTGGTAGCAGTGACAAACCGGCGCCGATCACCGAGCAGGAAGCGAACACGATTCTGCAGCGTGTGCAGGAGGGTGTGGACAAGCCACGGCCGAAGGTATTGTTCGAGCCGGGCGAGGTGGTGCGCGTAACGGATGGTCCGTTCAACGACTTCAATGGGGTTGTTGAGGCGGTCAATTACGACAAGAGCAAGCTGCGCGTTGCCGTACAGATTCTTGGTCGCGCGACGCCGGTTGAATTGGATTTCGGTCAGGTCGAAAAGGCCTGATCAGTTGAGTAGGCCGCCTTTGCGCGGCGATGAAACGGGGAGCCAGTGCGGCGTTTGCACCCGGGAGAGTTAACATGGCAAAGAAAGTCACAGCTTATATCAAGCTGCAAGTGGGAGCCGGTAAGGCCAACCCCAGCCCGCCCGTCGGACCGGCGCTCGGTCAGCACGGTGTGAACATCATGGAATTCTGTAAGGCGTTCAACGCCGAGACGCAGAATCTGGAAGCCGGTCTCCCAGTACCGGTTGTAATCACCGTATACAACGACCGCAGCTTCACCTTCATTATGAAGACACCGCCGGCGGCAATTTTGTTGCTGAAAGCGGCGGGTCTGAAAAGCGGCTCAGGCGAACCTAACACCAAAAAGGTGGGCAAAGTGACTCGCGCTCAGCTTGAGGAAATCGCGACCACCAAAATGCCTGACCTGACGGCGGCAGACATGGACGCCGCAGTCCGCACGATTGCCGGCACCGCACGCAGCATGGGGCTTGAAACAGAGGGAGTGGTGTAATGGCTAAGTTGACGAAACGCCAGAAGGCCATCGCTGAGAAGCTCGAGCCCGGCAAAGTTTATGATGTTGAAGAAGCATTCGCGCTGCTGTCTGAGTTGGCGAGTGCAAAATTCACCGAGAGTGTCGATGTGTCGGTCAATCTCGGCATCGACCCGCGTAAATCGGACCAGACGGTTCGTGGTTCAACGGTACTGCCAAACGGTACCGGCAAAACCGTCCGTGTGGCCGTATTCGCACAAGGCGAAAACGCCGAAAAAGCGACGGCTGCTGGTGCAGATGTGGTTGGCTTCGAAGATCTGGCTGAGACCATCAAGGGTGGCGAGCTGAACTTCGACGTCGTGATTGCGACGCCCGATGCGATGCGTGTCGTCGGACAGTTGGGCCAGATTCTGGGTCCACGCGGTCTGATGCCGAACCCGAAAGTGGGTACGGTTACGCCGGACGTCGAGGGTGCGGTCAAGAATGCAAAGGCCGGCCAGGTGCGTTACCGCGCTGACAAGGGCGGCATCGTGCATTGCTCGATCGGCAAGGTAGGGTTCGACGCGGCGGCGTTGAGCGAAAACCTGACGGCCCTGATGGCAGACCTGAAGCGCGCCAAGCCGGCGTCCGCTAAAGGTGCTTACTTCAAAAAACTGTCTGTCTCGACCACGATGGGGCCGAGTGTGATGGCCGATCACGGATCGCTCGCGATCTAATAATCAAAAATTTGCGGTCCGGCTTCGGCCGGGTTGCAGGTGCGCGAGCTTAGGCTCGTGAATCGTCGAAGACCGCTGGCGCGATTGCATTTCGGTGCAGTCGCTTAATCACGAAAGCCCGCGCAGATGGTGTCACCGAAGTCAGAATACTGGCGGAGGTCACCGTTCGACAAAACGGAGAGCAGCGCAAGCTGCTCATGGTGTGACCGAAGCCAGGAGGAATCTATGGCATTAAGTTTCGAAGACAAAAAAGCATTTGTTGCCGAAGTTAACGCGGTTGCCGGTGAAGCTCTGTCTGCCGTTGCGGCGGAATACAGAGGCCTGACTGTAGAAGCCATGACCCAGTTTCGTAAAGAAGCACGCGATACCGGCGTGTATGTGCGAGTCGTCAAAAACTCGCTCGCGAAACGGGCATTTGAAGGAACCGAGTTTGAGTGCATGAACGACTCACTCAAGGGACCTTTGTTGTTGGCTTTCTCCAAGGAAGATCCGGGTGCTGCCGCGCGGTTGGTCAAGTCATTTGCGAAGGAAAACGAGGCGCTGAAAACCGTTTCGTTGGCCGTTGGGGGCGAGCTCTACGGAGCCTCAGACCTCGGCAAGCTGGCTGATCTGCCGAACCTCGACCAGGCGCGAGCGATGTTGCTCGGCTGTCTGGAAGCGCCGCTATCGCAACTGGTCCGCACGCTGGCAGAACCGCCTGCGATGTTGGCTCGTACGATGTCTGCGCGTGGCGAGCAAGCTGCTTAGAGCAACGCAATATTCTGATTTAAAAATTATTTGTAGGAAAAAATATCATGGCAATGTCAAACGAAGATCTGTTGAAAGAACTGAGCGCGAAGCCAATCATGGAAGTGGTTGAACTCGTCAAAATGCTCGAAGAAGAGTGGGGCGTTTCAGCCGCTGCTCCGGTCGCTGTCGCTGCTGCTGCTCCGGCAGAGGGTGGTGCTGCTGCTGAAGAGAAAGACGAGTTCGACGTCGTAATGACGAGCTTCGGTGGCAACAAAGTTGCTGTCATTAAAGCGGTTCGCGCGATCACCGGTCTTGGCCTGAAAGAAGCCAAAGACATGGTCGAAGGCGCTCCGGCGACCGTCAAGGAAGGTGCTTCCAAAGACGACGCGGAAGGCTTCAAGAAGCAGCTTGAAGAAGCTGGCGCGAGCGTGGAGCTCAAGTAATCGGACCTTTCAACAGGTTCATTGCATGCTGTCGGGTGCAGGCGGGAATCACCGCTTGCATCCGACCGCTTCGCGGTTGCTGACGCGCCGCGACCAACCGGCTTGCCGAAAACGGCTCGCCGGTATTTGTGTTTTGTCGGTCTTTGATCGGATCGACACAGCCGTAGACAGGGTGCCCGGCCTGCTCTGCGGTCATTATTGAAAATAGGATCGAGGTAACAACATGGCCTACTCGTTCACCGAGAAAAAGCGTATCCGCAAGGACTTTGGCGAAAAAACCAGCATCCTTGATGTACCGTATTTGTTGTCTATTCAAATCGACTCTTACCGTAAATTCCTGCAGGAAGGTAAGAGCGTAGAAGAGCGCGACGATATTGGTCTGCACGCTGCCTTTCAGACGGTATTCCCGATCGTCAGCTACTCAGGCAATGCCGCTCTGGAGTACGTCAGCTACCGCCTCGGCGAGCCGGTATTCGACGTCAAGGAGTGCCAGCTGCGAGGTCTGACGTACGCGGCACCGCTGCGCGTCAAGGTTCGCCTCGTGATCTACGACTAGGAAGCGAGCGGCACGCCGAAGCCGGTGAAAGATATCCGTGAGCAGGAGGTCTATCTCGGCGAAATGCCGTTGATGACCGATAACGGAACGTTTGTGATTAACGGCACCGAGCGTGTCATCGTGTCGCAGCTGCACCGTTCACCGGGCGTGTTCTACGATCACGACAAGGGCAAGTCACACTCTTCGGGCAAACTGCTGTTCTCAGCGCGCATCATTCCTTATCGCGGCTCATGGCTCGATTTCGAGTTCGACGCGAAAGACGCCGTCTTCGCGCGTATCGACCGTCGTCGCAAGCTGCCGGTCAGCATCATCCTGCGTGCGCTCGGCATGACCAACGAGGAAATGCTCGCTACGTTCTTTGACACGGTTCGCTTCGAACTGAGTGAAAAAGAAGTGCGCATGGAGCTGGTTGCGTCGCGCTTGCGTGGCGATACCGCCCAGTTCGATATTAAGGTTGGCCGCAAGGTGATCGTCGAAGAAGGCCGCCGCATTACGGCGAAGCACGTTCGCGATCTCGATAAGGCCGGTATCGAAGAGCTGGTCGTACCGACCGAATACCTGGAAGGCCGTATTCTCGCGCACGACATCGTCGATGAAGAAACCGGCGAGGTGCTGGCGAGCGCCAACGACGAGCTAACGGAAGAAAATATTCCGGCGTTGATCGAAGCAGGTGTGAAAGAAATTCGTACGCTGTATGTCAACGATCTGGATCGCGGTCCTTACATCTCGAACACGTTGCGTATCGATCCTTCAACCACGCGCCTTGAAGCGCTGGTCGAAATCTATCGTATGATGCGCCCGGGCGAGCCGCCTACTAAAGAGGCTGCAGAAAACCTGTTCCAGAATCTGTTCTTTAACGCCGACCGCTACGATCTGTCTGCCGTTGGTCGCATGAAGTTCAACCGCCGCGTCGGCCGGGACGAAATCACCGGCACGGGCATCCTTGAGCACGACGACATCCTCGACGTGCTGAAAGTGCTGATCGACATTCGCAACGGCTACGGTAGCGTCGATGACATCGACCACCTGGGCAACCGCCGCATTCGCAGCGTCGGCGAGATGGCCGAGAACGCGTTCCGCATCGGCCTGGTGCGGGTTGAGCGCGCGGTCAAAGAGCGTCTGACGCAGGCTGAGGCCGAGGGTCTGATGCCGCAGGAGATGATCAACGCGAAGCCGGTCGCGGCTGCCGTGAAGGAATTCTTCGGCTCAAGCCAGCTGTCGCAATTCATGGATCAGAACAACCCGCTGTCGGAAGTTACTCACAAGCGACGCGTCTCCGCGTTGGGCCCGGGTGGCCGGACTCGCGAACGCGCGGGCTGCGAAGTGCGCGACGTACACCCGACGCACTACGGCCGTGTCTGTCCGATTGAAACGCCGGAGGGGCCGAACATCGGTTTGATCAACTCACTGGCTGTCTACTCGCGCACCAATGAGTACGGATTCCTGGAGACCCCGTACCGTAAGGTCGAAAACGGCATGGGCACCGACACGAGCGAATATCTGTCGGCGATCGAAGAAAGCCAGAACGTCATCGCTCAGGCGAATGCGCCACTCGATGGCAAAGGCGCGTTCACGGATGAGCTGATCTCCGTGCGTCACCGCAATGAGTTCACGCTGGCGAGCCCGGATGCCATCAACTATATGGACGTGTCACCGAAACAGATCGTTTCTGTAGCGGCCTCGTTGATTCCGTTCCTCGAGCACGATGACGCCAACCGCGCGTTGATGGGCTCGAACATGCAACGCCAGGCAGTACCGACTCTGCGTTCCGAGGCGCCGCTCGTCGGCACCGGCATGGAGCGTGCGGTCGCGGTCGACTCGGGCGTGACCGTCGTTGCGCGTCGCGGTGGTATGGTCGATTCGGTTGACGCTTCGCGGATCGTCGTTCGTGTGAACGACGACGAGACCAACGACGTCGAGCCAGGCGTCGATATCTACAACCTGACGAAATACACGCGTTCGAACCAGAACACCTGTATCAACCAGCGTCCGTTGGCGAAAATCGGCGATTCAATCTCTAAAGGTGACGTCCTGGCCGATGGCCCGTCTACAAACCTGGGTGAATTGGCGCTGGGACAGAACCTGCTGGTCGCGTTCATGCCGTGGAACGGTTACAACTTCGAAGACTCGATTCTGATTTCAGAGCGTGTCGTTCAGGAAGATCGCTTTACGACTATCCACATCGAGGAACTGACCTGTGTCGCGCGCGACACCAAGCTCGGTTCCGAGGAAGTCACCGCGGATATCCCGAATGTGGGTGACTCGGCGCTGGCCAAGCTCGATGACGCGGGTATCGCGTTTATCGGTGCGGAAGTCGGTGCCGGCGATATTCTGGTGGGCAAGGTCACACCGAAAGGTGAAACCCAGCTGACGCCGGAAGAGAAATTGCTGCGCGCTATCTTCGGCGAGAAAGCGTCCGACGTGAAAGACTCGTCGTTGCGTGTACCGCCGGGTATGGACGGTACCGTGATCGACGTGCGCGTGTTCACGCGCGACGGCGTTGAGAAGGACACCCGTGCGTTGGCCATCGAGCGTGCCGAGCTCGAGAGCGTACGCAAGGATCTTGACGATCAGCTGCGCATCCTCGAAGGCGATATGTTCGCGCGTATCGAGAAGCTGTTGCTTGGCAAAGTGGCGACCGGTGGTCCGGGCAGCCTGAAGTCTGGCGACAAGATCACGAAAGCGTATCTGGAAGGACTGGATCAGGCCAAATGGTTTGAGATCGGCCTGAAGAACGACGACGCGAACGCGCAACTCGAACGCGCTGCTGAGCGCATGAAAGTGCAGCGTGAAGAGTTCGACGCACGCTTTGAAGCGAAGAAGAACAAAATCACGGTCGGCGACGATCTGGCACCGGGCGTGCTCAAGATGGTTAAGGTTTACCTCGCGGTTAAGCGTCGCATCCAGCCGGGCGACAAGATGGCGGGACGTCACGGTAACAAGGGTGTGATCTCAACGATCGTTCCGGTCGAGGATATGCCGTACACCGAAGACGGTACACCGGTCGATATCGTACTGAACCCGCTGGGCGTACCGTCGCGGATGAACGTCGGTCAGGTGCTCGAGACCCACTTGGGTTGGGCGGCGAAAGGCGTTGGTCAACGTATTGAGAAAATGCTGAAGGCACAGGCGGCGATCAAGGATCTCCGCAAGTTCCTGCATGATGTCTACAACACCACGGGTGGTCGCAGCGAAGATCTGGATAGCTTCTCTGACGAGGAGATCATCGAGCTTGCCGGCAACCTGTCGAGAGGTGTGCCGATGGCGACACCGGTATTCGACGGTGCCGCGGAAGAGCAGATCATCAAGATGCTGAAGCTCGCCGAGTTACCGGAGACCGGCCAGGCGGAACTGCGCGATGGTCGTACCGGTGACAAATTCCAGCGCCCGACCACGGTTGGCTACATGTACATGTTGAAACTCAATCACTTGGTTGACGACAAGATGCACGCGCGCTCAACCGGGCCGTACAGCCTCGTCACACAACAGCCGCTGGGTGGTAAGGCGCAGTTCGGTGGTCAGCGCTTCGGTGAGATGGAGGTCTGGGCGCTCGAAGCGTACGGCGCTTCCTACACGCTGCAGGAAATGCTGACGGTCAAGTCGGACGATGTGCAGGGTCGGACGAAGATGTACAAGAACATCGTCGACGGCACGCATCAGATGCAGGCCGGTATGCCGGAGTCATTCAACGTACTCGTCAAAGAGATCCGTTCACTCGGTATCAACATCGAGCTTGAAACGGAGTAAGGTGAACCATGAAAGATTTATTGAAACTGTTTAAGTCGCAAACTCCGGACGAAGACTTTGATGCAATTCGCATCGGGCTCGCGTCTCCGGACATGATTCGCTCGTGGTCTTTTGGCGAGGTCAAAAAGCCTGAGACCATCAACTACCGGACGTTCAAGCCAGAGCGTGACGGTCTGTTCTGCGCCAAGATCTTTGGCCCGGTCAAAGACTACGAATGCTTGTGCGGCAAATACAAGCGCCTCAAGCATCGCGGCGTTGTTTGTGAAAAATGTGGCGTTGAAGTCACGCAGACCAAAGTCCGTCGTGAGCGCATGGCGCACATCGATCTGGCGAGCCCGGTCGCGCACATCTGGTTCCTGAAATCGCTGCCGTCGCGCATCGGTTTGATGCAGGACATGACGCTGCGCGAAATCGAGCGCGTGATGTACTTCGAAGCGTTCGTTGTCGTTGAGCCTGGCTTGACGCCGCTCGAGCGTGGTCAGCTGTTGTCGGATGAGGGCTACCTCGAGGCGATCGAACAATACGGTGATGAATTCGACGCTCGCATGGGCGCCGAAGCAGTTCACGAAATGCTGTCGACGATCGATTTGCAAACCGAAGTCGCGAACGTGCGCGAAGAAATCGGTGGCACCAATTCCGAGACCAAGATCAAGCGTCTGTCGAAGCGCCTGAAGCTTCTTGAGTCGTTCATCGAGTCGGGCAACAAGCCGGAGTGGATGGTCTTGACGGTGTTGCCGGTTCTCCCGCCGGATCTGCGTCCGCTGGTACCGCTGGATGGTGGTCGCTTCGCGACGTCTGATCTCAACGATCTGTACCGCCGCGTGATCAACCGTAACAACCGTCTGCGCCGCCTGCTGGAGCTGAATGCGCCGGACATCATCGTGCGTAACGAAAAACGCATGCTGCAGGAATCGGTCGATGCGCTGCTCGACAACGGTCGCCGTGGCCGTGCGATCACCGGCACCAACAAGCGTCCGCTGAAATCTCTGGCGGACATGATCAAAGGTAAGCAAGGTCGCTTCCGTCAGAACCTGCTCGGTAAGCGGGTCGATTACTCCGGTCGTTCGGTGATCGTGGTCGGTCCGACACTGAAACTGCACCAGTGTGGTCTGCCGAAGAAAATGGCGCTTGAGTTGTTCAAGCCGTTCATTTTCTCGAAACTGCAATTGCGCGGCGAGGCGGCGACCATCAAGGCTGCGAAGCGTCTCGTCGAGCGCGAAGGTCCGGAAGTCTGGGATATTCTCGAAGAAGTCATTCGCGAACACCCGGTCATGCTGAACCGTGCGCCGACCCTTCACCGTCTCGGTATTCAGGCGTTTGAGCCGGTGCTGATCGAAGGTAAGGCAATCCAGCTGCATCCGCTTGTCTGTACGGCGTTCAACGCTGACTTCGATGGTGACCAGATGGCCGTTCACGTGCCGCTGTCGATCGAAGCGCAACTTGAAGCGCGTGCGTTGATGATGTCATCCAACAACATTCTGTCGCCGGCCAACGGCGAGCCGATCATCGTACCGTCGCAGGACGTCGTTCTCGGTTTGTACTTCATGACCCGGGAGCGCATCGGCGCCAAAGGTGAGGGCGGTACATTCGCGGACGTGCAGGAAGTGCATCGCGCCTACGAGGCGGGCATGTGCGAGCTGCAGGCGAGAATCAAGGTCCGGCTGAATGTGCAGACGGAAGGCGATAGCGAGCGAGCGGTGCGCATGGTCGATACGACCGTGGGTCGCGCGCTGTTGTCGGAAATTCTTCCGGAAGGCCTGCCGTTTGACCTCGTCAACCAGGACATGACCAAGAAGGCCATCTCGAATGTGCTGAACCAGTGCTATCGCGTCGTTGGCCTGAAAGAGTCCGTCGTTTTTGCGGATCAGCTGATGTACACCGGCTTCCGGTATGCGACGCGTTCCGGTGTCTCCATCGGCGTGAACGACATGGTCGTACCCGCATCGAAAGACGACATTCTGGGTGTCGCCGAGGCGGAAGTGAAAGAGATTCAGGACCAGTATGCGTCCGGTCTCGTCACCGACGGTGAGCGTTACAACAAGGTCGTCGATATCTGGTCACACACCAACGATCAGGTCGCGAAGGCCATGATGGATAAACTCGGTACTGACGAAGTGCAGGACGCCGAGGGCAACACCGTTGCACAGAAATCGTTTAACTCGATCTTCATGATGGCCGATTCCGGTGCGCGTGGTTCTGCCGCGCAGATTCGTCAGTTGGCGGGTATGCGGGGTCTGATGGCCAAGCCGGATGGCTCGATCATCGAGACGCCGATTACGGCGATCTTCCGCGAAGGTCTTGACGTACTTCAGTACTTCATCTCGACTCACGGTGCACGTAAAGGTCTGGCCGATACCGCGCTCAAAACCGCCAACTCCGGTTACCTGACCCGTCGTCTCGTTGACGTCGCGCAGGATCTGGTGGTGACAGAGATCGATTGTGGTACCGAAGAAGGTCTGGTGATGATGCCGCTGGTCGAGGGTGGTGATGTCGTCGAATCGCTGCGCGACCGTGTCCTCGGTCGTACGCTGGCAGCACCGGTGCTGCAACCCGGCACAGACAAGGTCGCTATCGACTAAGGTACGATGCTGCAGGAGGCGGAAGTCCGTCTGCTGGATGATCTGCAAATCGACCAGGTCGTGGTTCGTTCGGCGATTACCTGTGAGACTCGCTACGGCGTTTGTGCGCAGTGTTACGGTCGTGACCTCGCTCGAGGCCATCGCATCGCAATCGGTGAGGCGGTCGGCGTTATCGCAGCGCAGTCTATCGGTGAGCCGGGCACGCAGCTGACAATGCGTACCTTCCACATCGGTGGTGCGGCGTCTCGTTCTGCCTCGGTCAACAGCATCGAGATCAAGAACAAGGGCCAGATTCGTCTCTCCAACATCAAGACGGTGAAGCACGACAAGGGCTACCTTGTCGCCGTATCGCGTTCTGGTGAGGTGATTGTCTCTAACGAGGCGGGTCGTGAGCGCGAGCGCGACAAGGTGCCTTACGGTGCGACGATCAGCGTCGAAGATGGCGCTTCCGTTGAGTCCGGCGATATTGTCGCGAACTGGTATCCGCATACTCACCCGGTAATTACCGAAGTGAGTGGTGTGATCAAGTTCAAGGACTTCGTAGACGGCGTTACGGTGAACGAACTGGTCGACGAAATCACCGGCTTGTCGAATACCGTAATCGCGGATCAGAGCCAGCTCGGCAGTGCCGGCAAG
>ERZ1740062.1147-NODE-1147-length-11285-cov-4.011932_pt1 | contig 11285 bp, 10 predicted proteins | sample MGYA00581741_ERZ1740062 | MGnify/ENA primary metagenome ERZ1740062 (study PRJEB43018, sample SAMN04849747) | marine metagenome | isolation source: floating plastic debris | place: Pacific Ocean | collected 2008-09-01 | study: EMG produced TPA metagenomics... | reverse complement strand
AACCTTCATTTCTTTAACATGTATATTTTTTGTATACTCTTGTTAGTGTTGTGGGTCTCGGTGGCGACGCTATCCCAATATTGTCAGCGGGAACTGCCACAAAAATAACAAAAAAAGATGAGGGCCGACCGTTGTCACTTCATACTCATTTTTACTCAATTTTAGTATATGATGATAGATTTTTAGTGAGCTTTAATAACTATAGAGCCCGCGACAATAGGTTTATTGAATCGCGTGTAATAAGTAAGAAACGTCAGCTAAAATCTCCAATCGAAAAATGTTCTGAAACGATCAAATACATAATGACAAGCGCTGGTGATCTAAGGGAAGAGGGCAGCCGATCAATTACACCACGATCGGGATCTAAAATTGAGGACATCTTTCTTTCATTTGGAATTGATCAATTTAGTGATCCATGCCCAGATAGAGAAAAACTAAATCTTAAAGTCAAACAAGATGGTGAGAATATATCAAACGACCAAATCGAATGGATTCGCGATGAGAAGTATGCCAAGAGTATAAAATTGCGCTTGAACAAAAAAGTTGAATCTGGGAGTTCAAAATTGACGTGGAGTTATCTGTGGCCGGGAGGGTTTGCGAAACTTTTGAGAGATTACAAGGACACAGGCACTTATATGCTACCAAATACTGTTACCGAAATTGATCGCTTGAAAATCATTTTCGAACTAGATCATGAAGCTTACACAATTTCGCAATACCACGTTACCTATTTAAAGGACGAAGATATTACACTGCTCAATGAAAACGACGATAGAAAGCGAGGATTTGAAGTCAAAAACCTAAACCAAATCGACACAATCGGATTTGAGGTCCACATTACGTAGTCAGAACTATTATTTAGAAGAACAGATCAAAACCCTAAGAGCGAAGACTAATAAAATTAAGTCCTACGAGGGTCGACTGGCTTAAAAGGGCCGCAAACCAAACCACCAATATATGAATCAATCATCAAATTAGTCCAATCAAAGCATTCAATATAATATTGTATCATACTTTCGTTAATATTTCAATCTTCCTAGCACTTAGAGTGTTTTATAGGATTAAAATCGAAATGAGTATTCCTATTCTAATTTTCAAGTAGCATAAAAAAAATTATATCCAGCATTTCTATATAGTAGTAAACACCCCGCAAATTGCGGGGTGCATGGTGAAATAGAAGCACTCTAGTACTCATGCGCCGGCATGACGGTCAGCACACGACATGTCTTGCTGGGATTTGTTAGATCCTCCGAGTGCTACTGAAGCCTTTGGACCGCTTTATCAACCATAGGCCTTGCCCATCGGCATATTTTCCGTCAGAAGGGTTCTTAGCTTTCATTTGATTCAAGGTTTTATAGATCATCAGTCCACCCTTTTCAGCCCCCCCGTTTGGTCCACCTTTTGTCTTGTGAAGCTGTGAAATTCTATGTTACACGATGATCAACGGTATATCCATATTATTGATTTAAAACATGTATTTAGTTACAGTATGAGCAGTTATGATTTTTCCAGTCGGTGCCGGGTGCGGGCACCACTGCCTCGGCGATAATCCGGCTTGGGAGGGTCGACAATGATTTTCAGTCTCGACCATATCGCCAACCCTTATCCCGTCCTCGCGGCAGCGCGCATGAAGCATCCGGTATTTTGGGATGAGGGGCTTAATGCTTGGATCGTGCTGGAGCATGATCTGGTCGCGCAGGCGTTTAAGGATGCGCATTTTTCTTAAGATCGGGTGTCAAAATTTCGCAGCAAGTTCGCAGGCGAGGAACTAACCCCACTTTTCAACACGCTGTCGCATCTGATGCTGCAGCAGGATGAACCGTCTCATACGCGCCTTCGCAATTTGGTGCATTATGCCTTTAAGCGGACAGCGGTGGAAAGTTACGAAAAGCAAATCGAGCAGCTTGCCCGCGACCTTCTGGCACCAGCGGTTAAATCAGGCTCCCTTGAGTTTGTGAGCGAATATGCCGTTCCGCTTCCTATTCTGGTGATTTCCGAAATTGTCGGCATTCCGGCGGAGGATCGGGCGCAGGTGAAGGCCTGGTGCGATGATTTTTCCATCGTCGCGCTCAATTTCTACGCCAATATCTCCGATGAACAACTTCATGCTGGCGCAAAGGCGGTGGCGGCCTTTACCGACTATCTTCAGGGTAAGGTAGAAGAGCTGCGTCATCATCCGAAAGAGGATATTTTAAGCGCCCTTGTCCATGCGGAGGAGGATGGAGAGAGGCTGACCCTGGACGAACTCGTCGCAAACACGCTCCTCCTGCTGAATGCGGGGAATGAGACCACGACCTGCCTGCTGAGCAATGGCTTGCTCGCGCTGATCCGCAATCCCGAAGAAATGGCGCGGCTCAGACGTGATCCGGCGTTAATACCGAACGCGGTCGAGGAATTGCTCCGTTATGACAGCCCGGTCCAGTTCATCGGGCGTCTCGCTGCGACAGATGTCAACCTTGGCGGAGAGACGATACGCGAAGGAGAAACGGTTCTCCTTGCCCTTGGGGCCGCAGGGCGCGACCCAAAAAGATTCGATGCGCCGGATGAGCTGCGCCTCGACCGCCATCCCGTCCATCATGTGAGCTTTGGCAGCGGTCATCATATCTGCGCCGGGCTTCAACTTGCCCGGATGGAGGGACGGATCGCGTTTCAGACTCTGCTGGAGACATTCTCCGATATCTCACTTTCTACCGATAAAGTTGAGTATGGCAAAAACGCGAATCTTCGCTGCCCCAAGGCGCTGCCGCTCTCCGTTACGCCTGCCGCTTGAACGCTTCCCGATAAAGCCTTTTGCAATTTTCGGCCAAGTCCATACTATATCATATGAATCGGCGCGACCGGGGGTTGGGGAAGTAAGGATGGCACTCTTTCGAATAGCGATGCTTGGGGTAGGGCTGATAATGTCCCTTGCGGCAGGCCCCATGGTTGCGACCGCCGGGGAGCGAGCGACACGCGCCGAGGCCATTATCATTAAGCTTTCACAGCAGGCGCAGGAAATTCTCTCTCAGACCGACACACCGCTCCGTACCCGGGAGACCCATCTCGCGGCGCTCATCGGGCGGCATTTTCATTTCACGCTTATATCCGAACTTGTCGTCGGGCCGGAGTGGGCGGACTTGCCGCAACATCAACGGCGTGAATTTCTCAATCTGTTTCGCGATTTCTACCTTTATTCATATGGCAGTCAGCTCGGCGGCTATCCTGATGATGAGTTTACGATCCTTGAGGTTCAGGAAAAAGGCTCCCGCGATACCTTTGTTACCACGCGCCTGATCCGCCCGAAGCGCGAACCGGTGTTGGTTGACTGGCGCCTGCGGGAGGTTTTGGGATCGCCGTTGATCATCGATATCCTCATCAATGGCACAAGTGTCGCCATCAGCCATCGGGAAGGCTTTAATACCGTCCTCGCGAGCGAAGGAATTGGCGGGCTGATCACGCTATTCCAGATCCGCGCCGAGCGAATAAACGGCGAAACACAGGGCTTTGCGGCAGGCGAGCTGTTCGAGCAGGGCCGCTTCGCCGAGGCAGTCGAAATCTGGGAGGATCTGGCGAAGAAAGGTAACCCGGAGGCGCAGTTCAACCTCTCCATCATGTATACGGAGGGGCGCGGGGTCGAGCCGGACGGCGCCAAAGCCGAATATTGGAACGACCGGGCGCGCAAAGCCGGTTATCCGCCGGCGCAACATAACCACGCGCTGACCCTGCTGACCCAGAAGGAGGAAAAGGCAGCCGTCGCTCTACTTGAGAAATCCGCGCAGGCCGATTTCGCGCCATCGCAATATACCCTCGGCAAGATGTACAGCTATGCCCTCGGCGTGCCGGAGATCCCCGCGCGCGCCTTTGAATTCATCCGTCTCGCCGCCCATTCCGGCGTGGCGGCGGCACAGTATAATCTCGGCAAGAACTACCGCGACGGCTATGGCACGGCGGCGGATATAGATGCCTCCTTCACCTGGTTTGAGCGGGCGGCGCAGCAAGGCCACGGCAAGGCGCAGGCCAAACTCGCCGCGCGTTACGGCAGTGGGGAGGGGGTCGCACAGGATGATGTTCAGGCGCTGAAATGGGCCATCCTCGCCGCGAATGAGGGGGAAGAGGACGCGGCCGAATTGCAAAAACTCTATCAAGGCCGCATGGCCAAAGCCGATATCACCCGCGCCGAACTGCTCGCCAAAGAGTTCAAACCCAACCGCGAGGAACCCTGACCCGCCGCGTCATATCCGGAAGCGATTTCTGAGCGCTAGGCCGATCAGGAAGATAAAGATCACGGCAAGAACACCCTCAAACACCATCGCGAAATACATCCAGAAACTGATGTCTGGCCCGAATAAAGCATCACGCGCTTCCAACAATGCTGTCCGAGAAACCGCAGCAAACGGGACCATGATTGCAAGGGAGAGTTTCATACCATTCCAGAGTGGTTCAAGGGGAGAGGTCGCGTATTTCAATCCCTGCACACCATATAACTCACCAAAATAGACGGCAGTCATAATCAGACAGAATATTGGCCGCCATAGGCTACGTCCAAAATCACTTGTCCATTCGTAAAGATAGCTAGGAATAAGAGACAGACCTTTAGTTTCATAAAATCGCTTGGCTTTAAGTTCTTTTGCAAAAAAATCTAGCTCCCGCTCATGATCCCGGGACTGAATAGCTATTTCTTTCAATCGACGAAATTTATCAGCATCCGAAGAATTTTTGACTTTTCCAAGCCATTTGTATTTCTTTTCATCTGTGAATACATCATCAATTTTGAGGTTATGAAAAGTAAAATGAGCCTCTAACTTAGTACGGCGAAAATCAGGAACTTGTGCAAATTCTGAATTTTCAAGATTTACTGAGGAGCAAAATTTTGCTCCTGTAAAAGAAACATCAATTCTAAACTCTGTCTCATCAAATAAAACTGGCCCCTCAAATTCCATCAGGTTAAAAATAGTTTTGCCGCTCAAAAATTCTGCATCTGTGAAAGTGGCGACACCGCCAACCTTCATACCAGCACAGGTAATATCTCCAAATTTAACTTTTCCAAAATTTACGTCTCCAAAGAAATGAGTTCTTATAAATCGCACTGACGTGTTTTCAAAACTAACATCCTGAAAAGAGGCGTTCTTTCCTAAAAACTGCGCATGATTAAACTCTGTATACTTTCCGTAGAATTCTGCGTTCGAAAAATAAATATTATCTCCCCTGAATTCCGCATCATTGAATATTACAGCATCAAATTTTGCACTATCAAAAGTAACGTTTCCGGGAAAGATAAACCCAGCAAAGTTCGAAAAACCATATTGTCTAAAGTCAACATGAGAAAAATCTGTTTCTACGCCGGCACTATATTCAGCCCAATCATTCCAGATCTTTCTACCTGCACGAAAACGCACGATAGCTTCTTGCTTTTTCATTTCGCGTTCACGATCTTGAGCATCAAAAAAAACTTGAGCCCTATTTGTTTCTTCATCTTCGTTTGCCATAAACTTACCCACGATCATCAAAAATACACCACTCAAACTATTATAACCAATATTCTATTAAATCGATCGCATAATCCTGTGGGGCGGAAAGAGTTGTGGGGTGGGGTGGTTTCTGGTAGGACTTTTGGGGAGTTTGAACACTCGCATATGCACAGCTAATCAAGTGGAAAATATTGTGACGGCGCTGATCGATCTGGAGACGACTTTTCTGAAATGCCTCGATACGGCGGGCCATACCGATGATCCCTATGATCTCTGGGAATTGAACGAGGTATTCCCAACCGAAGTGGTCGATGATCTGCTCGCGCTCAATATTGGCCCCGGCGAGATGGACTACAGCATCGGCAGGCGCGAGATCAATAACGACAAGCGCAACTATTTCGATGTCGGACGGCAGACGGAATTTCCGGTCTGCCGGAATGTGGCGGAGTTGCTGCAGGCACCCGCGACCGTCGCCGCGATCGAGAAGAAATTCAATCTCGACCTCACCGGGACCTTTCTCCGGATTGAGCTTACGCAGGATACGGACGGTTTCTGGCTGGAGCCGCATACGGATATCGGGGTGAAGAAATTCACCATGCAGATTTACCTCTCCCGCGAGGCGGAGGCGGGGACATGGGGCTCCTCCATATATAAGGACAGCCAGACATTTGTGCGCAATGTGCCGTTCCGAAGCAATTCAGCGAATGTGTTCGTGCCATCGCCGCATAGCTGGCACGGGTTCGAGCCGCGCCCCATCAACGGCATCCGCAAGCGCCTGATCGTCAACTATGTCACCGATAAATGGCGCGCGCGCCACGAGCTGGCCTTCCCCGAAGCGCCGGTCCAGCCTGCTTAATACCCTTTATTTCGAGAGGGCGGGGATCAGCGCAGCAATGCCGGAGGTCAGCATCCCCATCGAGAGCGCGACCAGCACCATTCCCATGATACGGGTCACAACGGCCATGCCGCTTTGCCCTAACTTGGCGGCAACCGGCTTGGCGAAAGCAAACAGCACCCCGATCAACGTCGCGAGCAAGAGTATTACGATGGAAATCTCGATCCGCGCCATGATATCGGGATAACGCTCCGCCCCGACAAGGGCCGTCGCCATCGTACCGGGCCCGGCAACAATCGGGATGGCGATAGGCACGATCGCGATGGAGGCCCGGTCCTTCGCGTCCTCGGTTTCCGCATGACTTGTTTTATGTTCCGCCTTGTTAAACAGCATATGCAGGCCGATGATCAGGACAATAATCCCGCCCGCTGCGCGCAGCTCATTCACATCAATCCCGAAGAACTTAAGCAATAACCCGCCGGTCCAGACAACGACTAAAAGGGTGATTGCGGAGGCGATGGCGCTCCGGATGGCAACGGTTCGCGCCTCGGCCGTACTGTAATCCTCCGTCAGACCGGCAAAAATACCGACATTCCCGATCGGGTTCATCATCGAGAAAAGGGCGGCCACTATCGCCATAAGCTCCGGCTCTGTCATGTTATACTGTCCCCGTAATTTTCCGCCGTCTGTAGATCAAGGGATAATCTACAGGCAATGGCAGTTAAAAATCCATCCCCTTCGCGAGATGTGCGAAAAGACGGAACTGCATTATATTCGATGAAGCAGGGAGAAATGGTGAGCCCGACAGGATTCGAACCTGTGACCCGCTGATTAAAAGTCAGCTGCTCTACCAACTGAGCTACGGGCCCACAATTTGCGATGTATATCACGACCTTGCCCCCCGTAAAAGAGCGCCGCAACGTCGCAATGCGGCTGCAACATAGGGTCGTCCCGCCGGATGGTCAAGCATCCATTTTGTTTTTTTTGAAGGGCCGGTGAAATTGCGGTTATTTGCCACGGGGGTATTTTAACGATGGACGGTTCGGCCGCCAGATGGCAGTAAATAAGACATGTCTTGTTAATGAATGAGGAAATGGATGATTTCGAAAATTCTGTCGCGCGTGAGTGCTGTAATGATGCTGGCGGGCCTGTTCGCGCTCCCGGTTACGATGGCTGAGGCCGCGGACCCGGAAAACACCCTTTACCTTGACCTGCAATATGGGCGCGTCGTTATCGAGATGCGGCCCGACCTTGCCCCCAATCACGTCGCCCGGATCAAGGAGCTGACGCGGGAGGGGTTTTATGATGGTCTCAAATTCCATCGTGTTATTCAAGATTTCATGGCGCAGACCGGCGATCCCAAGGGGGACGGCACTGGCGGCTCGGGGCGCAAGCTGCGCTCCGAATTCTCCTCGACGCCACACGTGCGCGGAATTGTTTCCATGGCGCGGTCAAACTCACCGCATAGCGCCGACAGTCAGTTCTTTATCGTTACGGCAGATTCTCCTTGGCTGGATCGCAAATACACCGTCTTCGGACAGGTGACCGAAGGGATGGAGTTTGTCGATCTGATCAAGAAGGGCGTCGGCAAGAGCGGCATGGTACCGGGCGAGCCCGACATTATCGTGAAAATGCAGGTCGCGGCGGACGTAAAAGAATAACGCCCGCCAATTAACTGCTAGATACACCTGCCGCCGTCCACCTCCAGCGCCACGCCGGTGATAAAGGACGCATCGTCAGAGGCCAGCCACAACGCCGCGTGAGCCAGATCACGCGGCGTATTTTCCCGGCCCAGCGGGATTGTCGCCACGAATTTGTCCCTGATTTCCTGCGTATCGACCCCGCCCATGAACTCCACCGCCATCGGCGTATGGGCAAAGACCGGGCAGAGCGCGTTAACCCGCACCTTCTGCGGCGCCAATTCAATCGCCATGGATTTCGACATCGTCAGCACAGCGCCCTTGCTCGCGTTATACCAGGTGAGGCCGGGGCGGGGGCTCAGGGCCGCGGTAGAAGCAATGTTGACGACATTACCGCCCTTTTCCAACATATGCGGAATGATGCCCTTGGTCGTCAGGAAGATACTTTTGACATTCACGTCGAAAATCTTCTCGAATGTCTCAACATCCACATCGAACATCGATCCGTTGCGCTGCGGCATGCCAGCATTATTCACCAGAATATCGATTTTCTGAAAATTATCCAAAGTCTGTTGCGCCATTGCGGCGATATCATCGGCGCTTGTCACATCGCATTCCGAACTGATGGCGATACCGCCCGCATCGGTAATATCCTTCGTGACAGTCGCCGCTGCCGCGCCATTGATATCGCTGACAACGACTTTAGCCCCTTCGGCCGCGAAAAGCTTCGCCATGCCTTCACCAAAACCGGAACCTGCGCCCGTTATAATGGCGACCTTATCTTTTAACCGCATAAATATCCTCCTTTTAGTTGGCAGGATAGTTCACTCTTCCGATCTGATTGGCAAGAGTGGCAGTAAAAAATTTTCGGGAAAATTGTACTAGCGGGCAGGGCGCTTAGGCGGCCTTTTCACAGATCCTGTCCGGCGGCAGATAGAGGGTGACGACAGTCCCTTCACCGTATTTACTCAACAGTTCCAGTCGTCCTTCGTGCATTTCCGCAAGATTCTTCGAGAGCGGCAGGCCAAGGCCTGTCCCATGATATTTCCGGTTTTTCTCGCTATCCACCTGCACAAATGGCGTCAGCGCACGCTCAATATCGCTCTCGCGAATACCAATGCCGTTATCGCTTACGCTTAGCTTCATGCCATCATTCTCCAGCAACTGGACGGAGGTGATAATACGCCCGCCTGTCGGCGTGAATTTAACAGCGTTGGACAGAAGGTTGATCAGGATCTGCTTGATCATGCGACGATCAGCGAATATCTGCGGCAATAGAGGATCAAACTCAAGCTTGATATTAATATCATTTTCAATTGCGCGCTGCTGGGTCAGACGGATGCACTCATTGACCAGCACATCGATCTCAACCTTTTCCTCATTGATCTTCTGCTCACCCGCCTCAATTTTCGAGAAATCCAAAATACCGTTGATCAGCTCGAGAAGATGCAATCCACTCGCGTTGATGTCTTGGGCATACTCCAGATATTTATTGGACCCGACCGGGCCGAATATCTGGCTGATGATCACCTCGGAGAAGCCGATCACGGCGTTGAGCGGAGTGCGCAGCTCATGGCTCATGTTGGCGAGGAATTTACCCTTAATCTGGGCCGCATATTCCGCCTCATCCTTGGCCTGTTTCAGAAAGTCCTCGATCTGCATCTGTGCCGAGATATCCCGGATCACCAGCTGCAATATATTTCTTTCACCATAGAGTAGGGCGGAGGCTTCCATTTCTACATCTATCTGCCCGCCGTCTTCGCGGATAACCTTCGACTTGAGAGCGGGAAGATTTTTAATGGCCTCAGCGTTATCGGCACTGCCAAAGTAAGGCGCCAGTGCTTCACTATCCGAATAGGGGAAATAACTGGAAATTTTCTGACCGATCAGGTCATGACGGTCTCTCAACTTGAACAGCGCCAGCGCCGCCTCATTAACATAGATAATAAATCCGCTCTTGTGCGCAACAATCGCATCAGGCGACAGTTCCACCATGCTGCGATATCGATCTTCATTCTCTCGCAACGTCTGATCGGCGATCCTTGCCGCGGTTACATCCGAAACGCTCAGGATAAACCCGCCAGCCGGATATATGTTGAAAGAACCTTCGATAATTTTACCGTTCTTAAACTGGCGGTCTGCCTTGCCGAAAACACGGCCGTCCATATACTCCAGCGTTTCGGCAATAAAGGCATCTCTATCATCGCCAACATTGACATAGTTATCGAAATTCCAGGATAGAATGTCCTGTAACGTGGTTTCTGACGTAAGAAGATTTTGGTCAATCTCCATCAGTTCCGCGTATCGTGCGTTCAACTTCAGCAGACGAAACTGCTCATCAAATACACTGATGCCGATCTCGATATTATCAAAGACGACATCCAGTACCGATTCCTTGGCCTGCAGCGCATGATGTTCTTTTTGTGCCTGCCGCCCTTGCAGGAAAGCAAACCCCGAACAGACCAGCAGACCACCGGCAACAATGAGGTAATAAACAGAGCTGAACAGGCTATGAGTCAGAACAGACAGCATCAGTAAAGCGCCGAGCAACCCCGACAGTAGGGCAACTCCGTTGCTTTCCCATATGGTTTTTAGTTTTTTATAATTCATTAAGCGTCTTCTGACTCTACTAAAGACAAACTGTGTTCTAGGCAGTTCTGTAAACTAGCGGTAATTGTACCGTGCTATTCTTAAGAGGAGGTTTACACGCCGTTGCAGAATGGAAATTTCCAAAGACAGTTTCCGAGCTTCGTGATAAGGTGCTAAACTGCTTAGGAAATGCCAGTAACTCCATAAAATTTATACTGTTTTAAAGTTAGTTAGCGAGAGATGTTTAAGAAATCGACGGATCCCTCTGAAGACGATGACAAGAAGCCCGTTCTGGTAGAACCCGCCCCGAAGGCCAGCCCCTTTGCGCGCCTTCGCACCTATTTCTTGACCGGTATTGTCGTCACCGCGCCGATTGCGATCACGATTTACCTTACCTACGTGTTTGTTTCCTTTGTTGATGCCAATATCACGCCACTCATACCGGCGCGATATTACCCTGAGTCATATCTGCCGTTCAGCGTACCGGGCCTTGGCGTTCTTATCGCCGCCTTCGCGCTGATCATGATCGGTTTCCTGACCGCCAATTATCTAGGCCGCGCCTTCCTGACGTTCGGGGAACGCATCGTCGGACGTATGCCCGTGGTTCGCTCCATCTATCATGCGCTCAAGCAGATAATGGAGACGGTTCTCGCGCAATCAAGCTCGTCCTTTCGCGATGTCGTTCTGCTGGAATATCCGCGCAAGGGCATCTGGGCACTAGCCTTCGTGACCAGCGCGGCGGATGGGGAGGTAGCCGGGCTGCAAGCTGACGAC